>Ga0268262_10001134_pt1 | contig 33875 bp, 30 predicted proteins | sample TergutNc150P3_FD_190354 | JGI IMG/M metagenome (GOLD analysis project Ga0268262, IMG submission 190354) | Nasutitermes corniger P3 segment gut microbial community from laboratory colony in Florida, USA - Nc150 P3 (SPAdes) (version 2) | ecosystem: Host-associated > Arthropoda: Insects >...
AAGGAGCAGGGCGTTCTTGTCCGCGTTAACGATAAACTGCCCCTGGATACCGACGTGGTAATGGCGCTGAAACAGGGGGCGCGTTCGGAACCCGGCTGGCTTGGCACAAAAGAGGAAAAAACCTGGAATTTCCATACCCTGCTGCCCTTCAAATACGAAAATGTTTCCGTGCGCGCTTATTCAAGCCCCCGAACCCAGGAAGGCGATTCTATTCCCATTTCACTTGAATTCAGCCAGGAAGTGGAACCCAACGGCGCTGAAAAATATTTTTCGGTTGAGGGTTTTCCCGCGCTGAAAAAAGAGAATGTCCATGTCTACGGAAGCACGGTTGTCATTAACAATCTGCCTCTGGAATACGAGAAAAATTATACGGTGCGAATTTCCGCTGATCTTAAAGATCTGTACAGCCGCGCTCTTGGCAGGGCGGAAAGCGTTACAGCGGAAGTCGGCGAAGCTAATAGCTATGTGTATTTCCGTAACTCACGCGCGCGTATGCTGGAATCGGGTTACCCCCCGAAAATAATCTGGGAAGCGCAGAACCCGATTTCAATACGAAGCCGTATAGCCCAGGCGCAAAGCCCCTACGAAATACTCCCCCTGTCGGGCCTTTCAGAAATGGATATGTCAACACTGCCGCAAAATTCAAAACGCTATTTTATGGAAGACCTGTCCCCCTTCCTTAACGCGGCGGGCAAGGGAAGCACCGCCATGCGATGGGAATACCAGACCAAATCTTCCTGGGACAGGGGAAAAATCTATACTAGCGACGAATGGCTTACAGTCCAGGTTACAAATATCGGCATAACGCTCCGTTACGGCTACAATATGGTTCTGGTATGGGCTACCCATCTTTCGGACGGGTCTGTTATCCCCAACGCCGACGTGGAACTCATGGAAAGCGGCAAGGTTGTTCTCGCCGGCAAAACCGACGCGCAGGGTCTGGCGGTTTTTAATTTTTCCAACGGCGATTTTGTTTCCAGGTTTACCGAACCGCAGAGCGGTTATTGGAACAATACGTTTGGCAACGGCTTTCGCGTCCGTGTAAGCGAAGGTTCCGGGTCGAGTCTGGACAGGGCGGAGTTCATTCCCAATGACAGCCACAACCTCTGGCGTTTCAGCATACATGCCTATGAGAGCCCCTTTACCGTGGAAAAGGAACGCCCGGTAATTTTCCTTTTTACCGACCGGGGCCTGTACAGGCCCGGTGAAACGGTAACATTCCGGGGCATTGACAGGAATCTCGCGGGCGGCCAGTACTCGGCATACCGTGGGCAGTATAAAATTGAGGTCAGCACAGGGGCATACAAGGCCCCGGTTATCGCGGCGCTGGAAGGGAATACCACCGGCAACGGAGGCTCTTTCGGTTCTTTCACCCTGCCGTCTAACCTCGATCCCGGCCAGTACCAGATTCAATACAAACGCGACAACGACAAGGAAGGAACGTCCATTTCGTTTACCGTCGCCAACTTTGAACGCCTCCGTTTTGAATCCTCGTTGAAGTTTACCGATCCCATTGTCTATCAGGGAGAAAAACTCAACTCTTCCCTTTCCGCTTCATGGCTTGCCGGGGGCGGGCTTTCAGGCGCGCCCTACACGTGGTATATGACGCGGGAACCCGCGTCAGTCGTTCCGGGCGGAACGGAAGGTCCCTGGCGCTATTGGCATTTCGGGCCCGACCTCAACGACGAACGCTCCTTTGTCGGAAAAGGAGAAGGGACGCTCGGCCCTGACGGAAAGGCGGGCATTGCCAACGATACATCCAATGAAGGCATTGAGGGCGCGGCTTACAGTTACCGGCTTGAAACCTCGGTGCAGGATACGGCCCGCCAGGAAATATCCGCGCGTTCCTCAATTTTGGTTCATCCCGCTTCTTTTTACATTGCCGCGCGCCTTGATTCCGGAACAATAAGAACCGCGCCTACAGGCGCCGGTGGTACTGCCGCAGCGGCAAACCTATCCGCCTTTTTCCTCAGCGCCGGGCAGCCGGCGACATTAAGCTGGGCGCTTGTTTCGCCTAACGGCGACGGGGAACGAAATCAAACTGGCGACTTATCAATACAGCTTGTCCGCCACGAATGGAAACAGGCGCGGCAGCAGGGAACGGGCGGCAGGGTCAACCTTGTATGGGAGCGTGTTGAGGAAATCGCCGCGCAGAGAAACGTAAAAATTACAACCGGGAACAATTCCGGCGTGTTCAATTTTACGCCGGACAAGAGCGGCCTATGGGAACTCAGGCTTTCCAGCCGCGATCAAAAACAGCGGATAGCCGCGACGCGTTCCCGCTTTTACGTCAGCGGCGCCGGATGGGTGCGCTGGGATTCCGATGATGTGGATACCATAACCCTGACCACCGACCTCCCAAGTTACGCGCCGGGCGAGACGGCGAAAATAATGATACGCTCGCCGCTGGAAAAAGGCAAATATCTGTTAACGCTGGAACGCGAGAAAGTAATCTCCCAAAAGATCATCGAACTCAATGGCTCTGCCCTGACCATCGACATCCCCATTGAGGAATCGTATCTGCCGATAATCTACGCTACGCTTAGTTCCTATACGGTGCGATCGGGCCCCGCGCAGAACAGCTACTACGAGCCGGACCTGGACAAACCAAAGGGGATTTTCGGCGTTACGCCGATTTATGTTGACAATGAAAGCAGGCGCTACCAAATTGAGATTGATACGGGCAGGAACACTTACCGCGCGGCGGAAGAAGCGCAGGTAAAAATAAAAGTCTTGCTGAACGGTAAGCCGGCTGCGAATACGGAAGTAAGTTTTCTGGCCGTTGACCGCGGGGTGGTTGACCTTATTGACTACCATATTCCCGATCCCCTCGCCTCTTTTTACAGTCCGCATCATTTCCCCCTGGGAGTGCGGGGCGCGGACAGCCGTTCCCTCCTGATCGATCCGGTGACGTATAACATTTCCGATCTCCAGGGCGGCGACAGCGATGACGGAGGCAAGGACGGGGACAGCGCGGGCAATTTTAATGACGATATGAAAGAACGCAAAGATTGGAAGCCTACGGCGATTTTTGAACCGTACCTTGTCACAGGGCCTGACGGAACCGTGACCGTAAAATTCAAGCTGCCCGATTCGCTTACCAGTTACCGCTGTACAGCGGTTGCCGTCGGCGTTAACAACTTCGGCATTAAGGAAAACGATCTGCGGGTAAGCGCCCCGCTTACGGCTATTGCCGCTCTGCCGCGCAAACTCCGCTGGCGGGACACCGGTACGGTTTCGCTCATACTGACAAACCTTGAAAACACCGCGGTTGAGGCCAGCGTGTCGCTTGCGTCGTCCGCCGAGTCACACACAGGGTCTGATACCATTATTGAGGTAGACGGCGCGGATTCCAAAACCGTAAAGGTGCTTCCCGGCGCGTCGCAGGAAGTTACTTTCAAAGTAGCCGCTGTCGGCGTCGGCGTCGCCCGTCTCGCCTTTACACTGCGCTCGCCTCAGGTGAACGAGCGTATCCTTAAAACGCTTCTTGTTGACAGGCCCAACCTTACCGAGACGGTTACCACAATCGGCAATCTGGGCCCGGATAATCCTTTTGTAGAGGAAGGCATGGTGCTGCCTTCGCTGGTTCCTGAGGGAACAGGCAATGTTTCCGTAAGCCTTTCGGCTTCCCGGCTGGCAACGCTAAAAGAAGCCGTGCGCTATTTGCTGGATTACCCCTACGGCTGTATTGAACAGCGCACGGCCCGCCTTCTGCCAATCGTCGCCTTTGGCGAATACCTTGACACCTTCGACCTGGAAAGCCCGCTTGCCGCTTTCGGCGAGTACCTTGACACCTTCGATCTCGCAAGCCCCACGCGCGGGTTTTCTCCCTGGAACCCTCAGAAACTTGTTGAGAAAGAACTGACGGAACTCGCCAGGTTCCAGCTTGCCGATGGTTCGTTCCCCTACTGGCCGGGAGGCAGGCGCGGCGATCTTTTTGTCAGCATCAGGATGGCGCATACCGTGGCGCTGGCAAAGAAAAAAAACATGAAGGTTCCGGATTCGCTTGATACCCGGAAACTTTTATCTTATATCGCGGCGGAGTCAGGCGACGATAAATTAAAAGACCCATTCATCAAGGGTTACTCATTGTGGGTCAGAACCATGTACAGCGAAAAAATCAACTCGGAAATAACCGCCTTTCTAAAACGCGGTGACGAGCTGGGAATTTCCGGCTGGGCATTCGCCGGTCTTGCCGCGTTTGAAATGGGGCAGAAGGATCTGGCCGCGTCCGCAAGGGACCGCGTGCGCCGCTTTATCCGGCCGGGAACCCGCAGCCTCGACCTGACCGATACATACGAACGGCAGGGAAATTTCTGGGGCTACGAATCCGACCGTTACGCCCTCGCGCTTATGCTCTTCCATTCGCTCAATCCCCAGGGGGAGGACATGACAACGCGCCTTGCCAGCTCTCTCATTGAGAGACAGCGCAGGGGCGTATGGAACAATACCGCGTCTTCTTTCTGGCCAACGCTTGCCTTTGGTATGTTAGGCGATTCAGAATCATCCGAATGGAAAACAGCTAACGGAGCGCCGCTTGCGGTAACAACGAGCCTTGGCGGAACATCATTGTTTAACGCCGAATTTAAAACTTACGGCGGCGTCCCGGTGTCATTTAACGGGCACTTCGCGGAAAAACCGGTAATTAATCTTCCGCGCGACACCCTTCTGCCTCTGCGGATCGAGCGTTCCGGGCCGGGCAGACTCTACTACACGGCATGCCTCCGTTACGGCATTCCCGTCGAGCTCGCCGACGCCCGTGACGAGGGACTTGGGGTGTTTGTGGAAACCTTTGATTCAGAAGGTAAACCCGTAAGGAACGGCAGGCTCCAGGCGGGCAAAACCTATACAAGGCGCGTCACCGTTTCCAGTTCCCGCGACCGCACCTTTGTCGCGCTGCGCTCGCCCATCCCCTCAGGCGCCGAAATTGTAGACGCCGTCTTTGTTACCAGTTCCACCGTTCCTCCTTCCGCTAAAAATGAATCTGATGATGAAGACAGTTGGTATTATTATAAACCGGAGCCGGTTCGTTTCATGATGGACGACGAAGCCCGCTTCCACTGGGACTTTTTCAAGGCAGGCAGGGAGCAGATTGAATTCCGTTTCCGCGCGGTAATGCCCGGTATATATCCCACTCCGCCCTCCCTCGCCGAGTGCATGTACGAAGAGGAAATTTTCGGCAGAACAGCAGGGGAATTGATTAGGATTGAATGACAAACCAAAGAGCAAGCGCCAACGAAGTTGGCGGGAGCAGGTAGCAGGTAGCAAATGAATATACTTTATATCGTTATTGGCGGCGGAACAGGGGCGCTGCTGAGGTATCTCACAAGTCAATTTGTGAATAACCTGTATAACAAGAGTTTCTCTTTGGGAACTATTTTTGTAAACTGTATAGGAGCGTTATTGATCGGGTTTTTAATAAACATCTTTGATATATTCGGAATACATCCAAAATATAAATTGTTGATAATAACCGGCTTTTTGGGCGGGTATACTACATTTTCAACATATTCACTTGAAACGGTAAACTATTTTATGAATGGAAACATAAAATACGGATTATTGAATATTCTGCTAAACAATATTTTATGTATATTGTTTGTATTATTTGGTTTATGGCTGAATAAAATAATTTTTACAAATTCGTAAAAAGTTTTCTGCACTCAATATAAAATCGCTTTTCACAGGCTTCCCCCATGGAAAAACTCTTTCGGGGCAGGGGGCCGTTTTTGGCGACTGTCTCAAAGAAACCGGCTTTCTGCACCGGCGGTAGCAGTATGCCGGCTGCCGATTTTTCAGAGTTATGTGAAAGACGGAACAGTTCATCCTCGCCGTGAATGTAGTCAATAATCAAAGCGCCTTTGGAAGCGCTGACAGCTTTATCCAGCAGGGGCTGCAAGCACGCGGTTGAGAGTCCGCCCGCGCCTGTCTCAACCAGCGCATAACAGTTCTGGCTTATAAGGCCGAAACGGTTCCCTTTTACAGGTTCGCGGGTCAGACGAACAAGTTCTTCATCTCCCTTGATAATTCGGCTGGTAAAACCGGGCAGCGTTGAAAGTATATTGAGAGCCGCTTCAAAACCCAGTCCAAACACAACGCGATGAATCGGCTCGAATTGAATCGCCGGATCATAGATGTTTTCAATTTCAACCAGGGCATAACGGCAGGGGTGATTGTTTACGCTATTCACCTTTTTGTATTCTTCCCAAATTTCTTTTGCGCTTGCCAGTGAATGATTGCCGTCGCCAACCGCAAAAAGAAACGGTTGTGTGTCAGACGCCGGTTGTGCATTCGGGATCTCGTAACGCGTCAAGGCTCTGCGTGCAAGTTCTTCAAGCCTGTCGGCAAGAAAAGCGAAGTCATCTTCGGAATCGAGAAACCAGCCGGATATACTGCCGGAATCCAGCATAAGTTCTCCTTTGTAAACAGGATCGGATTTTTTGGCTCTCTCTCCCAGCCCTTGCAGCAGGCTGTTTGTTTCATCGTCAATGAGCAAAAGGATATGGGGCGTTTCAACAGGGGCATTCCGGCGAATTGCCATCCTCGGAGGCAGGCGATCCGCCACAGTGCCCTCGGTTGAACGGATCAAAGGCCGCGCTGTCGGCGACCACGAGTACCGCTCAAGGTCTACGGCAGCGACAAGCCCTTTTCTGCCCCGGTTAAACGGAGTGTCCCGCTCAAGGTAAACAAAGCCCCGTCGGGGCGCGGCAAAAACACCGCTGTCCAGATAATTACGCATGGAGCTATGAATACCTTCGACTCGCAGGGCGCGGTTTTCTTCGTCCAGAAACGCCTCGGGAAAAATCAAATCCAATGAAGACGGCGAACCTGCGGCAATCTCTGCCGCTTTCTTCCAATATGCCCTGTCCTGTGTAAACTGATCGCAGGCGATAACCGCCCATTGTTTCAACTCCGCGCGGGGCAGCAGAATTTCCGGTATCGCGATACCTGATTTTTCCAGTCTGTTTTGTATATCAGTCATATCATGTTCCATCATGATGCGCAAAAGCTCCTACCATGTAAACCTTAAATAAAGACAGCTTGACGCAAGCGTGCGGTTGACATTCTCCGCTGAATCGTACAGGCCGAACAGTCCGTAGAAGGTTCCTCTTGCGCCTATGCCTATTATTTTGCCAAGCGGGAAATCATAGTTCACGGAACCATAGAGAAAAAACACATTTCCGCCTGAAAAATCACGGCCTACCGGAATGACGAAAATATGGTAGCCATACGCGGCAATCTCCAGCCCGCCGGCTTTTTTATGGGAAACTGTAAAAGAAAATTTAATATTTTCACCTATTCCGTATGAGTTGCGGTTGTTTCCCAATGAAACCCAATATTCTTTTTCATTTTCTTTATCAGCGTTATACATGCTGTTTCCCCAGAACGTAAAAGCGGCGTGCGTCTTTACTTCCATAAAAGAGTTTTTCGAAAGAATGCGCTTGCGCTTCAAAGCCCAGCCGACAGCGCTGCTTGAAAACTGGATATTACCGTATCCAAGATTGTCGATTAAATCATTGGTGGCATTGTAAAAGTCAAAATGCATGGTTAAACCGGTGCTTGTAAAAACCCTGTCCGTATGCATTGGATTATCAATGGAAAAAAGATAGCCGTCTGAAATTATCGCCGCGTGATACGAAGCCAGGTTCGTGGTAAATCCTGAATATAATTCAAAATGCTCATACGGCGTTTTGCTTTCCTGGATAAAAGGATTGCCGTATACCACATTGGTATTGATATGCCAGCCAGGATAGAACCATGAATCCCCCTGATCTTTATGATTTTTAAAAAAGGCGAATGATTTTTCAACGCCGGTTCTGAGCGATACACTGTAAATATTTCCGCCGCCTTTTTCGCGGGCAGGGCGGTTGTAAATTTTGTTTAAACTGCTCATAGGGCTAACAAAGAAACCGCCTATTATCGCGCCTATAGACTGCGAGGCGTCAACTTCAAGAAAAAGCCTGTGCAGCATCTCTCCAAGCGGTATGCCACCTACCGACGTAGTAATTACATCATTAATAGCCGGCTCCGGTTCAAGAAACACTTCCCACATTAAGCTTCCCAGTGTGGCAAACGGCGTTGATTCATAAAAGCTGAAACCGTTGACACGGGCGCTTGCAAAGTATGTTGAACCTTGATATGGATGCCCAAATTGGTTTACCAGGAATCTGTCGCCATCTTCCCAAAACCATCTGTTAGTGGATAAGTTTTTCCATATATCTTCAAAGGTTATTTCGGCAAAAGACTGATTTCCCATCCTTGAGTTTAGATTCAGAAAGACATTGCTTACGATGATACCGATACCCGCATATCCGGCATCCACGAAAAGATTCCGTTTTAGCGGCGGGGTTTCCTCATCAGCTTCTGTTTCCTGTGAAAAAACCACGGCTGATACCGGTAAAAAACAGAATAGAATTAAAAGCGCAGTCTGTTTCCGGGTTTTGATATTCATAGTCATAAAATATTTTTATACATGTGGTATATTGATATACCTCCCAAATTCAAGAATACAGTACATATTAAGCATTGGCAAGGGGTGATTTATTCGAAAAGTAACATCATATCAATATGAGCCTGAATAGATTTATTTTACATTTAATTGACAAAACATCATATAGTCTTTATGTTTATACAGTATCATAAATATGAATAGGATTAATCTGTTAAAATACATTTGCAGAGAATATTTAATAAAAGCAATACTGTGCGTTACAGGCGTCTTTATTGTAGGGATTGGCGTCGGTTTTATGCGTTACGCTGATTTTGGAATTGATCCTTATATGTGTTTCATGAACGGATTGCATCTTGCGATATTTAATAAAATTGGGGTTTCTTTTGGGACTACTTTTGCTATAGCCAGTTCCTTAATGATATTGATTGTTTTAATTTTCGATCGATCCAAAATCGGGCTGGGAACCATCGCGGCCATAACGCTTACCGGTTATGTGTCTGATTTGGGACTTTTCCTCTGTAATTTTATTTTGATTGAGGGAACGGCATTATTTATTTTACGCATGGGAATGATTATTTTTGGAATCTTATTTATATCAATAGGTTCAGGAATGTATTTCAATACCCATGTTGGCGTTTCGCCTTATGACGGTATAGGGCTTATAATTACAAAAAAAATCGGGAATCAAAACATGTACCGCTGGGTCAGAATTGCAACAGATTTGCTCTGCGTAGGCATGGGATTCCTGATGGGAAATATACCCGGAGTGGGAACTGTTATTATGGCATTTTTTACCGGACCTTTATTCGCGTTTTTTCGCAATAAAATACTGATATGGGGTAAAAACCTGAAAATTATCACTTTGTAATCTGTTTTTTTCAAAAAAATGAAAAATTCTCGCTTTCCCACTCATGCAAAATGCAAATTCTCGCCATATATACATTAAGAGGTAAATCGTGAGTGTAATGGCTTATGCGCCTTATGGCGCGGGCGGGGTGATAATCCGGGTGGAAGCGGATATACGCCGGGGTATTCCGGGTATTGATATTACCGGGCTTGCCGAAGGGGCAGTTCGGGAAGCGCGGGAAAGGGTAAGGGCCGCGTTCAGGAATTCCGGGTTTGCTTTTCCGCTGGACAGAATCCTGATCAACCTGGCGCCGGCGGGATTGCGAAAAGACGGGGCCGCGCTGGACCTACCCATTGCCCTGGCGGTAATGGCGGCCGCGGGACTTGCCCCGGTTCCGCCGGATTTGTTAGTGATGGGGGAACTGGAGCTTTCGGGAAAGATACGTCCGGTGCGGGGCGTTCTGGCCGCAATCTCTGGCGGCCTTGAGGAGGGCATTACCGAATTTATCGTCCCGGCGGAAAACAAAGGGGAAGCCGCAATATTATACGGAGCGGGAAGGAACCCTGTTATGCGATTCAGGGCAGTGTCGTCCCTGCGTGAAGCGGTGGACGCGCTTTTTTTCCGTGAAGAAACCGGCGTACTGTCCGTTTCCGAAGAGTCAACCATAGATAGCTGCGTTTCAGCGGAATCAACAAAGACAACAAACGCCGAGACGGCGGACTTTGCCGACGTGCGGGGCCAGGCTGTATACAAGCGGGCTTTGGAAGTAGCCGCCGCCGGAGGCCACAATATGCTCGTCTTCGGGCCGCCGGGCGCCGGCAAGACCATGCTTGCAAGGCGGCTCCCTTCCATCATGGCTCCGCTGACTCCCGATGAAGCGGTTGAAGTTACGCGGCTTTACAGTCTGGCTGGGCCTTATAAAACAGGGACCGGCCTCATCGACAGGTTGATCACACAGCCGCCCTTCCGCGCCCCTCATCATTCCGCCAGCGCCGAGGGGATTCTCGGCGGAGGAAGAATCCCCCACCCCGGCGAGATAAGCCTTGCCCACTTCGGCGTGTTGTTCCTCGACGAAGCCCCGGAGTTCAGGGTTAACGTACTTCAAGCCCTGCGCGAGCCGCTGGAAGACCGGGTAATAAGCATTTCCCGCGCGGAAGGCCTTCTGCGCTTTCCGGCGGAATTTCAAATGATATTGGCGGCCAATTCCTGCCCCTGCGGAAGACTGGGGATAAAACACAATGATAACGGAATGGATGGATACCATGAAATGCAGACCTGTCTGTGTTCGCCGGAAGAAATTTCCCGCTACTGGCGTAAATTCGGCGGCGCTCTCCTTGACCGCATCGAGATTCGCGTCGCTGTGATTCCTCCAGGCATTAATGAAATCGGCATAACAAATGATAGTGAGGAACACAGCGCGGACATTGCCGCGCGGGTAAAGGCAGCTGTTGAGCTCCAGCAGCTGCGGTATAAAGGCATGGGGATACGCCGCAACGCGTTGATTCCGGCGGGGAAAATCGAAAATTTTTGCAGTATGGATCAACAGGCCAGGGACGCGTTTCACAAGGCCCTTGCCCGGCTTGGGATTTCAGGCCGCGCCTATCATGGCATTCTGCGTGTGGCGCGGACAATAGCCGACCTGGACGGCAAGGAAACCATCGGCACGGAACATATTCTGGAAGCGGTTCAGCACCGGCGTTACGGAGAGGACCCTTACGAGATTGTTACTATATAACAAAAAAAACCAGCGGCTGAAATTACACTCAATTCCAACCGCTGGCCATTTCGGAGGCATTTTCCTTTACTGCAAGAGCTGCAGCACCGTCTGTCCTTTTTGATTCGCCTGGGCCAGCATGGCTGTCCCGGACTGGGTCAGTATCATATTCTTGGTGTAATTGACTGTCTCAAACGCCATGTCAGCGTCCCTGATGCGGGATTCAGCGGCTTGCAGATTTTCCGCGCCGATGTTAATACCGCGGATAGCGTGTTCAAGGCGGTTCTGGTAGGCGCCCAGATCGGCGCGTTGTTTGTTTACTTTCTTAAGCGCCACATCAAGGGTTCCAATGGCGCGGTTGGCGCTGTCCGGCTCGGACAGTGAAATAAACGTATCATCGCCGACGTTTCTGATGCCAAGACCTTTCGCGGTCATAGTGCCGATATACACCTGCGTCCGGTGATCCATGTTGGCGCCGATATGGAACCACATGGAAGCAGTAACAATATTTTCACCCACAGGCCGTCCGAAGCGTCCGGTTAAAAGATTCATTCCGTTAAACTGGGCGTGCGACGCAATTCTGTCTATTTCGGCGACCAGAGCCGAGACTTCGATCTGGATGTAAAGGCGATCTTCCTCGGTATAGATACCGTTGGCGGCCTGTACCGCCAGCTCGCGCAGACGCTGGATAATATCCTGGCTTTCCTGCAGATAGCCTTCCGACACCTGAATGAATGAAATGCCATTCATTGCGTTGAATGACGCCATATTCAGGCCGCGGATTTGAGCCCGCATCTTCTCGGAAACAGCGAGTCCCGAAGCGTCATCACCGGCGCGGTTGATGCGTATGCCGCTGGACAGTTTTTCCATGTTTTTATCCAGACTCACCTGGGTAACTTTGAGGGATCTGTCGGCAAACATTGCGCTTAGGTTGTGATTGATTATCATATTCCACTCCTTGGCTTTTTTAGGCGCGCAACTGTCATTGACATACTGCGTCGCCGCGGCATCCATACCCTGTTTGAAGGCGCATGGAATATTCCGGTTCTTATTCCAATATCGGAAAATAGAAAAAAGGCTTTAGGGAAATTTTTGTGTTTACAGTTGCACCCTGAAGCTTTTCCGCTGGATCGGCGAAGGGCCGAATTTCAGGACTAATTTCCGGTGTTCGGCGGTTGGATAACCCTTATGCCCTTCATAGCCGTATTGGGGGTAAAGGCCGCTGTAATGCTCCATGATCTGATCCCTTGCGGTTTTGGCCAGAATTGAAGCAGCCATTACCTCGTGGACTGTCGCGTCCGCTTTTACCAGCGCCCTGCAGGGGACGGGCAGTTCAGGGGTGTGTTTGCCGTCTACCACAGCTTCAAGACTTGGCGGAATGTCAGCCTGGGGAAACGGCAAACCAAAGGAAATTTCTCTTTCCAGTCTTACCGGCCATTGCCCGGCTTCGGTTTTCGGGGAACTTAAAAGATATTCAAAGGCCCGCCGCATCGCCAAAAGGCTTGCCTGCAGGATATTAATCGAATCGATCTCAATGTGGGTTGCCCAGCCTACTCCCCACGCAAGGGCCTTTTCAATAATTACGCATCGAACTTCTTCGCGTTGCTTGGGCCTAAGTTTTTTGGAATCGTCAAGCATGTCTACGGGAAAATCCGCGGGCAATACCACAGCCGCGGCGCACACCGGGCCGGCAAGCGGCCCCCTTCCGGCTTCATCAATCCCGCAAAGCATATTATTTGTTTGGAATTACCTTCATAGCCTCGCGCAAATCCGGAGTCCGTTTGCAGTAATGCTCGTCGATTTCTTCCTGTGTCAGGCCCACAAGCTCGTGGCTCATGTAATGGATCCAGGAACCCTGATCATTGACAGATTGTTCGTGCTTGCGGCACCAGTAATCGGGCTGTATGGGAAGCTGCTCCGGCTTGTCAAAAAAATACTTGTAATCATGGACGGCGATTTTCAGATCCTTACGCGGAATCCCCTTGTCCATGATAACCTGCGCGAGGCAGTTGATCGTCCTGCCTGAGTCAAAAATATCATCAATAAGCAGCACCTTGTCTCCGACGCGCAGGTGTTCAGGCGAGTATGTCCAGCCTACAATATGCACTTTCTCCGACTGGGCTACGTCGGTATAGGAGTGGGCTACCACAGCGGCATAATACACCGGATGTTTGCCTTTATGCACAATCTTGTAATATTCGCTTATGACATTGCCTAAATAGACGCCGCCCCTGAGCGATACATAAATCACATCGGGTACAAACCCGTCATTATTTATCTGATAAGCCAGCTTGAGCGCGTTATCCCGCACCGTGTCAAATTGAAGGAATTCTTTGAAAACCATAAGGAGATTATACCATAAAAACGGGGAATAGGGAATGGTGAAGAGGCATTAGCCCGACTCCCTATTCTCTACTTGCATTTTTCAGCCAAAATAGTCTATAATGGAGCATATTTGTTCATTGTGGACAGATTATCTTCTTTATTTTATGGTGAGGAATGATGATGGACGATTTGAAATTGCAAATCAAAAAATTGATAATCAGCGCTCTGGAGCTTGAGGATGTCAAACCGGAAAATATAGTGGATTCGGAGCCTCTTTTTGGGTCAGGCCTGGGGCTTGATTCCATAGACGCCCTGGAACTGGGTGTAGCACTGAAAAAGAAATTCGGCGTAAAATTTTATGCGGACAACGCGGATATAAAAAAACATTTTGCCTCGGTAGACGCTCTGGCGGCGTATATTGAGGCTGCGAGGGCGGCGGCATGACTAATGATGATATTCTACACAAGATGCAGGACATCCTGGCCGAAGAATTCGAAATAGAAAAGAGCGCTGTTGTTCCTGATGCAAAACTCTATCAGGATCTGGAATTGGATTCTATAGACGCGGTAGACCTTCTGGTAAAAATGAAAGGCTTTATACCGGGTAAAATCGACCCTGAATCGTTTAAAAAAGCCGTCACCGTTCAGGATGTTGTAGATATACTTTATCCATTGACTCAAAAGACCTGATGGCTTCCAAATTTCGCGGAATTCCCAAAGTCCTCTTTTTTATTGCCGCGGCGCTTTATCCGGCGCTGATTTTTTATTTTCTGGTAATTCGGAAAACGCCGTTACGCTTGTTTTCCATTTTTATTATAGGCTTTGCCCTTCTTGTTTTTATTACCGGAACATCCGGGAAGAAAAAGGCCAAAGGCATTTCCTTCGTTTGGAATTCCGTCTTGCTTTTGGGACTTGGGGGGCTATGCCTTATTATTAACTCCGCCATTATCCTGAAACTCTACCCTCTTCTTATGAATATTCTGTTCCTAACGGTTTTCGGCAGCACTCTTTTTTCCCCCCCAAGCATGATTTTCCGTTTTGCCACAATGCAGGACAAATCCATTCAAGGCTCTCTTAACGAAAAAAGGGTCGCCGCTTACTGCCGTAAAGTAACCTATGTTTGGTGCGGTTTTTTTATTATTAACGGAAGTATCGCAGCATGGACTATTTTTTCCGGTTCCGATGCGCTTTGGTCTGTTTATAACGGCGGAATTTCCTATATACTGATGGGAACCCTCTTTGCGGGTGAATTTATGGTGCGAAAAATAGTACAAAAAAAGATGCCCCGGAGTATCCCGCTCTCGGCATTTAAATATAATTCCCGTCCCGGCTCAACGATCCTTTGCTACGAGGGCGCGTGGGGCGATTCTGTTTACAAGACATGGGACGATTTTATTGAGGGTACCGCCGAATTGCGCCGCGTAATAAACGCGCAAAAAGGCGATAAATGGCTGCTGCACTGCGAGGACTGCTGGTATTTCCTTCTGGCTTTAACCGCCCTGCTCCAGTGTAAAAAAGAGATACTCCTTAGCGCCAATGTAAGCCCAGCTTATATTGAAGAAATCCGCTGCAGCGCGGCTAACGGTGGCGCACCTGGCGGTGCGGCGCCTTTCCTTACCGACCATGTTTTTACTGAAGGGGAATGTCCGTCAAACACCTTCTATATTCCTTCCCTGTTTGAAGCCGGGCAAAATACAGGCAAACCAACAGCTGCAAGTCCGGCGGAAGAAGGACCGGCGATTAACGCTGACGAAACATCTATCATTATGTATACATCGGGAAGCACAGGAAAACCCAAAGCGGTACAACAGAGGCTTACGGAGTTTGAAGCCGACAACCGCTTTATAATTTCAAAATGGGGCGATGAATTCCTAAAGCGCAAATTATGTTCTACCGTAAACCAGCATCACATTTACGGAATTTTATTTTCTATACTTTTGCCTTTTACCCTTGGAGTCCCTTTGCGAAGAAGACGGATAGAATTTCCCGAGGAAATGGAAAAGTTATCTGACACCGAGTACATAATTATTACGGTACCGGCTTTCCTCAAGCGGGCCGTGGAAATGGAAAAAACATCCGGTCTTAATTTGAAATCGCCCTGGATATTTACTTCGGGCGGCGTTCTTAAGTTTGATACCGCTGAAAAAACAAACAAGATTTTCGGCTTCTGGCCTGTGGAAGTTTACGGCAGTACAGAAACTTCGGGCATCGCGTGGAGGCAGTCGGTTAACGGCCAGGAATGGACGGTTTTTGACAACGCGAAGATCAGCCAAAACCAGGAAGGCTGCCTTATTATCAGTTCGCCTTACATCAAAGACCCGGCAGGTTTTGAAACCGCCGACATGGTAGAAATACTGAGTGACGGGCGTTTTTTACTAAAAGGGCGCGTTGACTCAGTTGTAAAAATTGAGGAAAAACGCATCTCATTTACGGAAATAGAAAACCGTATTTTACAGTCCGGCTTTGCCTCCGACGTATGCGTAATCTCTCTGGAAGACAGGCGCCAATACCTTGCCGCCGTTGTGGTCTTTAATAACAAGGGAAAGGAACGCTTTAACGGGCTTGAGAAACGCGATATAAATAAATTCTGGAGCGAGTACCTTCTTCAATATTTTGAAAATATAGTAATCCCAAAAAAATGGCGTTATCCTGAAGCCATGCCTCTTGATACGCAAGGGAAGAAAAAAAAAGAAACGATTGAGTCTCTTTTTTCAGATGAAAAAGAACCGGCTGACAGCGCGAGTGAAAGTTTCGGCTCGCTGAACAGGGAAAAAATTATTGAAAAAAATGAAAATTCCGTCAGCGTGGAATTTTCCATTCCAGGTACAAGCCCGTATTTTGACGGTCATTTTAATGGATTCCCCATCCTTCCCGCGGTAGCACAGGCGGAATTGATTATTCGTTTTGCGGCACGGCATCTTGGAACCGCCATTAGTCCTTTGGAAATAAAACGTGTAAAATTTACAAATTTTATCCAGCCTGACACGCCTCTTCTCCTTAAACTTGTTAAAAAAGAAAAGTCAATTTCTTTTAATTTATGTTCGCCGGAAAATGATACAGCCTATTCCATAGGAACAATCATTTATGGGGGATAAATGAAACAGGGTTTTCTTATACCCGTATACAGGCACGGAAAAACCGCTTGTTCCCTGGTTGAACGGCTTGCGGCTATGGGGCTGCCGATAATCATAGTGGACGACGGTAACGACGCGGAAACCAAAGCCCTGCTTGCGGAATGCGCCGCAAAAACGCCGGGGGCCGCGCTGGTGAGTCTGAAAAAAAACAACGGCAAGGGCGGAGCCGTTATCTACGGCTTCAAAAAAGCCGCTGAACTGGGGTTGACCCATGTACTGCAAATAGACGCCGACGGACAGCATGACGAAGAAAAGATAAATTTCTTTTTGGAAAAATCCGCCAAATATCCCGACATGCTCATCTGCGGATATCCCGAATTCGATGAAACCGCGCCCAGGAGCAGGGTAAAAGGACGGAAAATTTCCACTTTCTGGGCGTTTGTTTCCACACTCTCAACAGAATTAAAAGACGTACTCTGCGGCTTTAGGGTATACCCCGTCAATGAATCGTTACGCGCAATACGTTCTCCTTTTACAGACAAACGCATGGGCTTTGATCCGGAAATCATGGTGCGCCTTTACTGGAATAAAGTGTATCCGGTATTTTATCCCATAAAAGTAAGTTATCCGGTTGGCGGAGTTTCCAATTTCCACGTAGTCAGGGATAATGTCCGCATAAGCCTGATGTTCACCCGTTTGTTTTTCGGCATGATTCTGCGCTTGCCGCTGTTGATTGTCAGAAAAATTAACCGCGGAAAAGAAGTAACCGGGGAAACATAACAATGAAAAAACCGGAAGAAACTCCCCTGCATTGGTCCCAACACAAAGAAATAACCGCTGGGTATTGGAATGTAAAACTTCTTCTGCTTTTATTTAAACTGTTTCCGGTTGTTATTATGAGCGTCATTGCGTTTCCGGTCAGTTTTTTTTATTTTATTTTTTCAAAAAAAGGAAGAACAGAATCGAGGCGTTTTTTGAAAAAAGCCGCTCCCTTTGTTGAACATTCCAAAACCGCAAAAAAATGCCGTTCTCCTTTTGGCCCACTGAGGCATATTATTTCCTTCTCTCTTACCCTGGTGGAAAAAATTCAGTCATGGGGCGGCAAGTTTCAGTTTAAGAACATTCATTTTCAAAATGACGATATAGAAGATCTTATTCAGGAACTGGAAAACGGGAAGGGCGTTTTTGTGATCACTTCCCACATGGGGAATATCGAACTTTTAAGAGGGCTTGCAAATTTGAACCGGACAGGGGTATCGCGAAAAACGCCGGTAACTGCCATTATTGACACAAAAGTCAACGAAAATTTTTCCCGTATGCTTAAAGAATTGAATCCCCAATCGAATTTTGACCTTATCAACGCGAATGAAATAGGTTCGCATACCGTAATCCTGCTGGAGGACAAGCTTGCCGTGGGTACGATGGTAACGATTGCCGGAGACAGAACAGCCGCTGGCAGTCATGCCGGGGGAAAAAACTTCATGATCCCTTTCCTGGGAGAGGAAGCGCCTTTTTCACCGGGGATTTTTTATCTTGCGGTATTGATGAAAGCGCCTGTTTATTTTATTTTTGCCCTGCGCCGGGGGGATTTATCCATAAAACCGGAATACGATATGCATGTGCACAAAAGCGCACTGTCCCTTGAATGTTCCAGAAAAGAAAGGCTTGACAGAAGTTTACTCCTTGCCAAATCTTTCGCCGAATTATTGGAAAAGTACTGTAAAGAAACTCCTTTTCAATGGTATAATTTCTTTGACTTCTGGTTAAAAGGGGCGTGACAATGCAAACAAAAGAGAACAATGGACCCTACAATATTTACGCGGAACAGGAAATTACCGTTGAATTTTATGATCTCGATCCTTTGCGGATTGTATGGCATGGGAATTATTTAAATTATTTTGAAGCCGGCCGCCGCGCGCTTCTGGAAAAAATCGGTTACAGTTATGATGAAATGGAAAAATCAGGATACGCCTTTCCGGTAATCGAAGTTTCTGTAAAATACCTGAGATCGCTGCGGTTTAAAGACAGGGCGCAGGTAAAAGCCATTCTTATGGAATACGAAAACCGTTTATTGATACGATACGAAATCCGCAATATTCAAACAGGCGTTCTTACCACCAAAGGTTTCAGCACCCAAATGGCTGTCGATATCAAGAACAATGATTCCTACTTTGTGTGTCCGCCGGTTTTAATAAAAAAAGTTGAAGACTTTATCGGGGGAAAAACGCCATGAAACGCGCCGCCGGCCTGATGTTGTTTCTCTGTACCGCCGGCGTATGGGCGCAAACATCACAAGAAGAAATTTTCCGCCATCCTCTGGGACCGGAAACAATGGACGCCTTCAAAACAACCTGTTCGCGCCTTGCGGCTCATCCTGTGGTACGCGGAAATTTCGAACAGGAAAAAACATTAAGCCGCCTGAACCATTCCCTTAAATCATCGGGTAATTTTATTATTGCAACCGGATTGGGCATGGTATGGGATACTGTCAAACCTTTTGCCTCTACTCTCGCTTTGGGGAAAAATTACATAATACAGTCCAGACCGGGCGGACAAAGAACCGTTTTAAACGCCCAGGGCAACGAAACATTCCTACGCATGGCGGAAGTCATCAACGCGGTTTTTTCGGGTAACAGTCAGGGACTGATGGACAATTTTAATATTTATTATTCAGGTAACGCCGGTGGCGCCGCCGCCGCCGCGTGGGAGTTGGGCCTTGGCCCGCGGGATAGCTCTATCGGCGCTTTTGCGGAAAAAATTATTATGAAAGGCGATACCGCCATCAAGTCAATATTTATATATGAACAGAACGGCGACACCGTACAGTATCTTTTATCAAACCACAACTACCCGGCGGAACTGAATGTCAATGAAAAAGCCCTTTTCGCTCTTCCGTAACAGCCTCCCCAAGGGGAGGGCTCCCTGGGGGCTTTGGTTGTGGTTAATATTTCATATTACCATTCCCCTGCTTCTCCTGTTATCTGTTTTTGTTTCAGGCCGTGTCCGCATAAATACCATGCTATTTGACATGCTCCCACGTTCAAGCCAGTCCAGGGCGGTAATGGAAGCGGACATGATCCTTGGGGAAAAAAGCGGGCGGGAAATTGTTATCCTCGCCGCCGCGCCGGATTTTGAGGACGCGAAAAAAGGCGCGCAACTGTTATGCGCAAATTTTGAAAATTCGCCTGACTTTGAAAGTATTTCCCTGTATTTTGATTCTGAAGTTATGGAGGAATTAAACCGTTATCTTTACGATTACCGTTTTGTCTCTGCTGGGGAAAAAACGCTTGAATTGCTGGAAAACGGCGGAGCGGAAGAGATAGCTCAGGACGCGCTTGCCTCCGCTTTCGGCGCCATTAATTTTATGCCCCTGACACATATTGAAAGCGACCCTTTTCTTCTTGCGGAAAGACGAATGGGTGAGTTTTTATCGTCTTCCCTGCTTGGCGGCGGCAGTCTTGGCATCAAGGAAGATGTAATAACCGCGCAAAAAGACGGAATATGGTATGTATTACTGCGTTTAACCCTCGCACCGGGGGCGACATCCCTGCGAGCGGAACGGAACGCGGTCGGGAAAATATATACAGCCGCGCCTGAAATAAAAAAATCCGTACCGGGGCTGGAATTTTATTTTTCGGGAATCCCCTTCCACAGTTACGAAAGTTCTTCAGGCGCGCAAAGGGAAATTTCGTTAATAAGCACGATTTCGATTATCATAATACTAATTTTATTTCTGTATGCCTTCCGATCGATCATGCCGGTCTTATATTCAATTTTGGCGGTCGGTGTTTCTCTGGGTATCGCCAGTGCCGCCGCGCTTTTGGTTTTCAGGGAGATTCACATCATCACCTTTGTTTTTGGAACCACCCTTATCGGAACCTGCGTGGATTATTCGGCTCATTTTTTTGTTCAATGGAAGGGAAATCGATCTTTAAAAACCGGCGGTGATATTCGCCGCTCTATTTCAAAAAGCGTTATTATGAGTTTTATTTCCACGGAAATTTGTTTTTGCGTTTTTCTGTTTGCCCCGTTTCCCATTCTTAAACAATTCGCGCTTTTTTCCATGGCCGGGCTTCTTAGTTCTTTTCTCACCTGCTTCTGCGTCTATCCCCGCCTGAAAATACCGGAAGAAAACAAAAGGCGGTTTCAGCTTTTTGAAAGCAAGCTCTTTCTTCGGCTTAATAGCCTGTCTTTGTCACGGACATTACGTTATGCCCTTGCCGCGGCTTTGCTTCTTATAGCTTTGATGTTTCTTGTTTTAAACTCTTCGTCAATAAAAATAGAAAACAACCTTTCTTCCCTTTACGCCATGTCCGCTTCCCTGCTGGAATCGGAAAAGCGGGCGGCGCAGGTTTTGGATTACGGCTCTTCGGGCTGGTACTTTATTGTCACGGGATCAAACCCCGAAGAGACGCTGGAGAATGAGGAAGCTCTTGTTGCGCGTTTGGAGGAGGAAATTACCCGTGGAAATCTAGGCTCTTATTTGGGGACTTCGGTTTTTGTCCCTTCAATAAAAAAGCAAAAAGAAACATACAACGCCATGAAAGCCCTGCTTCCCCTTGTTCCGGCTCAGTTTGAATACCTGGGTTTTCCGCAGAGTTATGCGAAAAATTTTGAAAACGAATTCGCCACGGTTCAATATTGCCTTCCCACAGACGCAAACGTGCCTTCCATCGCCGGCATTTCAAAACTGTGGATTGGGGAGAAGAACGGGAACTACTACTCCTGTGTTCTGCCCCTCAAGCCAACAGACGGCGCGTCGCTGAGCGACGCGGCGATCTTCAGGGCAATTGCCGAAGAACTCGACACGGTATTTTTTGTAAACAAGGCAAAAGACATAGGCCGCGATCTGGATACTCTTACAAGGACAATGCTGCTATTCTTTCTTGCCGCCTACCTTGTCATATCTGTGGTGGTCTTTGTAATATATCCCCGTCGGGACAGCGTTAAAATCTGCGCGATTCCCCTGCTGCTTGTTTTATCCGCCCTGGCTATTCTGGCTCTCAATAAAATACCCCTGGGCTTTTTTTCCGTGGCTGCCCTTGTGCTGGTCTTTGGATTGGGGCTGGACTATATTTTTTATATGATCGGAAAAAAACACAGCGAAGAAATAAGGCTTATATCCCTCGCTGTGGTTTTATCGTTCCTGACTACCCTTCTCTCTTTTGGCGCTTTAGTGTTAAGCAATTTTGCGCCGACTCATATTTTTGGGCTTACCGTCTCAGCCGGACTTGGCGCGGCTTTTATTTTCGCTATGCTTTTACAGTCAAGAGAATCCTGAGAAAACCAGCGTATTTCAGGTTGTTCCGCTTCTGTTCCCGCAATCACCGTTGCCAGTATATAACGCTCACCGGCGTTGCCTGTAAGCTCATAAAGGTTGAACAAGACAGGAGAAGCGTCTGAAAAGTCTAAAATATATGAACTGCTAACCGCCGGTTCGACACGGGAAATAAATGACGGCGCACCGCTCATATCAAATACCGAAAGCCCCTTTAGTTTTAAGAAACATTCCTTGAGCGTCCATATTTGATAAAACCGCGCCAGATCAAAATTGCCGCCGGATTCAATATATTCCCTTTCAGGAGCGGTAAAAAAATCTTCCGCAATTTCTCTTGCCTTTTCGCGGGGCCGTACAAGTTCTACATCACAGCCTGTACGCTGGCCTTTACCCCTGACCAGCGAAACCGCGGCCAAAGCCCCGGAATGGGAGATGCTAAAGTCCGTGTCTGCACCCGGAAGAAAAGGCCGTCCCGATTTTTCCCTGGCTATATCTTCATTCGTAAGTGGTCTGTTTTCATATTGGGACAATATACGCCGCGCTTCAGCGCTTAGTCGTTTTTTGTGTTCTGCCTTTTGCAAATAATTGTGATTGTTTGACAAAACAGATAAATTTAAGTAATATGACATAACTTTTTATTTAGGTGTTTTATTGAACATTACAAAAACGCTCATAATTGTGTTCCTCTGCTGTTCCTGCGCCAAAAATACAACCGGGGATAAACAGCTTAATGTCTACCTGACAGGCAGTTCAAAGTATATATTACTGCCCCCTGGAAATATTGAAAATTCCATGGATATGGCCCAGCAGATTTCCGCTTCCTACAAAGACATGGAGTATTTCATCAATGCCTGGGTAAAAGCGGACGAAACAGGGATGGAGATGATCCTTTTGAACGAACTTGGCGCGCATATGGGAGAACTCTCCTACCGGAACGGTCAGGTATCTTTCTCATCCCCGGTGTTTCCCTCATCCATGAAACCCGAATATATTATAGCCGATTTTCAACTTTGTTTCTATAATGCTATGGCGCTCCGTAAGGCTCTGGAAGCCTGCGGTCTTTCCTTTGAAGACACAGGAAACAGCCGCCGTATCTTTCAGGGGAAGACCCTTATTATAGAAGTTGAAAAAAGCCGGAATACTGTCAAACTGGTTAATCATCTTAGGGGATACACCTACACTCTGGAAGGTAATTTCACGTGAAAAAAAACGTCTGGCTGTCAATTCCGGGACTTATTTGCTGCGCCGGGAAAAATAAAAATGAATTATACAACTCCTGCCTGAACGGTTATCAGGGCGGAATGGTAATGCGTGAATTGCCCGATAAAACCGGGAAATTCCCCGTCGGGCTAATTCCCGGGGATTTACCCGAAGTTGATTTTCCGCCGGCGGCTTACGCGGGAGGAACCAGAATCATCCGCATTATTGACGCGGCTCTGGAGCAGATACGTCCCGAAATAGAAAAGGCCATTGCCAAATACGGCGCGGAAAAAATCGGCGTCTGCCTCGGCTCCTGCGATAACGGTTCCGAGGGCTCTCTTCTTGCTCATCAAAGCCTGCTTGCGCAGGGCGTTTTCCCTGAAGATTACAATCTCCGTTTTCAAAGCGCGTCATTTCCCGCGGAATTTATCGCCCATAAATTCGGCGTTTCCGGTCCTGTGTTTACCATTGCCACTGCCTGCGCGGGCGGAGCAAGCGCGATAATACGCGGATCGGAATTGATACGATCGGGTTTGTGCGGCGCGGTCATAGCGGGAGGCGCGGATATTGTTTCGGATACGGTTTTTGCGGGATTTCATTCTCTGGAAGCAATTTCGGACAGCCTCACCAACCCGTTCAGTAAAAACCGGAAAGGGATCAACCTCGGCGAAGGGGCGGCGTTTTTTTTGCTTGATTCTGAAAAAAATTCATCGGTTGAACTTTTAGGCACTGGAGAAAGCGCCGACGCTTATCACATGACCGCTCCGGGAACGGACGGGGTCGGGCCGGCAAAGGCGATGAGGGCCGCGCTTGCCGACGCGGAATTGAAAGCTGAACAAATCGGATATATTAACCTTCACGGCACAGGCACCGAGCTTAACGACAAAGCCGAAAGTCTTGCAATGAAGGCGGTATTTGACGAAGCGCCGCCAATAAGCTCAACCAAGCCCATCACCGGCCATACTTTGGGCGCGGCAGGCGCGTTGGAAGCGGCAATCTGCTGGATGGTTTTATCTGAAAGAAAAGGGCTTCCCGTCCATTGCTGGGATGGCGTTAAAGATGAGGAAATCCCCGTTTTTCCTTCCAAAGAGGATGGTCAAAAAAAGCCCTCAATATGTATGAGCAACAGTTTTGCTTTCGGCGGATGCAATGTCAGCTTAATTTTAGGAACAGGAGATAGTTGTTGATAGAACAGGAAGAATTGCAAACATTGATTCCGCATAAAGGAAAAATGCTGCTCCTTGATAAAATAATTGATTATGATATTGAACACAGTATCAGGGCGGAATATCATGTCACAGAGAGTTGTATTTTTTACGATCCTGTTTTGGACGGCGTTCCGGTGTGGGTTGGTTTTGAATTCATGGCTCAGGCAATTTCCGCTCTTACCGGAATCAGAAAACGGGCAAAAGGAGAAAAACCTAATATCGGGTTTATTTTGAGCGTCCCGTCCATGCGGATGGAAATCCCGTCGTTTAAGAATGGCAGTTTGGTAGAGGTTTTTGTAAAAGAAAGCGATTGTACGGATATGATTTATACTTATGAGGGAGTAGCTTTTTTGGAAAACAGAAAAGTTATGGAAGGAAAATTGATGGTTATGGAAGTCAGTGATGAACGGCTGAAAACCATGACTGGTGGAGCGGAAATTAATTGAATACAGATAAAAAAGTTTTGGTAACAGGGGCAAGCAGAGGTATAGGCAGGGCAATTGCCATTGCCGTATCCGAAGCGGGATATCAGGTAACGGCCCATTATCATAAAGGGAAAGAAGACGCCGAATCATTGCAAAATGAAATTCTCCAAAAAGGCGGAAGCGTCGAGCTTATCCGGTTTGACGTGAGCAGCAGGGAAGAGTGTCAGGAAAAACTTGATCAATGGACTGAAAAAAACGGCGCTTTTTGGGGAATTATCAGCAACGCCGGAATCTCCGCCGATGATTCTTTTCCGGGAATGAGCGGGGAATACTGGGATAAGGTTCTCCGCACAAATCTTGACAGTTTCTATAATGTAATTCATCCGCTTATAATGCCGATATGCCGTAAAAAGCGCGGACGCATCATTACCATTTCTTCGGTATCCGGGATCACAGGAAACAGGGGGCAGGTAAATTACAGCGCTGCCAAAGCGGGCATTATAGGCGCGACAAAAGCCCTGGCGGTGGAGCTTGCAAGCCGTTCCATAACGGTAAACTGCATCGCGCCGGGTGTTATTGATACCGAAATGATCCGTGAAGTGCCGATGGACATAGTCCTTCCCTCAATTCCCCTGGGCCGTACCGGAAAGCCGGAGGAAGTGGCGGCTCTGGCCGTGTTTCTTCTTTCAGAAGCGGCTTCGTATATAACGCGGCAGGTAATTTCAGTTAACGGGGGAATGGCATGAAACGGGTAGTCATTACAGGCGGTTCAATAGTCAGCGCGTTGGGCAGTGAATGGCCGGATATATTGGCAAAGCTTAAAGCTGGAAAGAACTGCGTCCGCAGAATGAATGAGTGGGACAGATATACCCGCATGAATACAAGGCTTGCCGCTCCGGTAGATTTTACACTGCCGGATTATCCGCGCAAAAAAATCAGAGGGCTTGGCAGAGTCGCCCAGCTTGCCCTGGTTTCAGCGGACAGGGCGTTAGCGCACGCCGGTATAAAAGAGGATGATCCTGAACTTAAAAACGGACGATGCGGCATCGCTTATGGTTCATCTATGGGAAGCATTGATTCGCTCATGGATTTCTACAGCATGCTTGTCGAGAATGACGTATCCAAAATGAGCGCCACCACTTATATCAAGGCAATGCCCCAGACCTGCGCCGCGAATATCGGCGTTTTTTTCGGCCTGACCGGAAGGATTATTACAACTAACACGGCCTGCACGTCAAGCAGCCAGGCCATCGGATTTGCCTATGAGACAATAAAGCAGGGCATACAGGACATTATGCTGGCAGGCGGGGCGGAAGAATTAAGCCCTGCGGACGCGGCGGTCTTTGACACCTTGTTTGCCGCGAGTTCCAAAAATGACAACCCTGATAAAACTCCCGCCGCTTATGACAAGAACCGCGACGGCCTTGTTATCGGAGAAGGAGCGGGAACATTTATTTTGGAAGAATATGAACACGCGGTAAAACGTGGGGCAAGGATAATCGCTGAAATTGTCGGCTTTGGAACAAATACCGACGGCACCCACATTACCCAGCCGAACCGCAGCACCATGGGCATTGCCATGAAACTTGCCCTGGAAGACGCGAAGCTGGACCCTGCATCCATCGCTTATGTGAATACTCACGGAACCGCCACCGACGCGGGTGATGTAGCCGAAAGCTGGGCTACCGCGGATGTCTTTCAAAGACCGGTTCCGGCAAGCACCTTAAAAAATTACATAGGCCACACATTGGGAGCCTGCGGCGTTATTGAAGCGTGGATTGCCATTAACATGATGAATGAAAAATGGTTCTGTCCCAACCTTAACCTTGATGAACTTGACCCGCGCTGCGGACCGCTTGATTATATCACCGGAAACGGACGGGAGATTGACGGGGAATATATCATGTCCAACAACTTCGCCTTTGGAGGGGTCAATACTTCGCTTATATTCAGGAACCTGCCATGAAAAAAGAAACACTTGAGATTGAAAGGGACCTGCCTGATATTAAAATACTGGAAATCGGCAAACACCGTCTTACCATTGAAACCCTTGCCGCGGCGGCGAAAAAACAAATAACGGCGGTTCTTTGCCGCGGCGCCGAATTTGAAACAAAGATCGAAAATGGAGCTGCCCTTCTTGATTCGATGCTGGCAAAACACGGCGGAATCTACGGCGTTACCACAGGTTACGGCGATTCCTGCACCGAAACCGTCAATCCGGATCAATACCGGGAACTGCCGGTTAATTTAACGCGATTCCACGGCTGCGGTATGGGAGATTATTTTGATGATGAAACTGTCAGGGCATTGATGATCGTAAGACTCAATACCCTGGCTATGGGCTATTCAGGCGTCAGCATGGAACTGCTGCGTTATATTGATTTTTTTATCGGGCATGACATTCTGCCACTTGTCCCGCAGGAAGGCTCTGTCGGCGCGTCAGGCGATCTTACCCCCCTTTCATACCTCGCGGGCGCTCTAATCGGGGAACGGCAGGTCCGCTATCAGGGTAAAGTCCGCTCTTCCGCGGAAGTGCTTGCGGAATTGGGCAAGGCTCCCTATCAGTTCCGTCCCAAAGAAGCCATCGCCATTATGAACGGAACAGCGGTGATGAACGCCGTCGCCGCCATCGCCTTTTCCGACGCGGAATACCTTGCCGATCTTGCGTGTCGTATAACAGCGATGAATTCCATAGCCCTTAAAGGCAACGCTTACCATTTTAATAAAAGGCTTTTCGAGTTAAAGCCCCATTCGGGACAGGCTCTTGCCGCTGAAAAAATCCGCACCGGCCTGCCCGAGGAAAACCAGGGAGCGCTTGCCGCTCCCGCCCGAATTCAGGATATGTATTCTATTCGCTGCGCCCCCCATGTAATCGGTTTGTTCTATGATATGCGCGACACCCTGCGTAAATTTATTGAGACAGAGATGAACAGCGCCAACGATAATCCGCTTATTGATCCTGAAACGCAATCTGTATACCACGGCGGACATTTTTATGGCGGTCACATTTGTTTTGCGATGGACTCGCTTAAAAATATCATCGCCAATATAGCGGATCTTTTGGACAGGCAGCTTGCGCTGATCGTGGATGCCAAATACAACCGCATGTTGTCCCCGAACCTTACCGGAACACGCGGAGCCATTGCGTGCAATCACGGATTCAAGGCTGTGCAGATCGCCGTATCCGCATGGACAGCCGAAGCCCTGAAAAACACGATGCCCATGAGCGTATTTTCCCGTTCTACCGAATGTCACAATCAGGACAAGGTAAGCATGGGGACTATAGCCGCCCGCGACTGCGTACGTATCAACAGACTGACTTCTCAGGTAACGGCCGCCCTGCTGTTAGCGGCTTTTCAAGCCGTCGATCTGCGCCTGAAAAAAGGTGAGTTAAAACTCTGCGACTTGGGTGAGACGGAAAAAACGTACAACGAAATTGCAGCTTTTTTTAAACCGCTTGAAGACGACCGCCCATTGGAAAATGATCTGCGCAAGACCTTAAAATTAATAGAGGAGCGGCATTTCAGCTTACGCCCATGAAACTAAAACTTATTTATCCAAAGTGGAATAAACTTCCCGGACAGACTATATTTAATCTGCCTCCCCACGGGCCTGTGGTATTTGCCACCGCCCTGCCTGATTATGTTGACGTAAAATTTACCGATGAAAATGTCCAGAACCTTGACTTTGATGAAGACTGCGATCTCGTGGCAATCTCCATGATGCTGAGTACGCAGGTAAAACGGGGCTGGGCTATCGCGGATGAATACCGCAAACGGGGCAAGCAGGTTATCTTTGGCGGCATTTCCACTATGCTGCACGCCGAGGAAACCATGCAGCACGCAGACTCGGTATTTCTGGGCGAAGCCGAAACCCGTATGGAGCAGGTTATCGCTGACTGGAAAGAGGGCCGATTGCAGAAGGTGTACAACTTTATGTCGCAGCAGCCGCCGGTTGAATCAATAGGACCAGCCCGGAGGAATTTGTATCAGCGGGAATTGTACAACCACAAGGGCGTTCAGATGGTAGATCTTTTCCACGCGTCCCGCGGCTGCCGTTTTAGTTGTTACCCCTGCGCGGTTTCCTATCTTGGAGGCCGCTCGTTCCGCCCACGCCCTCTGGACAGGGTGGTTGAGGAACTTGCCGGCATAGAAAACAACCGGCTCTTTATCGTGGACAACTCGCTGGCGCAGGACAAAGAATGGGAAATGAATCTGTTCCGTGAAATGATACCTCTTAAAAAAAAATGGATCAGCCACACCATCGAAGACGATCCAGAAGTGCTGGAACTTGCCGCACGCGCCGGAGCATGGTATGTGTATCAGGCTATTTATGACACATCGGATTACATAAAAGAACGGGTTAAGCGTTACCACGACCACGGTATAGGCGTAGAGGGCACAATTCTTTTGGGATTGGATAATCAAACCGAAGACGATTGCAGGCGGCTTATCGACTTCCTGCTGGAAATCAACCTTGATCTCGCGGAGTTCACGGTAATGACCCCTTTCCCCCACACCAAAGCCTGGGACGACCTTGCACGGCAGGGGCGCATTTTTGACCGCGACTGGGACCATTTTAACGCCGGGCAGGTGGTCTTTACACCGAAAAACATGAGCGCAGAACGCCTGCAGGAACTGTACGATGACGCGTGGAAAATTTTTTATAAAGATGAGACTCAGGAAGAAAAAATGTTCCACTTGCTTTCAACTGTTGTCAGCCGTGAAATGGACGACGGAACTTACCGTCCCCGCAACCGGCGGTTAATTCATAAATCATTCGGAAAAGACGTCGTACGGAGCATCGGAGCAGGCAGTTAAAAATGCGTGTACCGGAAAGATACTACGATGAAGTTTTCAATTTTAAGGGGCAATGGGATATGCCTTCCAGCTGCGGTCTTAAAATTGTTCGGAATGGAAAAACTATTGTAATCGTTACGGAGCTTTACCAGGACAATCCCGGAACATCGATTACCGCCGCGGGAAAAAACCTTGCGAATCAAATTTGCCAAAGCAAGGGACTAAACCTTAACGAGATCATGTACCTTGAGTGCAGCCCCGATACAGGCTCAAAACTTTCATTTTACGACGAGGAATTCTTTGAAGTAGATTTTTCGAATGGACAGGAACCGGCCTATCGTCAACTTCCGGCCAATGAAGTTATGGAATTACTTTAATTTCCAGTGGGGAGTAATCGAATTAACCAAATCCTGCACTGTGTAGGCGTCCTTGAACAGGGTAGGATCGATTTTTTCTCCCAAAAAATCACTTAAACTCAGTATCAGATCAACGATATCCAGCGAATCCAGTTTGAGATCATCATCCAGACGTTTTTCAGGACTGATTGAATCGGCGTCAAGCTTGAAATTGGAGATCAATAATTCTTTTAATTTCTCGTAAATAGCAGTTTTGTCCAAAATTAACCTCGTTCCGAATACAACCCAATGTCGTTAAATATCACCCAAAAAACGTTTTTTGTCAATTACCCTGATAATCCGCTTCCAATAACCAATTGAATATGTCGGAATTGTTCAAAATATAATCTTTTTCCAGGAGGATAGTAATAATTTCTTCTACTGTGCCCGGAATCCATGAACGGTTAAAAACGTCCTGAAAGGGTGTTGCGGTCTGCGCTTCCGCACGCGCATAAGAATCCCTCGCGTCATGGAGTAAAATGATTCCCCCGCCATGTTTTTCAACTTTTTCTATTATTTTCTTTACAACTTTATCCTGTTTTGTCCCGTCAATAACCGCGTCATACACCCTGATATTACTGGGAATCAGCATATAGCCTTCCTCACGAATGATTTTTTCCTGGACAGAAGTATAAAAACCTCCATGAGGCCGGTACAGCCTGGGATACTTATCGTGCCCTAGAACCGCGGAAATTGCCGCTCCGCCCCGTATTAGATTATTCCTGAATTCATCCGGGTTCATTTTGATTGCCCATTTATCGGAATATCCGTGATTGACAATACAATGCCCTTCATCGTATATACGCTTGACCAGATCGGGAGCCTGTTCGACATTTACGCCTAACAGACAAAACATTGCCTTGATTTGATTTTTTTTCAGCACATCCAGCAGGCTGGCTGTCGTATCATCTTTGACGTTAGGTCCGTCATCAAAACTAAAATAAACTACGGAAGGGGGTATGTTGAGTTCCGTCCTGTTGCGATTTATAGTCCGGCATGAACACAACAGAATAAGCAGAAACAACGGCGCAATTTTAATCTTCATCATCTTATTTTTCGACGCTTTCAGCCGACACTCCTTTTGCCGGAAACAAAAAAGCAGCCATTTCCCTGGTAATCGCCCTTACCGCTTTCGGCGCCGGGAGATCCCTGTATTGTGTAGGGTTAATTTCAAGCCCCATGCTGATACCATAAACATAGCGCTCGCGCGGATTAAAACCGGGCCATGGATCTTTCTTGCCCAAACCAAATTTGTCCGTACCTCCTATATGCACCGGGACAATATTACAGCCTGAATACAAAGCAATGCGGGCAGCGCCTTTCTTAAGAATCGCTTTCCCATAACGGGGGGTCCTAGTTCCTTCCGGAAAAATTATTAAGCAGTTTCCTTCCTTTAAAGATTCGACGCAAGCCTGTAAAACATTATCGAGATCAAGAGAATTCAGAATATAGAGTTTGCGTACAACCCCTTTTACAATAAAATTACGTTTTAAATAAGTGTTAACGATACAGTCGGCGTTTGGAATAAGCGAAATAAGCATAACCACGTCAAGAAGAGACGGATGATTCGCGACTACTATCTTTGATGAAAGATTACGGTAATTTTCCCGGTTATCGGTTTCCAGATTTACAACTCCGATAAAATGCATAAGGGAAACAAAAAACCTGAAGGAAGCTGAAACAAATTTCCGCCCGTATTTTTTAAACTTTTCTTTTGGATGAAAAAAAATACACATAACAGGAAAAACAATTATCACCAGGACCAGCGAACTTAAGCCAAAAAAGAAAAACGAAAACCATTTTCCCAGCACGCGATAAGCATAGAGGGGTTTGTTTATGATTGAAGGCAGTTCAGGAGGCAGCATGGAGTTTCCCGATTAAAAGCCTAAGAAAATCAAGCGGGCTGTCAGATCCCTTGAGCGACGAGAGAGGAACGGAGAGCGATTGAGGTTCTCGCGTTAAAAGAAAAGCGAATGCCAAAGGAAGAGGACAGGCCTTAAAACAGCGCTCGTATTCAGACGGCGCCTGCTCATCAGCATAAACAAAAATTAGTTCCTGCGTTTCCGAAGGAAACGACGCGCCTGATACAAATGACGCTTCCGCCGCGGAAAGACCCGCGGAAAAAGAATTGTTTCCGGGATAGAGCGCCGAGTACCCCCCCTTAAGTCCCAGCGCAATGGAAGCCAGCGCCACCGGAGCGTTAAAAACCGAAAACGAAAAAGCAGCCGGCATAAGGGATTTTTCTTCTATAAGCATCTTATTAATCTGAAACTGCCGTGAAAGTTCTCCCCTGAATGAGACAAATAGAATTTTCGTATTTTCTCCCACGGGCAGCAAGTCATGAACAACCTGTACTGTCATTTTTGAAATTTGACTCAAGCGTCTGCGGAACAGGGAATCGGTAAAAGCGATAGCCGGTCCTTTCGCGTCGGAAGATATATCGCGTTTACCATGCGCCCATTGCTCCCATTCGCCGGAGCTCTCTACTCCGGGAGCCCATGCGCTAAGGCGTGTAATGTAAGGTTCGCTGTTCACGGTTTGCTCCGGCAGCAAAGAAGGGAATAGTCATTGGAACCAAGATTATGCCGCGCGTCAACAATGTCAAAACCGGCTTTTTCAATGGTTCGCGCAAATTCACCGTAACGGTACATTTTACTGTTTCCGTTTGCCATACATGTAAAATAAAGGGATGTAGCCTGAAGCGAAAAAGCCGCGGCTTCAAAACGCTGTTTGTCCCAAAACGGCTCAAGGATATAAACATTCGCGGAAGGCCGGGCCGCGGGACGCACCTTTTCCATAATCATTTTAACTTCGTCAAGAGAAAAACAATCCAGAAATTGGCTCATCCAGATCGCGTCCGCTCCGGGGGGAATGGCTGTTTCTTTTTTCAAAACATTACAGGCAAGGGTTTTGATTCTGCCGGAAAAACCGGCCTGCGCGATTTTTTGATCCGCCGCCTGAGTCTGCCCGGGAAGATCCACAATTGTTACCTCCACATTGGGATCATGGCGGCAGCAGCAGACAGCCCACTTGGCGGTATTTCCGCCTATGTCGATGATTTTTTTCGGGTTATGTGAAAAAACAATGGGGATGGCTTCTTTAAAAACTATATCGGAATAAAAATGATCAAAGCCAAACCAGCTCTCTTTTACTTTTTCCGGCAGGGTCGAAAGAACCTCGTAAATGGTTTTTCCTTTATGTCCAAAAACCTCAAGTCCCAGAGGCTTTCCTTCTTCTATTGAGCGTTTAAGTTCAAACGCCCCCTTATAACATACGTCATTGGTAAAGTTAAAATTCACTTTGGTCATTTCATCTTCCAGTAAAAACCAGCCTGTCTTTCCAATAACAAAGCTGGTTTCTTCGTCCTTGACTGTTGTTTCAGGAAGTATTTTGATCAGATTCATGCCCAAAGCGATCTCAAAAAGAACTTTAACGCCATAAAGGGAAATTTTTGTCTCCTCCGCCGCATTTTCAATGGTGATCCCTTTATCGCCGGAATCGGAAACAGCCTTAAGAAGTCCAAATTCCAAAAGAGCCCTTACCGCCTGAAAAGTAAGGGGGGCAAAAGCTATTTTCTGGGCTTCAAATTTCGCATCAATAGCTCTGATTGCATCTTTTGTGTAATTTTCCATTATATTTCCGTGCATTATTCTAATTATTATAATAACAGGCGTCTCTGTCAAGTTATAGGGGAGTTCTCTACTCCCTATTCCCTTCTTATGGTGTAAATGCTAGGATGTTCTTAAAGGAGAGCGAATATGATCGCCGTAGTTAAACCGGGGGCAAACGAACAGCAGATTGACAGTTTGGTGTCGTGGTTCCATTCGCGTAATTTAAAGACAAATGTTTCCAAGGGGGAATACCAGACCATTATCGGCCTCATCGGAGATACCAGCAAGGTGGACATCGATCTTCTGGAAGGACTTGAAATCGTAGAATCCGTCAAACGGATCAGCGAGCCGTTCAAACGGGCTAACCGGAAATTCCACCCAGCGGACACGATAATAGATATTAACGGATATAAAATAGGCGGCGGTAATTTTCAGATGATTGCAGGGCCGTGTTCGGTAGAGTCGCCTGAACAAATCCTCTGCGTGGCCGAAAGCGTCAAAGCTTCCGGCGCCAAGCTTCTGCGGGGAGGGGCGTTTAAGCCGCGCAC
>Ga0268262_10001135_pt1 | contig 33854 bp, 28 predicted proteins | sample TergutNc150P3_FD_190354 | JGI IMG/M metagenome (GOLD analysis project Ga0268262, IMG submission 190354) | Nasutitermes corniger P3 segment gut microbial community from laboratory colony in Florida, USA - Nc150 P3 (SPAdes) (version 2) | ecosystem: Host-associated > Arthropoda: Insects >...
TTTTCTATAAAGGAGAGAGAGAGAGAGAGAGAGAGAGAGAGAGAGAGAGAGAGAGAATTTGAATTCACATAAGGTTTAACGCGCTGTTTTTGTATACAGGCGATTTTTTCGCTCATGGTAATATTTTTCACTTTTTGGAGGAGTTTGTCAAGGCTTTACAACCACGAACCCGGCGGCTCCAATACTGAAATCTTCCTGCTCTTCCCATGAGGCGAACAAACTGCCGTTTACTTTGCCTATTCCTGTGTAAACAAAACCTTCGGGTAATGGCGGCAATGCGGGGTTGGAAAAGACTGTTTCTTTTGGAACGGAACCATAAAAAACATCTACCGATATTTCTTTGCCCGCTTGTTCAAAATCGGCTGTGCGGAACATTTTTACCAACGGAGAAGAACCTGTTCTTTTTGCCGCTCTGTAGTAAATCAAACCGTCGCCTGCAAGACGAAGGGTGTCTATGTCCCAGCCTTCTTCGGAAGGGAAAGCGGCAAAAAACGGAATGTTTACGGGGAATGGAACGTTAGAATTCATATTGAACGACCATGTTCTGTTTTTCGGAAGCGGAGCGTCGGAAGCTAAGAAACGTTCGTCCAAATATAACAACGCTGTGGGATTTCCCTCATAGTAAATAAATCCCCCTGCCGTATACTGCCGCCAATAGTCGCCGCCTGAAAAACGGTATACCGCTATATCTTGAGCGCTTCCGCTAACGGGAGCCAGTTTCAAAAAACCGTCTTTGTTTACAACCATTACTACCCCATTGTCAGTTTCATGCAAGAAACGAATGTGGTTTGTAAGAGGCCAGGGAATAAGTGCCGATGAAAAAGCGGCGTCTTCGATTGTCTCGATTTGAATAGGTCCGTTTTCTGTTAACTGAAACCAAAGCGGATTTTTTCCCGGCTGTAAAATAGCCATTGGGTACGCTCCGTACCACATTATTGTATTTGAATCCTGCTTTTTGCGTGTGCAGGACGGCAGTATAAAAATAACTAACAATACGATAAATAATTTTTTCAAATTAAATCCTCCGAAAAAGTTATTTTCTTATTTTCCGGTTCTCCGCAGATAACGGCTACTTGTCCGCAAAATCTGCCCCATATTTCAGCGTCGTCTGTAAATTCTTCCGTTTGTACGTTTGCCGCTTGTTTATGAGCGTCAAGAATTTCAGAGAATTTGAACGCTTGCGGCGTTTGGGCAATCCCCGTATTTTTACGCTTCAAATGGGTTTTTATAAATACGGCTGACGCATCGTTACTTGTCTGCGTCTCCCATGAAGAGACGCACTCCTTCGGCGTGTCGGTAAGCGGCAGGAGAGGGATAACAGCGTTGTGTTTTTTTACCGCTGTAATAATATTTTCTATAAGCGAAGAACTTACCCACGGTCTTGCGCCGTCATGAATCAGAGCGTAATCGGGAGAAAAATCGGCGAGAACGGAAAGAGCGTTAAAGACTGATTTTTGGCGTGTACTGCCGCCTGTAACAAAAAGGATTTTTGGCTTTTCATTCGACAATAAATTTGCAGGTAACGCTTCACGGGCGGCGTTCTCGCCGTTTTCGGGGACGGAGATTACTATTACCTGCACATCGGAGACAGAGGCAAAAGCGGCTGCCGCTGTTCCAAGCACGGTATTTCCGTTATTCAATTTTTGATACTCTTTTTTACGCACAGGCGAACCTTCGACTTTCATTCTTGAGGACTCGCCTGCGGCGCAAATAACAACCGCTATATTTACCGCGGCGCTCATAACTATTCAACATCCAGACGAGCTAAAATCATAGCTTGCACATCTTCTTTGGGCTTTTTAAGAGAGATCGACATTTCATCTTCCAGAAGTTTCATCGCCGAATCATAAAGTTTCCGTTCAAGAATAGGCAGTTCTTTTACCTGACTTCGGTGGTACAATGATCGGACAATACTCGCTATATCCCTGATGCTTCCTTTTTTTAGAAGCTCAAGGTTCATTTGGTAGCGCATCTTCCAGTCGGTGGGAATTGGGTCGTAATCCTCGCTGATTAACTCAAGCGCCTTATTCGCCTCGTCCCTTGAAACAGTTGGACGGATGCCAAGTTCCACTGCTTTATCGACAGGAACCATTATCGTCATATCCGTCACTTCAAGGTAAATAATGTAATAGGGGATTTTTGAATCTTTGAATTTTTTATTAACTATCGACTTTATTACCCCGACTCCCTGACTTGGGTATACTATTTTCTGGTCAACTACGAATGATTTCGATTTGCTCATTACACTAATAATATCATAAATCAAGAAAACAGTCTATATATAAACATGATTGACAACAGCGGATAACCTATTTATACTCATTCTTAGTGTTTTTTTATATTATTAGGAGGTAATAATGTTACAAAAAGCCAAAATTGTGAGTGTTTTTCTCACTGCGTTAATCGCGGTTTCCGTATTTACAGGCTGCAATAAAACAAGCTCGATAGACGGAAATTCCAAAAATTTAAGGGTATTGAATTATGCCGACATGACTGTAGCCAATACTGTAGCCGATCAAAAATGGACATGGAATACCTTTAAGACCAATAACCCCGATATAAAGCTCAAAATTGAAGACTTGTTCAATGAGCCGTTCCACAACAAGACCGAAGCCTATGCCGCTTCGGGAAATCTGCCCGACGTACTGTACGTTTGGCCGTCGGGAAGGTCTACTTCTCTTCATCAAAACAGACTTCTTAAAGACTTAACCCCGCTTGTCGAAAGGGACGGTCTTAAACAAGTCTACTACCCGATAGCGCTTGATCCGTCTCAACAGGCGTCAAACTACCTTGCCATGATCCCGCTTACAATGACGGCTACGCACGTCTTTTTTGTCAATACAGAGGTATTAAACGCCTGCGGTCTTCAGCCCGCTAAAACATACAGGGAATTAAGGAGTCAGGTAGCCGTATTAAAGGCAAAAGGCTATGAAACTGTAATTATGCCCAATCAGGATACATGGGTTATGCAAAGCTGCCTTTTCTCCATGATCGCGGGACGCTTCGGCGGAGTTGACTGGCACGAGAAAATATTAAGCGGACAGGCAAAATTTACAGACAAAGAATTTGTAAACGCGCTTGATTTTATCAGAAGACTTTACGCCGACGGCGTCATTGAAAAATCATCTTTAGCAATGTCTTACGGCGACGGTCCCGGATTATTCGCCAGTAACAAAGGCGCGTATTATATCGACGGCGACTGGCGTGTAGGCGCGTTCATTACAGACGCTAGCACAGGTCAAGCGCTGCTCCCTCCTGACAGACAGACAAATATCAAGTTGACTGTATTCCCGGATATCGAAGACGCAAAAATCAACAAAACCAACTCCGTAATCCTCGGAACAGGTTGGGCGATGAACGCGGCAATTCCGCAGGGTTCAGCAAGAGAAGAAGCCGCTTGGAAATTAATCAAATGGCTTACAGGCGTTGAAGTTCAGACTCTCGGCGTAGAGCACGCTGCTTATTCAGCGGCGGCAAGAACCGATATCAATATCGCCAACCTAAAACTTGAACCAATTCAAAGAACAGCCGCAGGTTTAGCGGGTGAATACAATGCGGCGTCCGCTGTTATTGACGGCGTATTCCACAGCGACGTATTTAATTTGATTAACGATGGTCTTCAGGAAATCGGACTCGGCACAAAAACACCTCAGCAGGTAGCCGATGATGTTCAAAAGGCGTTTGATCGCGGTCGAGCGGCAGGAACGTTTTAATTAAATAAGAAGCGGGACATGGGTAAAATTAATTCAAGAACAGAAGAAAAACTTTCTTACATTTTACTCGTGTTACCCGCTTTGCTTTTATATTTTTTCGTAATGGCTTTTCCGACAATTTTTTCCATCGTATTAAGCCTGACAAATTATTCTGGCGGCAAGGTTTTCGGCGGCAACGGTTTCGGGTTTGCCGGCTTCAGAGCATACACCGATGTTTTTTCCGATCCTTACTTCTACATTGCGTTAAAAAACAATATGTTAATTGTGCTTATCTCTGTATTCGGGCAAATTCCGCTCGGTTTTTTTCTCGCCTACATTCTATCGCGCGGACTAATCAAAGGAACTGATTTTTTTCAGGCGATGATATACCTGCCGAATGTTATTTCGGCTGTTATTATCGGTATATTGTTCAGCAGATTTTTCTTAACATCCAACAGCGTATTTTTGGAAATACAGCGGTTCTTTAATCCGGCGGCGGAATTTATTCCCGGCAAAAACGCGATGGTTACGGTTCTTGTGGTAATACTTTGGATGTATACCGGTTTCTATGTTATCATCTTTCTTGCCAATCTTCAAAAAATCGACATGTCGATAATCGAAGCGTCTAAAATTGACGGCGCAAGTGAAATGCAAACATTACGCTACATTATTCTCCCGGCGTTATCCGGCGTTATTGTAACCTGCGCAATTCTCGCTATAGCCGGCTCTCTTAAATCATTCGATCTTATCTTTGTCATGACTCAGGGAGGACCGGCTCGCAGAACGTCGGTACTAGCCCTTTATATGTACGACAAAGCTTTCCGCGGAGCGCCTAACTATCCTGTCGCAAACGCTATTTCTACAATAATGATAATCATCAGTTTTGTTTTGATTGGACTTACAAGAAGCGCTGAAAAACATTTCGATACCGGAGAATAAAATGGCGGATATAAAACGAACAAACATATTTGCCGCTATTTTAATGTACTTAATTGTAATAATTTTTACTATTCTTGCCATTTACCCTATCTTTTGGCTTGTAATACAATCATTTAAAACAACACAAGAATATATGACGGCAAGCAAACTCGCTATGCCTGTAAGATGGTTCTTCGGAAATTATCCTTGGGCATGGACAGTCGGCAAATTCAGCACATTGATTTTGAACAGCGTTTTTTATACATCTGTCACTGTTATATCAATAATTATTTTAAGTTTTATGGCAGGTTTCGCTTTCGCTAAACTGCCGTCCAAATTAACGCCCGTGTTACACGGCAGTTTTATAATAGGAATTCTTTTAACATTGCAATCAATTTTAGTTCCGCTCTTTTTAATGATCAATGCGGTCGGTCTATACGACACAAGGCTTGGTGTACTTATCCCGTACATCGGGATTGGGCTTCCAATGTCGGTTTATCTGAGCGCCGAGTACATAAAAAGCATCCCCGATTCAATACTTGAATCAGCGAGATTAGACGGAGCGAAATATTTCAGAATATTCAGGAGTATTATTTTACCGATATCTTCACCTGTCGCCGCTACGGTTGCAATCATTACCACAACGGGAACATGGAACGAATTTATTTTGATTAACATATTAGTAGCGAAAAACGAACTTAAATCCCTTCCTGTCGGCATCAATATGTTTTCAGGAGCGTTGGCTTCCGATTTCGGCAAACAATTCTCCGCTCTTGTTATCGGAATGCTGCCAATGATTATTTTTTATGCGCTTTTCAGAAAACAGATAACAAAAGGCGTTTCAGCAGGCGCAGTCAAAGGTTAAACAGGAGCAAATATGGCTGAAATTCGAAGGCTTGTAACTGAAGATTTACTTCAGTTTTTCAGAATACATACTATCGTTTACAATCTGCGAAAAGATTACTCAAAAGAGGAAAATCAAAAAATCGATCCGCTTGAGCATCCTGCAAATTGGTCGTGGGGCGCTTTTGACGGCAAGAAACTCCTCGCCGGAATGTTCGAGATTGAGTACCTTATGCGTTTTGACGGGCACAGCGTAAAAATGTCAGGCATAGGCGGAGTGGGAACTTTGCCCGAAGCCCGCAAAGGCGGACATATCAGGCGTATTTTTGAAAAACTTTTGCCGCAAGCCTACGAGAAGGGAGTTATCTTTTCTAACCTTACTCCGTTCTCGCACGATTTCTACCGCAAGTTCGGTTATGAAATTGCGTGTAACAGAAACAAGATAAGCATATCGACAGGGGATTTATCGGAGATAAAACCTTCAGGCGAATTTGTTCACATCCTTCCCGGAGACGACACTTCCCTGCTTGCGGAAGTCCACTCGGCATACATCGAAAATATCAATCACGGGATACACAGGGATTATTGGCAGGACAACCGCGCATGGAAACGTTTTATAAAAGACGATCCGTGCGCGACAGGGATATACATTTACTTGTGGAAGGACGAGACAGGAAAGGCGAGAAGTTATATCAAGTATCAGGATTTACTTGAAGACGGCGAGCATAATATGTCGGTATTAGAGCTTGCGTTTATTGACAAAAAGGGTCTTTACGGCGCGCTTGGAATAGTAAGCGGTCTTTCCGCTCAGTTTGAAAATTTCAAATGGCTCATGCCGACATTTATTGACCCGTTTGATTTTACAGACGACGCATGGTCGATAGAACAGGAAATCAGACCCAGAGACATGACAAGAGTGGTCAATGTAAAGTCGGCTCTTGAATTGATGCGCCGTTCCTGCGGCGAGGGCGAATACATAATTGAAGTTGAAGATGAAAATATTTCGGCTAACAGCGGAAAATACCTTGTTCAGTTTGGAACGGAGGGTTCAAAAGTTTCGGCGACAAAAAAAGACGCCGATTTATCCTGCGACATTCAATCTTTAAGCCAGCTTGTTACAGGTTACAGAACACTTGAGAATGCGCTGTATTCCAGACAGGAAGGGCTTGAGGTGTATAGCAATCTGGAAACCTTAAAGCGGGTGTTTACGCAGAGACCGCAGCATGTAACGGAGTATTTTTAATGGAATTATCGATAATTCCAAAACCAGTATCCATAAAATACACGGAAGGCGTTTATAAATGCGAACTCTCATCGCAAACAGAAATGCCAACCGTAAATAAAAAAGAAGGAACCCCTCTTGAGGCAGGACAGCAAAATCATGAAGCGTATAAACTTACAATCTCAAAAGATAATATCACTTTGCAGGCGGAAAGCTCTGCCGGAATGTTCAACGGGGAACAAACTTTGCGCCAGCTTGTTCTTTCCGAGTATAAAGACGGCTCTTTAACCCTGCCCTGCGCCGAGATTACCGATTATCCCCGTTTTTCTTGGCGAGGCTTCATGCTTGACTGTTCTCGTTATTTTTATTCTGTTCCCTTTATAAAAAAAATTCTTGACGCTCTTTCCCTGCACCACATTAACCGCTTCCATTGGCACTTAACGGATGATCAAGGCTGGCGGCTTCCCGTCTCCCAATATCCCCTGCTTACGGAAATCGGCTCTCGCAGACAGGATCGCCGTTTGCCGTGGATAAATTATAAATGCGAATTTTACAGCAGGGAAGAAATTAAAGAAATTGTGGATTACGCTAAATGCCGCAACATAGAAATTATTCCCGAAGTGGATTTGCCCGGGCACGCAAGCGCGATTTTGGCTTCGTATCCCGGACTCGGCTGTACAGGCGGACCTTACCGAGTTGAAGACCGCTTCGGCATTTTTGAAGACGTGTTATGCGCCGGTAATGATCAAATATTCGATTTTTTTACCGCTGTCTTTGACACCCTTGCGGAGCTTTTTCCTTCCAAGTGGGCGCATATCGGCGGAGACGAAGTTTTATTTAATCGTTGGGAAGAATGTCCCAAATGCAAAAAAAGACTCTCCCTGCTTGGTCTTGAAAAACCGCAGCAGTTACAAAGTTGGATAACGCACAAAATGGCGCTGTCGCTCGCGGAAAGAGGAAAGACAGCTATAGGTTGGGATGAAATTCTTGAAGATTCGCAAAAATTTCCTCTGCCAAAAGAGACGATTATAATGTCGTGGCGGGGAGCGGAAGGCGGAATTAAAGCAAGCAAGAGAGGACATCAAGTAATAATGTCGCCTAACACGGAAGGCTGTTACATTGACTATAAACACACTAACGATCCCGAAGAAATAGGAAGAACGCTTGGAACTTCTTCCGTATTTGACAGTTATTCGATGAACCCCGTATCGCCGCAAATGACGGAAGAAGAAGCGTCCTTTATTTTAGGCGGACAGTGCAACTTGTGGTCGGAGGTTATCTATGCGGGAAAAATCGCGGAGTATATGATTTTCCCCCGTTTGTGCGCCATCGCGGAAGCTGTCTGGACTCCGCAGAAAGAAAAAGATTTTGACGATTTTTCCCAAAGACTCGCCGTACACAGAAAACGGCTTGATTTGTTAGAATTGAACCAGTATCGGGGCGTTTTACGATAATCGGCGGACCCGTATTTTTAGCTTTATTATTTTATAATAGTATGATAAAATAATCTTAATTAAACTTTTTTATGTTTAAGGAGGCGCTTATGAAAAAAATATTAAAATTATTGGGCTTTATAGCTATTATCCTAATTTTAGGATTTTCGTTCCCCGCTTGCGGCGACAAGAACAATACGGACGATAACAACGATTCTATTTCTCAGTCTCCGTCCGCCCCTCAAGGACCGTCTGTTCCTCAAAACTTCAATGACGTTACCGCCGCGCAATTGGTAAACGGTATCAAAATAGGCTGGAATTTGGGCAACACTCTTGACGCAGGCGATACTTGGAGTACAAATCCGACTCCCTTACAGCATGAAACGTCATGGGGGAACCCCGTTACTACAAAGGCGCATATCACGGCAATAAAAAACGCGGGCTTTAACGCAATCAGAATTCCTGTTTCGTGGACAAAATGCGCCGACTCCGATTACAACATTCGCGCGGACTGGATGGCTAGAGTTACCGAAGTAGTCAATTACGCTGTTGACAACGATATGTATATTTTGCTTAACACCCACCATGATGAGGAAGTTTTTAAATTTACAAACGACAAAAAAGCCGCGTCAATACACGCGTTCAAAAAAATATGGACGCAAATCGCCGGCAACTTTAGAAACTACAATGAAAAACTTATTTTTGAAGGACTTAACGAACCGAGAACAAAAGACAGCGCGGCGGAATGGAACGGCGGAACCGCCGAAGAACGCGCCAACATTAATGAATACTATAAAGTTTTTGTAGAAACGGTACGCGCTTGCGGCGGCAATAACGACAAGCGCATTCTAATGTTAAATACCTATGGCGCCTCAGGCTTAGCGGTAGCGATGAACGAACTAACCATACCAACTGATACCGCGCAAAATAAACTTATTGTATCTTATCACGCTTATGAGCCGTACAATTTTGCTTTAAACGAAAACAGTCCTGTAAATACTTGGAGTCAGAATAATTCATCGGATACTTCGCCTATTACCGAAAGAATTGATCGAGCTTATTCTTCATTTGTAAGTAAGGGCATACCTGTCATAATCGGCGAATTCGGCGCTCTTGATAAAATCAATGAACCTGCAAGAGCCGCATGGGTTGAATATTATGTAAATTACGCGGCGCAAAAAGGCGTTAAGTGCTTCTGGTGGGATGACGGCGGTGATTTTAAGTTATTCAAAAGAAGCGACAATACGTTTTATTTTCCGCAGATTAAAGACGCAATTATGCGCGGCGCCAATTAACGCGTGACTAAAACGCAAACTCATAAAGCCGCTGTAAAATAGTGTTTATCTTTACGGCGTATTGTTTGTCCGCCGCCCAAGTTCCGGCGAGTCCTTCGATTGTGGGGCTTGAGCCTTTGCGTACATATTTGTAGCGAGGATCAACCAACTGTCCTTTGAGCGGTTCTTCTGTCGCGTAACCTTTCAAGTGTTGGATATGGGCGCGGACGCCGGTGCGCGGATCGGGGAAAATAAGACCGGGCTGTTCGGGACCAATTGCGCCGAGACCGCAAAAATTGTACCATTCGGGTTGAACAAGTCCGCCGAAATTTAAAAACCCAGTTTCAAGACACATCTGCGAAAACGCTACATCGTGATTAACTCCCTCAAAAGCGGCTTCTTCAACATAAATTGACGCCAAATTCCGCACATAGTCTTTGTCGATTTTTGAATTGTTTTGCAAAAGAAAAACAGCCAATTTATCAGCCCCGACTTTCCCTTTCCCCATAATATTTGACGGATGTTCGGGCTTTTTAACCGAATTTTTGGAAACCACAGAAACACAGGAAGCAAAGACTAACGCAAGAAATAATATCAATATAGTAAACAATTTGTTTTTCATACAATAATTTTCGGCAAATTTTTTCAAAAAATTTTCATTTTCAGTCAAGCGCCACGCACGGTCGCACCCATATAGGGGTATGAAAAAACTTAATGAAAAAACTGCTTTTTCCAATGTACCGAAGGATGAAAGACCCCGAGAAAAACTATTGTCTTGCGGTCCCGCTTCTCTTTCCGACAGCGAACTGCTTGCTGTTCTTTTGAACACAGGTATTCAGGGAAAAGACGTAAAAGCGCTTGCGGAGGATTTACTCGAATTCTTGGATGACAACAAAGACATTCCTTCCGTAGAGGAAATTTCCTCTTTGTCGGGGATTGGGCAATCCAAGGCATGCGCTGTCGCCGCAATGCTGGAATTCGGCAGGAGACGCTATGGGGCTTTTTCCATGCGGATTAAAAAACCTATCGATATTTTTACTCTTGTGCGGCACTATGCGGATCGCAAACAGGAGCGGTTTATCAGTCTTTCGCTGAACGGCGCTCACGAGGTACTTGCGGTACGGATTGTTACTATCGGGCTTGTAAACAAAACGATTGTCCATCCTAGGGAAGTGTTTGCCGATTTGATACAGGACAGGGCGGCGGCTTTCTGCGTTGCGCATAACCATCCGTCGGGACAGCTTTTTAGCTCACCTGAGGACGACGAAATAACGGATCGGCTTCAAGACGCTGCGAAAATTCTGGGGCTTCACTTTATAGACCACATTATTTTTTCAGAGACCGCTTGGTGGAGCTTTAGGGAGAACGGAAAATTGACCGACGGGTATTGAGGGCGGACTTCTGTTTGCGGTAAAATGAAATTGTGAACAAGGTGTGGATTATTATCGTTTTTTTATTTCTCTTTTGCCTCTTTCCGCGCCTTTCCGAGGCTAAAGAAATCAGCAATATTATCGGCGACACTTTTGAAGAAATTTCGGGCAAGGGGCTTGAAATCCGCACTAATCCGTTCGCCGTTAAAGTTTTTATTGACGGAGCGGAACGAGGAGTTACCCCTATTTCTTTTGACAGCATTGCGTCGGGAGAACATCAAATAAAATTAAGCAAGGACGGATACAAGGATCGTATTTTTAATGTGGTTTTATTTAACACAAGCAGGCTTGTAGTTTCCATCGAAATGAAAGAGGAACAGGGCAGCGTTAAAGTTTCCGTTTCCAAAGCGCAGGACAGCCCCGAACAACTGCCGTTTCATGCTAGAATTTCTTCAGAAACGCAATTTTACACTCTTCCATCCGACAATACAATACTTCTTAATCTTCCAATAGGATACCGTACTATCAGAGCCCGCGCTTTCGGTTGGGAAGACGCTTCTGTAACAGTATTAATAGAAGAAGATAAAACCGCCTCAGTAAATATTATTATGCGCCCCGCTGAATTAAAAATAAAGAACATATCCGCAAGCAAACGGCGTTTTAATCCTGAAATATCAGGCGGTATGGGCGTTATAGTTTACAGTTTTGAAGTGTCCGCTCCATGCGAGGGAAATTTTTATGTTTATGATAAAAGCGGAAATTTAGTGTATCAGGAAGAATTAAAGGAGTTTACCTCATGGGAACAATCTGTAACATGGAACGGCAGAGACTCATCGGGCAATATTTTACCGGAAGGCGTTTATACTGTGTCTATAGAAGTGTCCGCCTTGCAAACATCTTCACGTAACGAAGAACCAGTCAAAGTTTCACTTGGCGCGGAAATAAATTGTTCTATTAATATTTTTCCGCTCTCAACGGAAAGCGTTGTATCAGGTCTTGCCTTTACTCCCATGCCCGATACTCTTCCTAAAGGCAGTTATCAATTTGAGGCGGGCTTGTTTTATAATAATTTTCCGGCAGTCGGCAGCGAAGGCGGCGTTGTTTCAAGTTTGCCGTTTAAAATAAGCATGAGAGTCTCTCCCGCAAACAAACTTGAATTGACAAGCGCCTTTAACATAAATCCGTTATCTGAAAACCAAACAGGCTGGGGCGTTTCGGGCTCTGTAAAAATCAACATTCTTGACGGCGGCGCGATTCCCTTTACCATGTCAGCCGCGGCTTCTTATTCATGGGCGGGAAAAAACGGAGAAACGCCGTTAAGCTCAGGACGCGGAGTCGGTCTTTACTTACCATTTTCTCTGGAACTCTTCTCTTTCTCGCTTACCTTAAGCCCCGCCGCTTTCTGGCGAGGTCCACAGGGAATTACTCCAGAATTCTTTCTTTCCTCCGGGATCATGTACAAAGGCAGTTGGTTCAATGTGGGGATTTCAGAAAGACAAGAATTCAATTTCGCGGATAAATCAGATAAATTTAAAACGTCAAGAATTTTTTTAGGAGCGCAAGCTTACTTTTTCCCGCCGCCGTCAATTTTTTATATTTCATTGCAGGCAGGTGGAATTTTAATTCAAGAAAATCGCTCCGGTTTCTACGGCGGATTAGGGCTTGGGATCGTTTACTAACCCCTAATTCATCACTTCTTCTCTGTCCGCCAATGTCATTTGCAAATTAACAGTCTGCCCGCCTCGGATTATTTCTACTTTTACAACATCACCCGGCTTGCTTGCCTCTAATGACGCGTAAAGGTCCGCGAGAGTTTTTGTTTTTAAACCGTTTACAGAAGTGATAATGTCCCCTCCAAGATAAATTACACTGCGTCCGTACTGCACAGGGTCGCTGCCTTGCCGCAAACCCGCTTTTTCAGAAAGACCGCCTTTTTTGGTGCGGGAAACAAGAAGCCCCGCGTCTACGGGCAGTTTCGCGTAACGGACAAGACTCGGGAAAAGCTGAACGACGGTTGCGTCAATCCAGCCTCGGCGGACTTTTCCGTATTGAATAAGCTCGTTTACTACTCGTATTGCGGTATTAACGGGAACGGCGAAACCAATGCCGACAGAACCGCCCGACGGAGAATAGATCATCGTATTAACCCCTACCATTCTGCCTTGAGTATCCAAAAGCGGACCGCCTGAATTGCCCGGGTTTATCGAAGCGTCAGTTTGAATCATGTCTCGGATTATACGGTTTCTGGCAGTTTGAATGGGACGTCCCAGTCCTGAAACAATCCCAACCGTTAAAGTGCGTTCAAGGGCGAAAGGGTTGCCTATCGCCAAAACTTTCTGCCCCACTTTCAAGTTTTTAGCGTCGCCGTAAGCTATTGTCTGCAATATCATTCCTGCGGGAGGAGTAAATTTTAACACCGCCAAATCGCTTTCGCTGTCAACGCCTACAACCGTTCCCTCAAACTGGGAACCGTCCGCCAAGTTGATATAAACCTTGTGAGCGTCTTGTATAACATGGTTGTTTGTAAGAACATAACCCCGTCTGTCAATGATTGAGCCTGAGCCTGAACTTCCTTCCTGCGGAATAGGTTCAAGAAACCAGTTTATCGCCATAGTTTCCGTGGTTATGTTTACAACCGCCGAATTCAACTTTTCATAGATATCGATATTTTCACGCTCGCTGTCGGAATATTGGGCATTGTCGGCGGTATTCAGTATTCTGTACTCGGACTGTACAAGGGCAAATTCGTCCGACGGAGTTTCCTGTAAGACGGCGGAATCAATATTTGACTTGTTAAAAAGGGGTTTTACAAGCTCAAAACCCGCAACCAAAAGCAGGACTGCTACGGCGCTTAAAATCGAGAAAAATAACACCTGACCACGGCTATACAATTTCATAATGTCTCCTGTTTATACTATATAATATATAACAAAAAAGGTCGATAATAGAAGTAATTATGCCTGTATTTTTCTTTATTTTATTAGTTTTATTAAACGTTTCTCAAGTCTGCGGTCTTGATCTGCCTGTTTCAAGAATATCAGACGATTCCATTTTAAGGTTAAGGATAAAAAACTCATGGATGCTTGAAGCGCCTGACAGAGTGCTCTCTCAGCCGGCAAGAAGGGAAAATCTGGAAAGCGGAGAGAGAGTGGAAATCCGCACGGTTGAAGGTAAAGAAGAATTCATGGTGCTTATATCACGGGAATTGACACGCGGTACAGACTCCGCAAACCGCATAGGCACAGGACAGTTTCCCGGTTGGATTCAAGGATCGTGGATGCTGACACGGCGCAAAAATACAGGAACGCCTACGCAGATAAAAATATTTCTGCGATCAGACCAACAAACTTTTATTCAGTTCCATCCCCTTAATTCAGACAAATGTCTTTTGGACGCTGTTGTATACGGCGGTTATATAGCCCACTCCATACCTGTCGCTGTTTCGTTTGAGCGTTTATACACAATGCCATTAAACGATATTTTACGCTTGGTCGAAAACAAATTTCCCATGCGGTATTTTCAACCCGATATTTCCAACTACAGAGAAACAAGAGCGTTTGTCGCGCAAGTCCGCTCAAAACTTACAGGTTTGCGCTATGTCGATGACGGAGCGATTAACGAAAACGGAAGATTTGTTTTTATAGAAACATTGCAGCCGCAGCCTGCCAACTTGCAAGGGTTTAACTGCTCGGGGTTTTCAAAATGGATAATAGACGGCATTCTGCGCCCCGTTACAGGCAAAAGACTTCCAATTACGCCTCTTAAAGCGCCTTTTGGAAACAGAGGTTCGTCTTTCACCGCCAATTATGAACAACAAAAAGATATATTCTTCGGACTTGACTGGATCAGGAATCTGGCGGCGGAAGCGAACGGAACTCTCCGCTCTCCTTCCTACCGCTCGCTCGATGAATTTGAAGTCCGCAGAAACGATTTTGCCCATATCCTTATGAACGAAAAAGGATCCCTTGTCGTTCACTCCTACCCGGGTTTTTTAAACGAAGCGGGATACGGTATTGAAGGACTGCATCCGCTTCTCTACACTCTTGCCATTGACGAGCCGTACTGTTTTTATCTTGCCGCTTCAAATCTTGAAATAGGCACGCCTTCATCGCCGCGCGGGACACCGAGCCTTCGCCAATACAACCATATCGCCGTATTTGTTCCTTATTTTGACGAAAACGGATTTTTCAAAATCGTTGTTTTTGAAAGCGCGGCTGAAACTTCGTTTGCCGATTACAGAAAACGCCATCCGGGTCAATATGTAAACCTTGTAAAAATCCCCGTCTCGCCTACTTTCGATCCTTGACGATTATCGTTATAATGATCAAATGCGAACCGATATTGAAGGCGTAGCGTTTGATCTTGACGGGACACTGTATCCCAACTACCGTCTGAACATAAGATTAATACCTTTCATTATAAAAGAATTACCCCTCCTTGCCGCTTTCGGCAAAGCAAGAACAATAATCAGGAAAGAACAGGAAAACGGTTCCATATACGACGATTTTTATAAACGTCAAGCCGAAATTACGGCGAAAATGCTGAACGCTCCCGCCGAAGCAATAAAAGAAAAAATAGAACGTTTAATGTACAGGGGATGGGAGATTCTTTTTAAAAAGATTGACGTTTTTCAGGGCGTACGGGAAACGCTTATCGCTTTTCATAATTCAGGCTACAAATTGGGGCTTTTATCGGATTTTCCGCCTGAGACAAAACTTGAATATTTGGGGATTTCCGGTTATTGGGACGCCGTTTACTGTTCCGAATACTCGGGTACTTTAAAACCCCATCCTTTGTCGTTTACCGTACTGGCGGACAAAATGAACCTGCCTCCTGAAAAAATCCTCTACGTGGGAAACAGTCTTTCTTACGATGTAGGGGGGGCAAAAAAAGCGGGCATGAAAACAGCGTGGATTAAAATGATCCCTTTTGATATCCCCGAACCTTTAAAAACGGGCATAAGAACGTTGATTGGCAAAATTCCCTTACGAATTCGCCGTAAAAACGAGCCAAAACCCGATTTTTCTTTCAGTAACTATCGCCAATTATTCGATTATATGCTACATTAATTACATTGGGTATTATTCAGGGGGGGATATAATACTGATGATTACAATCGGAAACTTAATAACACTCGGCGTTGTAGCGTGCATTCTTGTCTTCTACAGGCTTGCGGATAAAAATAACCGTTCACTTGAAAAAGTAAAAAAATACACGGAAAAATGCAAAGAAGAAATAGCCTCTTTCGCTGATGAAAAAAGCATGGCGGTAAAAAATTTCGGCATCGATCTGGAAGTGGAAAAAAAAGCCGCCGCCCAGTTAATGAAAAACATTCAAAAACTTACCGAAGAAGAACTTGCCAAAAAATCCCAAGCTATAAACAAAATAGAAGAACATATTCGGGCTTTTGAATCCTCCCTTAACGAACTGTTCGGAATGACAGACAGAGTGCAGGAAAACTTAAACCGCATTAAAGACGAATCTGTATTTGTAGAAAACACGGGAAGACGTGTAAACGAAGCGAAGGAAAAATTCGAGCAGGTAGAAAAAGCTCTGGAAGCGGCGGGAAAAAATCTTGAAGAAACCGAAGAACGCCTTGAAAAGAAAAACGCCGAAGCGATGGAACAATCCGCCAAGCAAGTACTGGCGGGAGTTAAATCGGTTGTCTCCGATTTTGAAACTACGGCTCATGTACTGGAACGTAAAGTGGAAGAACACCGTGAAGCGGTAAATAAAGTTGAACGTGAAAGGGAAGCCGTTTTAAACCACGACATTGAACAGATAAAAAAAATCTTTAAAGACGCTTTGGAAAACGCGGGAAAGCGGGCGGACAAGATAGAAGAAACCGCTTTGTTAAAGTTGCGGGATCAGGCGATGGAAAGGGTCAACGGCATTAAAACTTTCTTTGAGGAAAAATTAAAATCGTCGCAGGATATTCTTAAAACGGAACAAGGATCGATTAACGAAAAACTTAAAACCATTCATGAAAAATTGAACGCTGAAATACTTGATTTAAGCGCAAAACAGAAGAACTATCATCAGGAATGGGTAAAGGGAGCCGCCGAACTTGACATCTTAGCGAAAAAACAAAAAGAAGAAATAACGGCTTCTATCGCCCATCAACAGGAAGAAATCGCTAACGCTCTTATAAAAGAAAGAGATACAATCAACTCGTCTCTTGTACAGCAGCAAAATGACTGGAACCAAAATTTCATGGAGTTAAAAAAATCGGCGGAAAAACAGCGCAAAGAATTGGACACAAGTTTATCGTCTTCAAAGCAAGAACTTAATTTGGCAATTACCGACTTAAAAGCAAAATCACAACAGGCGTTAAAAGAACAGCGTGAAGAACTTGATACGGCAATAAAACAGCATCAAAAAGATATAAGCGCCAACCTTACGGAGTTAAGAGAAAAATCAGGCTCGGCAATCAAAGCGCAGCAGCAGGAAACAAACGAAATTATTTCGGGGCTTAAAACTTCTCTTGCCGAATTGCAAAATCAGGCAAAGAACCTTCATAACCATCAACAGAATGAGCTTTCAGCTATATTGAAAGACCTTAAAGAAAAAACCGACGCCGCTGTCAGCCATCATCAAAATGAATTGGCATCTGTTCTTAAGGACCTCAAAGAAAAAACACATTCCGCTGTCAATCTGCAGCAAAATGAGTTGTCAGCCATTCTTAAAGACCTCAAAGAAAAAACCGATACCTCGATCGGTCAGCAACATAGCGAATTGTCCGCCGCTCTTAAAGACATTAAAGAAATAACCGATACTTCAATCGGTCAGCAACATAGCGAATTGTCCGCCGCTCTTAAAGACCTCAAAGAAAAAACCGATACGGCAGTCAGCCAACAGCATAATGAATTGTCCGCTGTTCTTAAAGACCTTAAAGAAAAAACATATTCCGCTGTCAATCTTAACCAGAATGAATTGTCAACGGCTATCAAAGAATTCAAGCATAAATCGGATACCGCAATTACAAGCCAGAATGAAAATCTTAGCGCCGCTCTTAACAAACAAATGGAAGAATGGAAACATCTTTGCGCCGACAAAGAACGGGACATTATTGCGGCTAACGAAAAACGCCTTGAAGATTACAGCAAAAGCCACACCGAAGCGCTTAAACAGCTTACCAATTTTGCCGACGACGCTTCCAAACTGGAGAGTGAACTTCGTCTTTCAATGCAGGAAGCTGTGTCAAAAGTTAATAACGATTTTGCGGCGTTCAAAAAAGAATCCGCCGACGGCATGGAAAGCACAGTTGCTTCGTTTAACAATCAGTCTCAATCCTTGCGCAAGGAACTTCAGGAAATGGACAAGGAGCTTGAAGGCTTGCGCAAACAGGCTCATGACAATGTATCCGAAAAACTTACCGCATTTGAAAAAGGATTCGCTACGGAACTCGTCAAAAGAAACACGGAAATCGGCAGGCAAATTTCGGAATGGCAGTCTGGACTTGAAAACCGAATTGAAAACACAGGCGAAAAAATTACAAATGAATGGAAACAAGCGGAAGAAAACATCACAGCCGAACACAAGAAAAACATCTCCGCATTGGGCGATCGCTTAAATTCAAATATGGAAAAACTAAAACAGGAAGAAACCGCCTTTGAAGAAAGCATAAGAAAAAATATTAAAAATATTGATGAAAACTATTCATCTATTAATGAGCAAATCAAAAAAGACATTGAGGAAATGCGTGTTACCGCCGAGAACGAAGTTAAGGCGCAAGTCGGTCAGTATCAGCTTTCAATGCTTGAAACCATCAAACAAAAACAAAGAGAACTGGAAAAAGAAATCGAAGACATTTCCGAATTTTCAAAGGCTTCCTACTCTGTTCTTGAAGAAACAGCAGGTAACGCTAAACAAACAATGGACGAATGGCAGAGTCAGAACAACAACAGGATACGTGAAATGGACGCCTCTTTTGAAGAATTTCGCCGCCGCAGCAGAGAAACAGAGAAAGAGAACGAAGAACGTATCGATCTGTTCCGCCAAAGCGTTGACGATATCCGCAAAGAACTTATTGCTCAGAAAAAAATGTTTGATCAAACAGGCGCTCTTAAAAAAGACCTTGAGAAAAAGATTGAGGAAATCAACGACGATCTTAACAAACTGGAACAGCGTAAAACCGAAATTACCCAACTTGAAAACAAATTGTCCAATGTAAGGCGCACAGAAGACGAAATCAACAATAAGATGACAAGGTTCCTTAACGAACAGCACCGCATTGATCAAATGGAGAAAGATTTTAACAATCTTATTAAAACGTCTCAATCGGTCAAAGAAAAACTTGAGCAAGTCTCGTCTTCCGATGACATTCTCAGCGCCGTACAAGTGCAAATACGCAAACTGGAAGATTCCATTAAAGAAGCGAATGAAAAATATCAGCGTATAGAGAAAAAGAGCGAAGTTCTTGATCAAACCAACGAAGGTATCGACCAAAACTTTAAATCACTGCAAAAGACGGAAGCAGCGATTAAGAACGCCGAAAAAATTATTACGTCCCTTGCAAGCCAGTTTGACACTCTGCGCTCTTCAATAGAATTGTTGGCGTCTCAAAACGAAAAAGCGTCAGACGCTGTCGATAAAATCGCTTCTCTTGACGAAGCGTTAGCGCAAATTGAAAAACGCATTAACGAAATGAATACCGCCCGAGAATGGCTTGCCCGCACGGAAACGGAAATTCAAGCTCTTGGTAAAGACGCAAAATCCCTGCTTAAAGTGACCAAAGGAATAGTTGAGAAAGAAAAAGGCAAACCGTCAAGGAACGAAAGTTTTATTACTCCGCAAGAACGTGAAGACATTTTAAAATTGAAAAGTCAAGGCTGGTCAACCGAAGAAATTGCGCAAGCCACAAATCGTTCCAGAAGCGAAGTAGAGTTAATACTGGAAGTAGCTTCAAGAGGAGCTTAACCACTTGAACCGCGCTTCATGGAGCAAATTTGAAAAAGCGAGGGATCGTTTTCGCGTAACAACAGAAGAACTATCCCATTCTCTGCCGAAACTTAAAAAATTACAGCAGGAACTTGTTGACGCAAGGGCAAACGGAAAAAACGCTTTGTACACGGTTGAAACCCCCGTTGTCTACAACACCGCCCTTGACGAAATAAAAATTGACGATGATATAAAATTAATCATTGTAGCGGACAACCCGGGACGCAGAGAACAAGCGGCGGAAAACAAACGCTATCTTGTAGGTCCTTCGGGGAAAATAGCGAAAAAGTTTTTTATTGACAACCCGTCTCTCGGAATAGATTTTTCAAAAAACGTAATCATATTAAACAAAACCCCTATCCATTCTCCAAGAACCGTTGAGTTGTGTGAACTTGTCAAAATGGAAACCGCAAGCGGCAAACATTCCATTGCCGACGCTATCGAAGAATCCCAGAAAAACATGGCTGACCTTCTCTTTGAATTTCACTCTGCGTTAGACTGCCCTGTTTGGATAATAGGCTACAGCGAAATGCGCAAAGGCGGCATTTTCGGCAGCTACACGGAAAAACTGAAAAGTTTATACGCAAACACCAAAGAAATGTACAACCGATTATTTTTTTACCGCCATTTTTCCATGAACCAATTTACCATTGACTTAAAACAGCAGGCAAAACCGGGGGAAAGCGTAAAGAATGTCCTTGAGCGAATCGGCGAGGGGTATAGGCGGAGGATACTTGGGTAAAGATTTACCATTATACAGTAAGTTTTTTATCAGGGCGGACGGTACGGCGGTCAAGAGCTTTCTCAACCGCCGCCTCGATGATTTTCTCAAACATTAGGCATTTTCCCAATCTTCTACAATAATGTCATCGAATCCGAGAGCCTCATACTGCGATCTTGTGTAATCGGATTCACGAGGAGAAGCGTGTTCTTCAATAATGAGCGATTTTCATTCAAAATTGAGTAGTTTTAAGGGGGAAAATTTTTAAAAAAAAATCAAAATTTTTTCGATTTCAGTCAAGCAAAATGACACTTTCGCGCCATATATAGGCGGAGGTAAAATATGAAAAAATATTTTTTGTTGTTGGGGCTTGGCATTTTGCTTGGCTCCTGTTCAACCCCGGAAACACCCGGCGCGTCGCCGGTAAAGGGAAGCAGTTCTTCGGCTCTGCTTTACCTGAATTGCCGGGCGGTGTCACAGGAAGAGGTCGAATTTGTCTTTTCGCGGTCTGTGACAATCAAATACCTGAATTTTGAACCTGAACTGCAAGTTGCTTCGGTGGAAAACGGCAGTACTGTAAAGGTGAAATTCAAGGAAAAGACGGGCTCGGGAAAAATGATAAACGCCAATTTGCTTGCGGAAGACGGAAAAAAAAATACCCTGAACGTACTTGTCTCTTTCCGTACCAGAAATGACAGAATGCCCAAGTTGGTGATTAATGAAATTTGCACCGAATCCGCCAGCGCTGCCGCAGGGAAAAAAGAAGAGTTTATCGAATTTAAAACAAAGTCGGCGGGTAATTTGGGCGCAATGCGGGTAGTCATCAACGGCAATTCGACTGCCGCAAAAGAAACGATTTACGAGTTCTCGCCTGTCGAAGTTAAAAAAGACGAGTACATTGTTCTTCATCTGCGGACATATAATCCTGACAGCAAAGACGAATACACAGAGAACCTTGACGAATCAACGGGGATAAACGCATCGTCGACGGCGCGAGATTTTTGGATGTCGGGAGAAACAAAATTACTGCATAAAACCGCCATGATTTATGTTTTGGATCAGGACGACAATGTGCTTGACGCTGTAATACTATCTGAAAATCAGGATAACTGGTGGACTAAAGATTATTTTGTCGAGACAGCGGCGTTTTTGTTTAACAAAGGAGAGTGGAAATCCGCAGACGGAAATGTTTACACTCCGCAAGACGCTGTCGCAAGCGCAAAGGCAACCAACACCCGCACAATCTGCCGAGATGAAACCGTTGAAGATTCAAACTCGGCAAAAGATTGGTATGTTACCGACACAAGTTGCGCAACGCCGGGAAAACCAAACAGCGTAAAAAGGTATTTAAAGTAAGTTTTTAAACAGAGAAACAATATCGTGTTTGGGGGCGGCTCCGGTTTTCTGAGCCGCCATTTCTCCATTATTGTAAATAATCAGCGTGGGAATGGAAACAATCCCGTGCTGTTCAGCGAGAGCGGCGTATTCATCGATATTTACCTTACCGACTTTTACACGACCTTCGTATTCTCCCGCAATTTCATCAATTACAGGACCGAGCATTTTACACGGACCGCACCAAGGAGCCCAAAAATCAATCAATACCGGAATTTGTGATTCCAACACCTCGGATTCAAAATTATCAACTGTTATTGCAAGACTCATATTTTCCCTCTCCAAGAATATTTTGCCCTGTAACCGTTTTTTTTTCAAGAGGAAAAACATTAAAAAAATATTAAAATTTTTCTATATTTCTTCTTGACAAAATTTTAAAAAAATGCCATTATCCACTATGGAAGCTAATAATAATTTCAAAGAAGGCTTGTCTTACGATGATGTTCTTCTCCTGCCGGAATACTCGGAAGTCCTTCCGAGAGATTGTGATGTAAAGACCGTACTGTGCGACGGAATCCATTTAAACGTACCTATTATTTCCGCCGCAATGGATACAGTTACGGAAGAAAAACTTGCCATAACCATAGCCCTTGAAGGCGGCGCCGGCGTAATCCACCGCAATTTAAAACCCGAAGAACAGGCGCACCAAGTCGCGAATGTAAAACGGTTCTTAAATTGGATTATCGAATCGCCTATAACTGTTCCGCATGACGCTCATGTGCGTGATGTAAGAACATTGATTAAAACTTTCGGCGTGTCGGGCTTGCCTGTCGTGGACAAAGAAGGAAAATTAAAAGGAATAATCACAAACCGTGACCTGCGTTTTTGCAAAGACGATTCTCTGCCCGTTGTAGACGTTATGACCGAAGAAGTGGTTTTTGTTACGGGAGAACCGACTGTCGATAAAGCGAGAGATAAATTCAACGAGTTCCGCATCGAAAAACTTCCCGTTATAGACGGAGACGGAAAATTGACGGGGCTTATAACCGTCACAGATATGGAAAAACATCAAAACTTTCCGAACGCCGCTACGGACAAATCAGGAAAACTTGTAGTCGGGGCGGCGATTTCTCCGCAGGATTACGAGGTGCGTCTTCCCCTGCTTAAAAAAGCAAAAGTTGATTTTGTCGTTCTTGATACGGCGCACGGCGATTCAAAAAATGTAATGGACGCAATACGTCAAATTAAAAAAGATTACGATATACCCGTCATCGGCGGAAACGTGGCTACCAAAGAGGGAACAAAAAAATTAATCGCCGCGGGAGCGGACGCCGTAAAAGTCGGCATAGGACCGGGTTCCATCTGTACTACACGAATTATAGCAGGGATAGGCGTTCCTCAGTTTACCGCCGTTTTGGATTGCGCCGAAGAAGCGGCAAAATCAAAGATTCCGGTAATCGCCGACGGCGGCATTAAGTTTTCGGGAGACATAACAAAAGCGATAGGCGCGGGAGCGAGCGTTGTAATGATAGGCAACTTGTTCGCAGGATTAAAAGAAGCGCCGGGAAACGAAATTATTTTTGACGGAAGAATTTATAAAGAGTACCGTGGAATGGGCAGCATGGGAGCGATAGCGGACGGAGCGGGAGACCGCTACCAAATAGGCAAAGATGAAGAACCCGTGCCGGAGGGAATTGAAGGGCGAGTGCCTTTCAAGGGAGAGCTTAGAGCTTATATGAACCAACTTGTCGCAGGATTGCGAAAAGGCATGGGCTATTGCGGCTGTAAAAACATAGCGGAACTTAACAAATACAAGAAGTTTATAAAAATTACGGCGGCAGGTTTAAGGGAAAGCCACACGCACGACATTACGATAACTCAGGAAGCGCCAAATTACTCAAGATCTTGATTTTTGGTACAAAAAAATCTGCACTCCTGAATTTATCAAGGATGATCCTGTTCAGTTTCCGCGCCGTTTCAAAAAACGGGAAGACATAGAAATAGCGGCGTTTTTGTCCGCGGCAATAGCGTGGGGACGGCGCGACATTATCCTTCGCTCAGCGGAAAAAATGTTCAAGTTAATGGACTGGAAACCCTACGATTTTGTTGTTTCGGGCGAATTCAAAAAATTAAAAAATAAAAACATCCACCGCACTTTTTTTGAAAGCGACTTAAAATATTTTTGCAAAGGCTTAAAACATATTTACACGCAATACGAAAACATGGAAAACCTTTTTTTATCACAGAAGGAAAAAGAATGCAACGTATGGAAAGGTTTTTATCTGCTTCGAGAGGAGATGGCAAAGGCAAACAAGGGCGAATACTCTATTCATGTCTCCAACGCGGGGGAAGAAGAAAAAAACGGATCGGCTTGCAAGAAATTCAACCTTGCCCTGCGCTGGCTTGTGCGCAAGGATGCGGTAGATATAGGTTTATGGAAAAAAATAAAACCTGCCGCTCTTTACATTCCGCTTGATGTCCATGTCGCGCGGACTGCGAGAAAGATGGGGCTGTTAGAGCGCAAATCCAACGATAAAAGATCGGTGGTTATGCTGACAGAAAAATTACGGGAGTTTTGTCCGCAAGACCCTGTGAAGTATGATTTCGCCTTGTTTGGAGCGGGACTGAGTTCTAGCGCTCGCCCAAAAGCATTTTAAGTTCTTGAATGTCGTTTATTATCTTGCTGCGAGGCAATTTTTGGAAACGGGACGGAAGCATTTCCTTGGACGTACATTCCAAAACGGCGACCAGATTTTGCAGTTCAACTTCGTGCGGATAAGCGGCGGGAACAAAATCGTTCATCGCCTCTTCCATGTCCTCTTTTTTTACATAGATACGATCCGCCATTGCCGCGATAAGTTTCGCGCGCACTAAAACCGCTTCCAAATCAGCGCCTGAATATTCGTAATCGTACTTTTTAAAAAGATCGGAAATTGAAAAGTTGCGGATATCCAAATCAAGTTTGCGTACCAATGTATCAAAAAGTTCTTCTCTGTCTTTGTTTGTTTCAGGGTAAAAGAGCGCAAGGTGTTCTTCGGCGCGTCCCTGTCTTTTAAGGTCAATCGGTATTAAGTCGGGGCGGCACGTAATTAAGAACCAAATAATTTTGCCGCGGTATTCCGTATTGCCCATAAATGAGGCTATCTGCGCGAACACACGGTTGCTTGTGCCTGAATCTCCCTCCTGAGAACGGTCTCCAAGGAAAGCGTCGGCTTCGTCTATCATTACTCCTACGGGAGACATCGCCGTAAGAATATTCAATACTCTTTCAAGATTTGATTCCGTTTCGCCCTGCCACTTTGTGCGGAAGTTGCGGAACTTCACCATTGGAATTCCAATCTCGCCGGCAAAGGCGCTGACCATAAAACTTTTTCCAGTCCCTACAGGACCCGCTATCAAATATCCCATCGGCAGTACGTCGGGGCGTCCTTTTTTTATCGCTCTCGCTGCGTTCTTAAACCGCTTCTTTACAAAATCATGCCCCGACACATGGGAAAGATCGTAAGACGTTTCCATAAATTCCAAAAGACCGCCGGCTCCGTTCTCGATTATTTCTTTCTTTTTCTGCCGCATAAAATCAAGCGAGATTGGTTTTTCGCTTTCAAAACTTTCTGCGGCAAGACGGTACAGATTCATCAGGTTAAGCCCCGATGTAATTGAGGCAAGTTTTTCAGGCGTTAATCCGCGTTCAAGCAAAAGACGCCCCTTCTCTTCTTCCGAGCGTAAAAAACTTTCCCTTATTTTCGCGCTCGGGAAGGGAACGCTGATTTTTACAATGGCGGGCGAACTTGTAAGACGAGACGAAATATCGGAAAGGTTTTCTGTCAGCAGAATAATCGATATATCGCCTCTTATAAATTTAGGATCTGTCGCCCATCGGTTAAAGGTAACCATACAGTACCTGTCTCTGTCCGACAAACGAATTAAATCCCCCGCCGGAACAATATGTTCGGCAAAATCTACGATTAAAACTTTTCTGCCTTTCTTTTTCTTTTCTTCGGGAACTTGCGAAAGAAAATATTTTTCAAGATACGGAAAGCATCGCTCGGGATCATTTGAAACAAAATCGCCTGAATCGAAATCGGGGCTTACGGCAAATTGGGGAGCGGCGGCAAGGTAATTTTTTTCCATATGCGGTTCGCAAAATGTAAGCCCCCTTGAACTGTCATAGAACGCTATTATTTCTTTGTTGCCGAATAAAATTTCAGAAATGTAATCCTGTACTCTCTTAAATGTAAACTCGCCTTCTTTTTTTTCGTGAGGAAGAAAATCTCTTATATTGCCGTATAAAATATATACATTCGCCGTTTTGGAACTGTATTTACTCGCAAGCTCTTCCGCCCAAGCAGGCAGAACTTTTACACTGTTATCGTAATTATATATATATTGATCGGACATCTCTCATCCCCCCCGGTTTTCAGATGTTCCATACATTCTACAAAATTTTTACTTTTTTGGCAACATTTGATTAAGGTAATCTGACAATATATTCTTATATTCTTCGTTTATTTTGCGTTCAGCTGCCACATAGGCTCGATTTTCCGCCTCCGCGGCGGTAGTATGCCCTTCTCGGCTGTTAAAATTGAAAGGCAGTAATACCGATTTTACGCTTGTATCGGTCAGGTTCGCGCCAAGCTCTATGCGGGCGAATTTATTAACATTGTTGGGGTACTCTACGGGAGAGACGGTAATATCGACATCAAGGATATAGCGTGAATTATTTCCGCCGCTTCTAAAGCCGGCATCCGAAAGCGCTTTCGCGAACGCTCCCTGTATTCTTCCCGATTTATCGTTTTTTACAACTATGCCGATGGGGATTGATTTTGTTATATTTTTCGCCTCAAGCCTGTAATTGTCGCCCTTTACAACTCCGGCGGGAACAGGAGCGCCTATTACCCGCAAAACATTTCCATAGGTGACATTGATGTCCGCGACAGCGGCGGCAAATTGATACCGTGAAAATCCTTCAAGCGAATTTTTATCGGCATCTTTCATGTTGATAAGGTTGGCAATCATATTCTGATTTGCCTTTATCATCTCGCTGTATATTTGGGCGGTTCTGGCTTTTTCCATAACGGCGACAGCGTAATGCACGCTTCTTGAGTCATACCAGACTTCTTTTACTTCCGCCCCGATAAGCGTGTCCATGGAAGCGGTGGTATTTATTGTATTCTGCATGGAAATGTTATCCGTCCAACTTGATGTAACGCCGTTTCTTACCGCTTCCTGATATGTGTTTGTAATTGTCTGGTCGGCTTTTATAGATTGACCGAAAACAGCGGCAAGATTCGCTAGAGCGTTTTTTTCCGCCATATCTCTGGTGGAAGCGTTGCCTACAGCGGCGACATAACGAGAATCGTCGTAAATAGAATCAACGTTATCAACCCATGCCGGTTTGCTTTTACTGTGATTTATCGCAGGTTGTTGTTGCTTCGGCGGAACAACTTCTTTTGGCTGCTGAACAGGCGCAGGCGGAGCGTTTTCCGGCTGCCCCGTCTGCTCGTTTAGCCTTCTCAGCGCATCCGCCGCCTGCGACTGCGCCTGCGCCGACGATGCACCAGTGTCGGGCGAGGGCTGACTTTTGCAAGCGCCTAACGCCAAAAACGCCGAACATAACAGCAAATAAAGCAAGTTGATTTTTTTTAACATCATCCTATTTCCTTATAAATTAACACCCTCGTTATTTTGCGACGAGGGTGTTGTTTTGTATCTCAACAAAAAAATTATTGGCTAATCTGGAAAGGCTGTTCGCTTTTGCCAAGCTGTTTATCCAACATTTGAAGCGCCTGCTGCGCCTTAAATTGGGCGTATGCCGCTTCTTCATTTTTAATGATACTGGTTAACTTGTCCTTTGCGTCGGATTTTTTCATTTCTACAAGATACCACCATGAGCCGTCTGCGCCCTTCCATTTTTTAATCGGTCTTGCGCCGGAAATATCAATATTGGTTATCTGGCGGCTTACATCTTCCTGCAAAGAAGTATTAGCCTGATTTTTTACATTACCGGCGTCAAGGTTATAATCCGTGAACATCGCCTGCACTTTTGTTTCAAGCTGACGTGCGACAGCCGTTCTGGCACGGGATTCCGCCGTAGTCATCGACATTGACTCGGACGACTGTTTGGCAATCCCGATTCCCCAAATGACATCATCAGGGGGAAAATCATTCAACCACGGCGGCACGTCGGTCGCCGAACCCAACGACGGTTTTGCGTCTTTTGTGGCGCATCCCGCAAAGGCAAAACCAACAGCCAAAACCAAAAGAATTAAACTGAATTTCTTCATATTATGAACTCCTTGCTTGTTTTTACAAAGGCATACGCCTTTATTGGGATAATATATCGCAAATTATAATTTTATTCAAGGAATAAATATTAAAACTTCAAATTCTTAAATCTCTGCACACGGTAGCGCAAGGTGTCATTCTTGCGGAACTTTAACGCTTCTACGTTGGCAATTCGCTGTTGGGGACTTGGGTGGGTGGAATTGATATAACCGCCTGTTGTGGAACTCATTGCTGCGGCGCTCTGTAAAACTTTCAGCATTTCCAAAAGAGCCCCGGGATCGTACCCTGCCCTCGCAAGCATAACCACAGCTTCAAGATCGGCTTCAAATTCTTGGGTTTGGGAATAACCGCTTCTCATCAATATGTCTACCGTTGTTGTTATGGAATTGCGGAATGAGGCGGCTCGCGCGGCTTCGGCGGATTGCTTTGCGGCGGTGCTTGCCGCCCAATCGGCTACGGCGGACAACTCGTTTTCAATTTTTTTTTCGTTGATAATATTTATTCCGTGGTTTAACATTATGTGCGCAAGTTCATGCGCTATTACCGCCGCTAACATATCTTCGGAAGACGCCGCTTGCGCCAATCTTTTTGTAATAAAAATGTGTCCGCCAGGAGTGGCGAAAGCGTTAAATTCATCGCTGTCAAGAATCATTACAAAATAGCCGTTGTAGGGAGCGGGATAATCGGAGTTGATCACAAGCGCCTGACAAATCTTGTTTGCATACTGAGTCAGTTCCGTATTGTTATACAATTTATAGGTAGACAGAATATTCGCGGCTACGGCGCGTCCAAGATAATAGGCGTCCAAAGAAGAAATACCGCTGTCCGCCGCTGTTTGAGAAAAAGCAAAAACGCTAAGAGATATCAGCAGTACAAATAAAAATAAACGCTTCATATAAGTAATATACAACTTTTCTTTTAAAAAACAAGGTTTTAATTTGTTTTCTTTTTAAGAGGTTTAACCCTGCTTATTTCTTTTACGGCAAGGATAAGCTCTTTGTCTTTGGCGATTTCGCTGATTGTGGCAGGCAGACGGTACGTCCAGTTAAAGTCATTCGCCGTGCCGGGGACGTTTACACGTTCATCTGACGGATCAGCGGAGTACCAATTATTTGAAAGATGCAATAAGTCCTGTATTTGGAAAACACGGAAACGGGAACGAGCCTGCGCTGTTTTTGAAAGAATGACTTTCGCTGTTCCGGGATTGTAAACCTTCGGCAGAGAGGGAACGCCGATAAAGCCGGCAAACTGTCCCTGATCCGCTTCCTGTTCCCACCACTGTCTGACTGTCGAACTGTCATGAACCGCGGGAGTGCATACGCTTAACTGCGGATAATTTTCAAAAGGAACATACGGCTGTCCGCCTTTGTCCCACTCACGATGCCAGCGTGTTACGCGAAGTCCGAGTATTTTAAGCTTGTTAAGCACTTTTGGAACACAGGCGGGAACAGCGCCAAGGTCTTCGGCGCACGGAAGCATTGTGGACGACTGCACAAGGACTGAAAGCAGTTTTAATCCCTGCTGCGCCCATACCCTTTCCGATCTTTGCTGTCGTTTTCCCAGCAATTCTTCCAGAGCGGATTTTTCTCCCGCCGTAAAAGTTTTGTACGCCGTAGCGTTTCTGAAATACCAAACGGGGAAAAATTTTCCTTTTTTGTATTCAAGGAAAACTCTGTCTTTCCATTTTCCTTTTAAGTAGTTGCTGATTTCCGTTGAAAACTTTAAAGCGTCAATATCTTTTTCACCTGTTATTTTCTTTTTAAATATCCAAAGTTCTTCTTCGTTTACGCGCATAAGCGCCTTGGAGCAAATTTTATCGGCTTCGGCTTTTACATCGGCGGAACCGCCCTTGCTTTTTTTAAGAATATCCATCAATTCATTTGTGGGAATGTGCGCTTGGGACACCCAGCGAATTCTGCCTTTGTCAAATCCTAGTTTTTTAAGATCGCCTGAAGTAACGGGAGCGTATGGCACATAACGACCGATAGAGGAAGAATAATCCCTGTGGGAACTTGCCCAAATACGGAAAAATCCCAGAACGTGATCGATCCTGTACGCCTGATAATATTTTCCGGCTATAGCGAGACGTTTTTTCCACCATGAAAAATTGTCTTTCTCCTGCGCTTCCCAGTTATAAATCGGGAAACCCCAGTTTTGACCGTCGGGACTGTACATATCGGGCGGCGCTCCGGCTGAAAGCTCCTGAATAAAATTTTCGGGGTGAGCCCACACGTCGCAGCTATCCTCGTTCATTAAAATAGGCAAATCGCCTTCAAGGACAAGCCCCGCGTCTTTAATCGCCTGCGCCGCTTTGGAAAATTGGACGTCAAGCGCGTGTTGAAGCCACGCCCAGAAAATATGTTCCTCACGCAGGGATTTGTCGTTCCAAAGTTTGTCAATATCGGCGGCGGTAACGGAAGAGTACTCGCTCCAGTCTTTCCATGATTTTTGATCGTTCTTTTCTTTAAGCCTTCTATAAACGGCATATTGTTTTACCCATGAATTTTGATCGATCCAAGAAGACAAAGCGCTGTTTTTTACAATTTGCTCTTTGCTTGCCTCGTAAACTTCACGGCATATTTCCAATTTTTCTTTTAAAACCTGATAATGGTGAAAACGTGTGTTTTTATCGAAATTATCCCTTGCTTTTTTAATTCGTTTTTTAACAGAATCGCCCGCTGCGGCAAATTCATCAAGTTCTTCGATACGAAGATAAAGGGGATGAAGCCCAAAGGCGGTCAGGCTTGAATAAGGAGAGCTTTCAAAGCCCGTGTCATTTACAGGCAGAATTTGAATAAGCCCCACCCTCATTTTCTTGCAAAGAACGGCAAAATCAGCCAAGTCGGAGAATTCCCCTACTCCTATTCCTTTTTTAGAACGTAAAGCTCCAACCGGAACCGCCGCTCCTAGTAGACGTTTACTTGTTGCCTGTTTTTCCATAATATCCCCCTTTTTTAGGATTTTACTATTATAACGCCTTTTTTATGAATGGTAAACACTTCTAATTGTCAAAATTAGGAATTTTCTGTATTATTAAAAAACAAGGAGTTTTATATGAAAAAAGCGAAGACAGATAATAAACCCTACTTTTTTACGTCCGAATCAGTCGGCGAGGGACACCCGGATAAATTATGCGACCAAGTATCGGACGCGATTCTTGACGCCTGCCTTAAAGAAGACCCTCAAAGCAGGGTTGCCTGCGAGACTTTCGCCTCAACTTCTCTTGTTCTTATCGGCGGAGAAATTACGACAAATACATTTGTCGATTTTCATCATCTTGTTAGGGACATCGCAAGAGATATTGGTTACACCGATCCGTCTTACGGGCTTGACTGCAATTCAATGGCTGTCTTAGACATGATTCACAGCCAGTCGCCCGATATTTCACAGGGTGTTTCAGGCACGGGACTGAAAAAATTCAAAGGACAGCAGGGAGCGGGAGACCAAGGAATGATGTTCGGCTTTGCGTGTAACGAAACAAAAGAGCTTATGCCCATGCCGATTATGCTTGCGCACAAAATACTCCTTCACGCCTCAAAACTGCGTAAAAATAAAACTATTAAATGGCTTCGTCCCGACTCAAAAAGCCAAGTAACTATTGAATACGAAGGATTTAAGCCTGTTCGCATTGACACTGTTGTTGTTTCTCATCAGCATGATCCCGATGTCACATACAAAGAAATTGAAGAAACCGTAATAAAGAAAATTATTAATCCCGTTCTTGAACCTACGGGGTTACTCGATAAAAAAACAAAATATTTTGTAAACCCCACAGGGCGGTTTGTTGTCGGCGGTCCGTTCGGAGACACCGGTCTTACAGGACGAAAAATTATCGTAGACACATACGGCGGCATGGGTCGCCACGGCGGCGGAGCTTTTTCGGGCAAAGACCCAACCAAGGTTGACCGTTCCGCGGCTTACGCTGCCCGTTATGTCGCCAAAAACGTTGTCGCCGCCAAACTTGCCGATCGCTGTGAAATCCAACTTGCTTACGCTATCGGCGTTCCTTTCCCTGTCTCAGTAATGGTAGACACGTTCGGGACTGAGAAAGTAGAAGAGAAACAAATAGAAAAAGCTATTGGAAAAGTTTTCGATTTAAGCCCCGCCGGAATTATAAAGATGCTCGATCTTCGCCGCCCGATTTACGAAAAAACCGCTTCTTACGGTCACTTTGGCAGATCGGAATTCCCGTGGGAAAAAACCGATAAAGTCGAGGCTTTGAAGAAAGCGATTAAATAGTTTTGTTTGTTGAGGGGGGGAGATGAACATTGAAACTGAAAAGGCTAGGCTCTTTTGTGTAAATTTGTTTCAAGCTTACGGGTTTTCCAAAAGCGAGAGCGAAACAATAACCGATGTTCTTATTCGAGCCGACCTTTACGGAATTGAATCGCACGGCATTCACAGGCTTTCCCGCTATCACGATGAAATAACGTCGGGGCAGGTGGACGTAAAAGCGAAAATAGATACGGTACACGAGACAAAAATTTCCGCCTGTCTTGAAGCCAACAAAGCGATGGGTCAACTTGCAAGCGTGCAAGCCATGAATTTGGCAATTCAAAAAGCGCGTAACACAGGCTGCGGCATGGTAACTGTCCGCAATTCCAACCATTACGGCATCGCAAGCTACTACTCTGAAATGGCGTCGGATCAGGATTTAATCGGCGTATGCATGACAAATACGGAAGCTATCTGCGTTCCCACCTTCGGCAGTGAGGCGATGACAGGCACAAACGCCATCGCTCTCGCCATGCCCGCAGAGCCTTTTCACTTTTCCTATGACGCGTCTACAACCGTCGTCCCCCGAGGAAAACTTGAAGTTTACAGAAAAAACGGTCAGCCCCTGCCGGAGCATTGGGCGTTAGACGCAAACGGACATCCATGTACGGACGCCGCCGTTGTAGTTGACAATATAATAGCGAAGGCAGGCGGCGGCATTACTCCGCTTGGAGGAATGGGAACGCTGAACGGCGGACACAAAGGTTACGGACTTAGCATTATTGTCGATCTTTTTTCCGCCGTAATTTCAGGCGGTCTTACATCGAACCATGTAAACAGAAAACCCGGACAAACGGGCATTTGCCACTATTTTATGGCGATTGATTACGGTATCTTCGGCGATAAAAATTCCATTAAAGCGGGCATGACCAAATTTTTGCAGGAATTGCGCGACAGCAAAAAGGCGGAAGGACAGACAAGGATTTATACGCACGGGGAAAAATCGTCGCAGTTAATGGCGGAGCGCAAGAACGGAAGTATTCCCGTTAATGAAAAAACTTTGGAAGAGATGAAGAATATAGCTAAGTCACTGAAAATCCCCGAGCAGTTTATTATTTAGGCAGCCCCATAAGCGGGCGGGCGGTAACTTCCGCGGAAAATTCTCCCACACTCATGTTTATCTCGCCTTTTATCAAATCATAGGCGGCGACTCTGAAATAATAAAGCGTTCCGTTTTTTAGTCCGTCAACATAAAAATTATTTGTTTCTCCGACATCTATCGGAGAAGTTCCCGAACTTGAGTCGGTTCCAAAAAGTTCGCCCCGAACAGGGCTGTAATAGACAAGGTAGCCCGCCAGATTGCCCGCCGGACTGTGTTTCCAGCGAAGCTGAACGCCGCCGTCGCTTGCCACAGCTATCAAATTGCGCGGGGGCATGGGCGGCTCACCCTGATTAAAAACAACATGTATCTGCTCAAGATAAGGACTGCATTCGCCGTCGGCGGAAGGATAAAAATCAACGGCTATTTGCACATAACGTCCGCTGACGCCTTTTATATCCATACCGGGCGTAAACATTACCCAAGGAAGATTTCTTAAAAGATACG
>Ga0268262_10001136_pt1 | contig 33825 bp, 30 predicted proteins | sample TergutNc150P3_FD_190354 | JGI IMG/M metagenome (GOLD analysis project Ga0268262, IMG submission 190354) | Nasutitermes corniger P3 segment gut microbial community from laboratory colony in Florida, USA - Nc150 P3 (SPAdes) (version 2) | ecosystem: Host-associated > Arthropoda: Insects >...
AGAATCCGGTCAAGGAAGGCGGAAACATCATATCTGATTATGAAATAATTATTCCGACATTATCGAATGAAATAACATTGCGTAAAATAATAGTCCGCGATCCTGAAACAAAGGAACAGGTTGTACTGTTAACGAATAACCTAAAGTGGTCTGCCGTGACGGTAGCCGGAGTATATAAGGACCGGTGGCAGATAGAATTATTTTTTAAAACGATAAAGCAAAACTTGAAGATAAAACGGTTTTATGGCAACTCAAAGAACGCGGTAATGACTCAAGTTTGGATAGCGTTAATAGCATACCTTTTATTTTATCTGTTGAAAGCAAAGTCAAAGATTATTGGAATGTCGTTTACCAATTTTATTTCGGTAATAAAGACAATGCTGTTTCAGCGTGTTTCTCTTTTTGCTTTTTTAAGCGGCGTAAGCCCGCCGCTTAAACCTAAGAAATTTCTTGAATGTCAGCCGGAGTTCGTATGGTAGGGAGATTTATTTTGGACACTAATGATGCTAAATATAGATTCTTCTAGTTTTCTGATCAGAGATGTCGATTTAATAATACTATGTATAGTTTGTGACAGCAAGTAATCTTATGGGGAACAATAACATTAAAAAATTGATCAGTATATGTATTCCATGCCGCAATGAAGTGGATAATGTTCAACCAATGGCAGAAAAACTTGTAACGTTGCTGCAACGATATGAACATTATATTTTTGAAATTATTTTTATCGACAATTATTCTGATGATGGTACGCGGGATAAACTTCGGGAAATATGCGCCAGGGAAAAACGAATAAAGGCAATCCTGAACGCAAAAAATTTTCCGGAAGGTTCGGGTATGCATGTACTGTTTCAAGCATGCGGCGACTGTATCATTTCCATACCGGCTGATTTTCAGGTACCGTTGGAGCTTATTGAGCAGATGATAGATGAATGGGAGAAAGGTGTAAAAGTAGTAGCTTTGACAAAAATTCCTGCCAGTCAGGATAAGGTTAAGCTTATGCGAAAACTATATTATACCATAAGCAGGCGTTTTTCCAATGAAGATGTACTTATTGGTTTTACGGGAAGCGGATTGTATGATAAAAGCTTTTTGGATATTTGTAAAACGTGCAATGATCCTATGCTCAGTATTCGCTATATGGTTACGCGCTATGCCGCATCACTAAAAAAAATAGAATACCGGGAAAAACCGAGACGTAGCGGAAAGTCCAAACATTCCGCAGGTTCATTGATTAATGTTGCTATTATGCGTTTTGTCCGAGTATCAGATATTGCGCCGCATTATTCCATTCTAATAGGTTTGTTCATGGGCATTGCCAGTCTGGGAATTGCTCTATATTACTTGGTCCGTAAATTACTGGACTGGTACAACTTCCCTATGGGAACAGCTCCCCTTGTAATAGGTATGTTTTTTTTGGGCGCTGTACAACTTATTTTTCTGGGACTTATGGGGGAGTATATCATGCTTATTAACAAGCGGCAGAAAAACGAGCCGCGTGTTGTTGAGAGCGAGCGAATAAACTTTACATCTGAACAGGATGAGCAGGAAAATCAGAATGCATAATTTCAGTACAGCCATTGTCTATGGGGAGAAAAATTATCCTAAAATCATTCCCTTTGATGCCTCAAAACCCTATGCAGAGTTTCCGGCCGCATGTTGTTCCGGTGAAACAAACGGCGTGTATGACATGGTACGCCAAACGCTAATTCATCTGGAAATGGATAAAATAAATACCGGTACAGAGAAATGGTCGCCTTTTTGTGAATTAATTAAACCCGGCGATACGGTAATTATCAAACCCAATTTAGTTCTTGACACATTTAGCCCTGATATCCAGAACTGCACAACAACCCATCCAGCAGTTATCCGGCCTATAATTGACTACTGCTGGAAGGCGCTGGAAGGACACGGAAAAATTGTTGTCGGTGATTGTCCCGGAGCAGAAGCCAATTTTAACGAAATTGTTACTCGCACAGGTTTAAATGAAATGATTAAAACATTGCAAAACCGTGGAGTTTCCGTTGAGTTAAAGGATTTTCGCGCTGTCAAAGTAATGATGGAAAACGGAATATGGGTGCGAGAACAGGATAATACGCACGATATTTGTAAAAGTAGAATCGTGGATTTGGGTTACGAAAGCCTTCTGGCAGGCAGCCGTTATAAACGGGCTAAATTTCACGGCGCAGGTTATGATATCAAGGCTACTAACCGCCATCATCATGGGAATATACACCGTTATTGTGTTTCTGAAGATATTTTGCAAGCCGATGTTGTTATTTCTGTCCCCAAATTTAAAACTCATCGTAAAGCGGGAATTACCTGTTGCCTGAAAAACCTTGTGGGGATTAATGCCGATAAAAACTACCTGCCTCATTTTTCCATAGGCGGTAAAAACATGGGCGGCGATGAAATGCCCGTCATCTCCAAAAACAGGGTTTTTCTAATGCGTTCTTACAACTGGTTCAGGGAACATATTCTGGCGTACAGCTGGAAAATTATAGGAAAACCGGGAGCGGCATTCCTGCGTTTTATGTTTAAAAACAGTAACAAAACCACTACTCTACTCGATCATAATGCGGATACTAAAGCCGGGCAATCCAAGGATGTTGATATGGCCCGCAAGCTGCATACTTGGATCAGCAAACAGTCTGTGGCGGCGGGAGCATGGCCGGGCAATGAAACCATTTGCGGAATGATTTTAGATTTGAACCGTATCTTTTTATGTTGCGGGAAAGATGGAAGTCTGCGGGAAAAGACCGACCGTAAATTCTTCTATATAGCCGACACCGTGCAAATCGGCATGGGGAACGGGCCAACACATCCTACATCTATGGACTGCGGTATAATCGCAGCAGGCTGGAATGGTTTTTCACTTGATACGGCTTTGTTAAAAATGTTTGGTATTGATTACCATGTTATACCACTTTATCGTATTGCCGAGAAATTGGATTGGATCCACTATGACGGCAGCGGAGCGCAGCTGTTGAACGGATTGCCCCTGACGGTTCCGCCGGATAACTTGCCAAGATTATTAGCTCCTGACAACTGGGATTATTATCTAACGGAAAAGGAAATTAGCCCATGAAAGTAATGATCTGTAAACCGTATATACAAACAGAGGATGGTAAAACCCGCTTGACGGCGGATATCAAGGCAGGGGACGATACTTTTTCCCTTTGGTACGAAGTCGAAGAACAGTATGCAAAATACCTTGTAACCGAACACAGCGACTCTTTCGTGGTTGTACTGCTGCCTTGGGCAATGATGAAGGCAAAGAAGCTGCAAGAAAGCGTAACCTTGACCTGCGAAAATCCCCTGTCCGCCAGGCTATACCATCAACTAATCAACTATTATATTCCTGTGCTTAGCGATTCGATATCATATTACGCTCCAATAAAACTGGAGACGGAAACGGACGCGCAGACTCTGCCATGCGTGGGTGCAGTGGGAACCGGCGTGTCAGGAGGCGTGGATTCCTCATATACAATTACTAAATACAAGGACTACCAATTGCAGCCATACCGGCTGACCCACGCTGTTTATTATAATGTTGGCATATACGGCGGTTTTGAAAGCTGCGCGGAAAAAGGGATACAGACAAAAACGAGACAAATTGCCCATGACACTGGATTGGAATATGTGCAATTGACCTCTAATGTGTGCCTAACACTCTATAAAGCGGCGCACGCTCCCATTGTTCCGGCCGTGTTTTTTAGCGCGGCGCTTTCTCTGCAAAAGCTGTTTGGCGTGTATTATTATTCATCTGCTTTTATTGCGAAGGACTTCAAAATGAGTGAGGAAGACGCCGCATATTATGATTTATTAAATGTCCATTCATTGAGTACGGAAAACCTTACATTTTATTCTTCAGGAATTGAAAGATCACGGTTGGAAAAGCTTGTATCCATTGCGAACGCGCCGATTGTGCAAAATAATCTTCTTGTCTGTTTAAATGTGAAAGAGCAAGCAATAAACTGTAATCACTGCGCTAAATGTACCCGTACCATGGCGGAGTTGGAAGTGTTGGGAAAATTGGACAATTTTCGCAATGTTTTCAATGTTGAGGAATTCCGAAAAAATAAGGGGTATCACTGGGGATATATTCTGTTAAAAAGCAAATCTGATGTTTTTTGCGAAGAGATTATTGATATCTATAAGAGTCAAAAGAAACACTTTTCCTTGAATGTACATTGGTCTACTTTTCTAAAATGGGTGAAGCGCGGCTTTACAAGCGTAAATAAAGCAAGAAGACGGGTGGAGGATGAGATTCGCTAATTACAAATATGTTGGAAAAAATATCAACAATTTGGGAGACCATGTCCAGATCTTAACAGTCGATTACCTGTATCAAACAATGGGAATTCCCGCCGAAGACATTGTTTACATAGACAAAGATGATTTGCAAGTGTATGACAGCGAATCTGTAAGACTGCCCGTATCAATGCCTTTGATAGACTATAAAGAACGTGGCATTGCCGGAATGTTTTCTGAGCAAATCGAGCCGGTGTTTTTTGGACTTACCATGGCCAAGGACGAACTGCTTCCAGAAGAGGTTGATTATCTAAAAGCGCGCGAACCGGTTGGCTGCCGTGACGAACGCACATGGCATACAGTAACCTGTTACGGCATATCAGCTTATTTAAGCGGATGCTTGACCGTAACACTGCCGGTACGCAAAAGCTACCCGGAAAAACATAATAAAGTTTTTATCATAGACCCGACTGTTGGTCTTCAAAATCATATCCCTCACAGCATCACAAATGACGCCATACGAGATACTCATTTGTTTTATGAAAAAATCGAAAACCCCACTCAAAAAGCGGCGGAAAGATATGCGCAATACCGCGATGAGGCAAAGTTGGTCATTACCTCATTACTGCACTGTTCTGTACCGTGTATGGCAATGGGAATTCCCGTAATTCTGGCAAAGGACATGGTATCTTACAGGTTCGGCTGGCTGGAAGCTTTGCTCAAAATCTATACCCCATCGGAGTACACGAATATTGACTGGAATCCGTCCCCTGTTGAATACAGTTCACACAAAGAATTGGTTACAATGCTGTTTCAAAAACGAATGAACGGGGAAAACGCGTCTACCGAAATATCCCAGGTTCATAATTTCTACATGGACAGGGAGCGGAAAGATTATATCGTTGATGCGTTTTTAGTTCTTCAGAAGTTCATTGACAATACATGGGTCGACCATGAAAAAGAGCATAATTACGCTGTGTGGGGCCTGACCCAAATGGCTGACATCACAGTCAGCTATATTTCAAAGCGTTATCCAAATGCTAAATTAACGCACGTGTATGATCTTCAAGTTGGTTTAAAATTTAAAGAAATGTCTGCTTTACATCCTGAAATGATATCTTCGTATCCTGATGAGGTTGTATTTGTAACAACAGTAAGCGCCGCATATAAAGCAAAGCAATTTTTCGAAAAAATTAACAAACCCAAGCATTTGTTTTGTATTCTTGAAATAATAAGATAATAAACGCTGTTAAGGGAAACAGGCAATAAATAATGATTGAATCATATATTTGTACAATTAAAATGTTGATAATGGACGTAGATGGGACTCTCACAGATGGAAAATTATATATGGGGCAAGAAGGTGAATTATTTAAGGTTTTTGATATTAAAGATGGATATGCGATAAAAGAAATGCTGCCAAAGTATGGAATAACGCCTATAATTATTACAGGCAGAACTTCAAAAATAGTCGATAACAGAGCTAAGGAAATAGGCGTAAAACTGGTTTATCAGGGTATTAATGATAAACTTGTACAAATTAAAACTATCGCAAATGAAAATACTGTCACAATGGAAGAAATCGCTTATATAGGCGATGATCTAAATGATTTAGACTGTATAAAAACGTGTGGACTTGGGGGCTGTCCGGCAGATGCGGTAAGTGAAATAAAAAAGAATGCGGAATATGTTGCTGAGAAGCCGGGTGGTTTTGGCGCTGTACGTGATTTCGTGGAGTATATAATTAAAAAAAACAATAAACATAAGAATAACAATATATGAAAACAGTCGCTTTTGTACCAATAAAATTAAATAATAAACGATTACTAAATAAGAATATTTTGCTTTTGGGAGACAAACCTCTTTGCAGGCATTTACTTGACACATTAGCGCAAGTATCTTTACTTGACGAAATATATGTATTTTGCAGTGATCCTGTTATTCAGGAATATCTTCCTAAACATGTTAAGTGGCTATAAACAACAAACATTTGAAGATGGTTTCTTACTCCAAGCAGATTTGAATCATTGTTTTTGGTATAAAATAAAATAAATAAGAGTTTTTATGATAAATATTTTAATTTATTCTGAGCCTATTGTATTTTTAGAACAAATAGAGAAAAATTCAGGCTTATTAGGTCATTTTAATCATAATTTAATAAATCCATTAAAATATTCTAAGAATCATAAATATAAAATATATGTTATCTGCAACGAATTTCAACTATTAGATGAACAAATTGGATATGATATTGAAATAATCAGATTAACTCAAAAAGAATTAACTAATAATTGGAAATATAAACCTTTTGACTTGACAGAACAATGGCAAACCGGATTGTATGACAAAAATATTTTTAAATATTATTGTCATTTGTTCAGAGAAAAAATAACTTTTAAACCGGATATTATTTTTACTGTTTTTAGAGTACCATTTTTAGAGAAATTGTTTAAAAATACTTTAATACTCGGCAGTTCTGTAGGAATTATTAGCAGATCGCCATATCCTCATACTTCAAGTTATGTTATCGGAGATTTAGGCAGATCTTTTGATTGTTATACTTCAAAGTACTGGAATTCTATTAAAAATCGTCATCAATTATCATTTATTAATAAAAAATTGTTAGAAGAATTTAAGATAAAAATAAGAAAAATACTTGATAAAAATAATCCATATAAAGAACTATTAAGAAAATATAGGAAGGATTATAAATATCTTTATCTTTTACCTCTTGGCGTACCTTTTGATATGTATTTAGCAAAGCAAGGAACTTATCGTTCATCTCTCCATTTCTTACTGGATGTACTTGATAATACGCCGGATTATATAGGAATTATTGTAACAACACATCCAAGATATTTAAATTATTTAGATGAAGAAATGATATGTTCTCTTAAAAAAATATACAAAAATTTTTTGAATGATCCAATTTTTATTAAATATTTGTCAGCATCTCAATTTTTATTACCGGAAGTAGACGGCGTTATAAGCATGGCTACTTCTGTAGCATTGCAAGCAATGATTTTTGATAAAAAAATTATTGCTTTAAGTGAAACATTTTTAGATTTCATACGAGACGCTTCATCTTTTGAAGAATTCGCAAAAATATTGGATAAACCGGCAACCAATAAAGATGATCTTTTATTTTGGTATCTTACCAGATATTGTCCTACTGCTAAATACTATCTAGATAGTGAATGGCTTGATACCTTTTTAATGAGATCGCTTGAAAAATTCAAAAAAAAAGATTTTGCTGACTTTTATGAATTAATAGATGAGCCATCTGTTATTTTTAATTATTTAATTGAAAATTTAGATGATAATATACCTTACCGAACCCAAAATATAAATAATCGTGATAAAGAGATATTTTTTAAAATAAAATATAATAATCCTATTAAATATAATAGAGATTTTCTATTTAAAAATAATTCTTTAGATAATATTTATTTAAATGAAGGTTTTTCATTACCTGAAAATGATCATATATGGACAAATCAAAATATAGCTGAAATTGAATTTCCAATTCAATTAACGAATACGAAATTAAGATTATCAATAATGGGTAGTGTGCTTACTAAATTGCAAACTATTGAAATTATGGTAAATAATCATATCTACGGTAAAATAGAAAATGATATTTTTGATATAGTAATAAATACTAACGATTTAAAAGAAAAAAAACATTTAAATATTAAATTAATTGTTTCAAAATTATTCTCTCCAAAAGAACTGGGAATGAATGATGATCCCCGAAAATTGGGATTCGCGCTTATTAGTATTGGATTGTATGAATACAATTAGTATTTAGGAGTTATATATTATACTAAAAAATATCATTAAAAATATTTTAATGCGATTCATTTTTCCTTTTTTTAAACGTGCAGTTCTGTCAATATTTATAAATGAAGGAATTAGTATCGAATTGATAGAATCAGAATTAAAATTGCTTAATACAGAAATTAACAGTATTAATAATAATATTAATAAAATTAATAATAATATAAATACAATTATTGATAGATTGTTTTATCAGAAATATTTAATTAATAAAAAGATGGTAAATATTGCGGTTTTCGGTGTAATGCCGCCAGAAAAAAGCGGAATTGCTATTTATAATAAAAAAACTTTTGGTATAAATGATAATTTTCATGTTTTTTCAAGATTTATGTCAACAGATAATTGTGAAATTACTAAAGAAAATTTTAAAGAAAACTATAATGATAATTTTTTTCCAATTAATTTTTTTTCAAATGCAAAAGCAATATTTAATTATTCAAAGATTATATTTGTGTTAGGAAATTCATTTCACAATATTCCTTATCTTGATGCCGCTATTAAAGAAAAATATAAAAAGTATTCATACTTATATTGTCATGAAGTGTTTTTTCATGATTTACTTCGAGCATATTTTGATTTTCCTATATATAAAAATGTATTATGCAACGCTTATCCTGAATTAATTCAAGAAATTAATAATTATAATATCGAATCATTTGAAAATATTAAAAGCTTATGTTATGGAATTAGAGCAATATTATTATTGACTGGAATATCGAATGTTATTGTCAATAATAATATAGCAAAAGAAAAATTACTTGATGATATAAAAGGAACAGTATTTGAAAATAATATAAGAATTATTGTATTATTCCTTCCGATTCCTAATTTAAAAAGTAATATATATAAAGAACCTAATCTTTCTTATATCAATGAAATAAAAATAGGAGTTTTTGGTATTTGTGATAATAAATATAAATCTACTAATGTAATATTGAATGCAATAGTTATCTTAAATGAATTATATAATTTAAAGTCAAAATGTATTATTGCTGGTTATGATGTTGATTCATATGTAAAAACAATTAATTCTGAATCAATTAAAATGTATCTAGTTTGGTTTTCAAATGTTTCTGATAAACAGATTGAATCATTAATGAGCCAGGTTGATATTGCGGTACAACTTCGTAATTATCCGCAAGGTGAAACATCCGCGGTTATTTGTCAATTACTTGGACTTAATAAAAATATCATTGTTTCAGAAAAATTTATTGACTCTGATCTTGAAGAATATTGTACAGTTGTCAAAAAATTTATTTCCGCTGAGGAATTAGCGGAAAAGTTATATGAAATATTTAGTAAAAAACAAAGGATAATAGATAATAATAAATTATCTAAATTAATAGAAGGAATGAGTTTTGAAAAATTGGCAGATACTATTCTAAGATTGTAGTATTATCATATTAGAAAGGAAAATATAAGTATGAAAAAAATAAATCGAATTAAATATGATGGATTCCCAAAAAATTATATACTTCAACGCTTAAAAACTGCATTAAAGAATGAAGATACCAATTTGGAAATAAATATAATTGAAAAAGATTTTACTACATTCCTTTCTCTTGATATTAATGATTTTTTAACAACAATATACCATGAATGTTTAGAAAGAGAACCTGATAATGAAAGTTTTGCAAATTATTTACGATTTATGTGTCAAGGAATGCCCCGCGAAGCAGTAATTTATCTGATTGCAGTATCTAAGGAATTTGTCAGCAAATTCAAAATAAAATATTTAGATAATTATAAAAAAATATATAAGAAATATATTTTAAAATCAAAAATAAAAAAACTACCTGTCATAGGATGGTACATAACGTTACGCAATATGCCTAATATTATTACTGAAATGAGAATGATAGATGTAAATTGGCGTACAAATATGAAAATTATGAGTAAAAATATTGATAAAAACATAGATGCCGTTAATCAGAAAGCGGACGCTATTAATCAGAAAGCGGACGCTATTAATCAGAAAGCGGACGCTATTAATCAGAAGATTGATGAATTTATGGAATTACCATCTATACCAAAATATCTTGTAGTAAACGGTATATTAGATAAGACTTCCTATTTAGAATACGCAAATTCGATTTTAGCTGATTCTGCTCCCGAACAGCTTGTGGAGGGAAATTATTATCAATTGCTTGAAGCTGTTTTTCGAGGTTCAGAAGAAAGTATTAAAAAACATCAGCAATATTATATTGACTATATGATTTCCAATACAAAAATACGTAACACTTCGGGAAAATATTTTCTGGATGCGGGATGCGGCAGAGGTGAATTGTTAACATTGCTTCAAGAACAGAATATATTTTCCGTAGGTATTGATATAAACAAAATAAATATAGACAGCCTTAAAAAAAAGGGATATACAGTCTATCGTGAAGATATATTGGAATATTTGAATCAAATAGAAGATAATGAATTAATAGGTCTTTCATCTTTTCAAGTTATTGAACATCTTTCAAATGAATATGTTTCTAAAATGATTGATACTGCCTATAAAAAAATAACTAACGGCGGTATCATTTTACTTGAAACTTTAAACCCGTATTGCTATTCAAATCAAGGATTTTTTTATTTGGATCCAACACATATTACATGGCATTCGCCTGATAACCTGAAACTTTATCTTGAATACATGGGCTTTTGTGAAGTGAAAGTTATTTACAGCGCTCCTGTACAACCGCAATATGCAAGTGAAATTGACATGATGAAGAATTATTCTCAATTTGCGGTTGTAGCCACTGTAAAAAAATCATAACTGGGTTATTTTATAGGAAATATTGAATGAAAATTATTATAACAAGCGCAATAGTTCCTTTTAATTATGGAAGCAGAACCTTAATAGAAGAATGGCTTGTGCAAAAATTGTGTGAATACGGGCATCAGGTTGAAATAGCTAGAATACCTTTTTCATTTAACTATAAAGAGTTACTTCCACAAATAACTGCTTTACGCTTATACCATCTCGAAAATGACTGTGAACGCCTTATTTGTACTGGAATTCCGTCATATATAATTCCGCATCCTAATAAATATGTCTGGTTCTTAAATCATTATTGCGAGATGTTTGATTTATGGAATACAGACCTTAATATTATTCAAGAAGATTCGGGATGGCTTGCCATAAGAGAGTATATAATGCGATCTGATAACGCAACCCTTCCGCAAGCAAAAAAAATATATACAAATTCAAATATTATGTCCGAAAGATTGATGAATTTAAATAATTTAAAATCTACAACTCTTTATCCTTCTGTCCTGAGACCGGAACAATTTTATTGTGATAGTTACGGAGATTATATATTTTATCTCAGCCGAATTTGTTCTTCAAAACGCCAACTATTGGCCGTGCAGGCAATGGAGTACACTAAAACTAGCGTAAAGCTTTTACTCATTGGAAAGCCTGATGATCCAGCCTATATGGAAACAATCAATAAATATATTAAAGATCATTCATTGGATAAAAAAGTAATTATAATAAACGAGTGGATTACCGAAAAACAAAAAACGGAATATTTCGCAAAATGTCTTGGAGCGCTATATATTCCATACAAAAAATGTTTTTTCGGTTTTCCGTTACTTGAAGCTTATTACAGCAGGAAACCTGTCATCACCTGTACAGATTCCTTCGGAACCGGAGAATTAGTTATTAATAAAAAAAACGGATTGATAATTAGTCCTGATCCTAAAGTAATTGCAAAGAAATTTGACAAATTTTACATAGACAAGCAAAATGTTGAAATGATGGGTGCTAATGGTTTAAATAGAATTGGAAAATTGCAAATTACATGGGACAATGTTGTAAGGGAATTAACAAAATGAAGATAGCGATTACAATTGCTATGACGCCTTTTTTATATGGTGGAGCTGAATTTCTGGCGGTTAGTCTTAATAATAAATTGCTTGAATTAGGCTTTGAATCTCAAGTAATTCGTTGTCATTATTCAGAGTATTCTGTTGATAACATATTAGACAGTATGATGGTCGCAAGACTGACCAGATTGGATAATGTTGACATGATGATTAGCCTAAAATTTCCGGCTTATCTTATTCCGCATGAAAACAAAAGATTGTGGTTATTACACCAATTACGACCAGCATACGATCTTGAAGGTATACAACCTTATGACTTTTTTGCTTATAGTAATTATGCTCAGAAGATTAAAAACAATATAATTAATTCAGACAATACATTTTTAAGTCCGCTTGAAGGCAGAATATTTACAATTTCCCAAGTTGTTTCTGACAGACTTAAAAAATATAACAAAATCGATTCTGATTATTTGTATCCGCCTATTATTGACGAAGAAATGTTTTATAAGGGAGAAAAAGGAGATTATATTTTTTACCCAAGCCGTATAAGCGTTTCCAAGCGGCAGGGATTACTGGTAGAGGCAATGAAATTTACAAAAAGCAATGTTAAGCTTGTTTTAGCCGGGAAAGGAGATTCTATACAAAATGAGGAGGAAATAATTCATCTTATTGAAAGATATAATCTCTCCGGAAAGATAACTTACATTAATCGTTTTATAACCCAAAAAGAAAAATGCGATTTATATGCAAATTGTTTAGGAGCCGCATTTATACCGCTTGATGAAGATTACGGATATATAACAATTGAAGCTTTTAAATCTTCTAAACCGGTCATTACCTGTGTTGATTCCGGATGTCCAGCTCTATTTGTTCAACATGAACAATGCGGATATGTCGTCAATCCAACAGCGCAAGAATTAGCCGCCGCAATGGATATGCTTTATGAAAATACAAAAAATGCCATAGAGATGGGACAAAATGCAAATGAAAGATTAAAAAAATTAAACATCAACTGGGAAACAGTTCTTTCGAGACTTATTCAATGAAAATAATGATTATCAATGCGATGGTTCCGTTTATCTATGGCGGAGCAGAATTTCTTGTAAAAAGCCTAAGTGATAAATTAATTGAATATGGATATGATGTACAAATAATTCGATTACCCTTTTCATGGTGGCCTATTGATAATATAATTGATGGTATATTGGCCGCAAGACTTATTAAATTAGACAATGTAGACATGATGATAGGTTTTAAATTTCCCACCTATTTAATTCCGCATGAAAATAAAAAAATATGGTTAATTCATCAATTTCGTCAGGCTTATGATTTAGCAGATACAGAATACGACATTTTTACTCAACATAGTGATAATATTTCTGAGAAATATGCTAAAAATATTAAACAAACTATTATTAATGTTGATAATTATTATCTTAAACAGCTTGAAGGTAAAATTTTTACAGATTCTTACATTACATTTAATAGATTATTAAAATTTAATGGTATTAAATCAGAAGTATTATTTCCTCCGCTTGTAAATGAAACTATGTTTTATACTGAAAAGATGGGTGATTATATTTTTTATCCAAGTCGTGTTGATAATTTAAAACGACAGTATTTGGCTGTTGAAGCAATGCGATATACCAAAAGTAAAGTAAAACTCGTCTTAACAGGAAAAGGAGGTTGTACTGAAGATGAAGAAAATATATTTCGTCTTATTGAAAAATATAACATTTCTGATAAAGTAACCTATATAAACCGTTTTATTTCTGATAAAGAAAAATATGATTTTTATGCATGCTGTTTAGGCGTAGTATTTATACCGCTTGATGAAGATTACGGATATATAACAATTGAAGCATTTAAATCATTCAAGCCGGTTATTACTTGTTTTGATTCAGGATGCCCTCCTTTACTTGTTCAACATGAAAAAAGTGGGTACATTGTTAATTCTACGGCGCAAGAAATAGCCGCCGTAATGGATATGCTTTATGAAAATACAAAAAATGCCATAGAGATGGGACAAAATGCTAATGAACGGTTAAAAGAATTAAATATCAACTGGGAAACTGTTATTGAGAGGCTTATTCATTGAAAATAGCGTGGTTTACTCCGTTTAGTAGAAATACCGCTATAGGAAAATATAGTGAATCTGTTGTGATAGCGTTAAAAAGGTATTATGGTGTTGATTTGTTCATATCCGAGAAAAAAGATTTGATAACTACAAGATTATCAAAAATATATTACAAACCGGATAATGTTCTTTCATTACTGGAACATTATGATATATGTATTTATAACATTGGGGACGATTTTGAGTATAATACAGCAATATTTGATGTTGTACGTCAGCGTCCCGGTCTTATTATTATCCATGATTTGAATAGGTTTAATTCCAATATAATAGAATCAATTCATCCATATTCTTTAGGTTTTGTTGTGCATTCAAGCGAATATGAATCTAAAATAAAATCAGTATATGCCGGGTCTGTTTGTATAATTCCGCCAATTTATGATAATGAAGGAAATGATTATAGTGAAAAACTATACGAATTTATTCAATCTGTAAATTTTTTAAAGCCATTATATTCACTTACCGATTTAATATCACAAGAACTTATTTTTATGGGAGTATCTTCGGATATGCGTATTTATGAGACCATTTCCAATGAAATTGATCTTTTATTTAGAGATAGTAATTTGAGAAAAGGAATCGGGTATTAAAACTTTGTTATCAGTGAATATTAAAAATTTCATAAAATCTTATATTAAGAGTAAATAATTATGAAATATGATTATTTAATTGTTGGTGCAGGACTTTTTGGTGCGACATTTGCTCAAGCTGTTACTGAACGCGAAAAAAAATGTCTTGTTATTGACAGGCGACCTCATATAGCGGGTAATGCTTTTACCGAAGATGTTCATGGAATTACTGTGCATAAATATGGTGCACATATTTTTCATACTAACAACAAGATAGTTTGGAATTACGTCAATTGTTTCTCTGAATTTAACAATTTTATTAACTCTCCAATCGCAAGATACCATAACGAGCTTTATAATCTGCCTTTTAATATGAATACCTTTTCAAAAATGTGGAATATTTTTACTCCTGCTGAAGCCAAAACTATAATTGAAAAACAGCGTGCAGATACCGGTATCATAGAGCCGAAAAATCTTGAAGAACAAGCGTTGTTTCTTGTAGGATACGATATTTACGAAAAATTAATTAAGGGATACACAGAAAAACAATGGGGAACAGATTGCTGTAATCTGCCAGCATCTATTATTCAAAGAGTTCCTTTAAGATTTACGTATAACAACAATTATTTTAATGATCAATATCAAGGAATACCAATAGGCGGTTATACGGTACTAGTTCAAAAATTATTGGATGGCATTGATGTTAAACTAAATATTAGTTATTCCGATTTCATTAATGAATATCCTGATATTGCTAGAAAAATCGTTTATACAGGTCCTATAGATGATTTTTTTTCTTATTGCTATGGTGAACTCGAATATCGTTCTCTACGGTTTGAAACAGAGATATTGGAAGTTAATGATTATCAAGGTAATGCCGTTGTTAATTATACAGAACGAAATATTCCATACACTCGAATTATTGAACATAAGCACTTTGAATTTGGTATGGGTAATACAAATGAAACAATTATAACAAGAGAATATCCTGCAGATTGGGAACGAGGTTACGAACCGTATTATCCTATTAACAATTATCGTAACAACTTGATTTACGAGCAGTACCAGACACTTTCAAAGAGCAGGCCTGACATTATCTTTGGGGGTCGGTTGGGAAAATACAAATATTATGACATGGACAAAGTCATAGCTGATGCACTCTTTGAAGTAGCGAAGGAATTAAGCAGTGAAAATTGACAAATGCCTTATACGACAGATTATATTTTATGGTGTTATTGGCGGTGGAAGTGCATTACTTGATTTTTTATTATTTACACTAATGTACAAACAATTTAGAATGAATGAATATCTTGCAAATGGTATTAGTGTCCATATGGGAATTGCAATGAGTTTTATTCTTAACCGAAAGTTTAATTTTAAAAAAACGGACAAAGTATTCTTTCGTGCTATTTCTTTTTATATAACAGGACTTTTTGGACTTGCGTTATCTCAAGGATTACTTTGGTTTGGCAGTATTCTATTATTGCCTATCGTTATGGTTAAATTTGTGTCTATCTTTATTGTAGCGGCTGTTCAGTTTGTTATTAACAAACTTGTTACATTTAATAAATAAAAAGGAGTTTTATATGAAAACACTGTATTTTCAAAGAAAGGATTTTTTACCGTTTCTAATTCTATTATATTTATTTTTACCTTTTATTATTTTTCTTATTGGCTGGATAAAACCTATTATTTCAATTCCTGTATTAATTATCTTGATAGTTTGTTTTTATCGTATGGTAAAATCATTCCCTGAATTATGGTTACCAGAAATTTCAAGAGAAAATATTCTAAATACTGTTATTATTTTATTTATCATCATTATATGGGTTTATTTCTCAGGTATAGGTAAATTTGTAGCTCAAAACAGTGATCATTTCTTGAGAAATGGTATTTTTCAAACATTGGTATTTGAAAAATGGCCTATTGTCAATTTTTATCCTTCAGTCAAGTACTATAACAAACCAATTTCTCTTGTTTATTATTTTGGTTTTTGGCTTCCATCAGCAATTATAGGAAAATTATTTGGGCTAACAGCGGGATATATAGCTCAAATGATTTGGGCATCAATGGGTATATTTCTATTTTACTTTTTAATTATTGCAAAATATATTCAAAAGATTATTTTCTGGCCTTTATTAGTTTTGATTTTTTTTAGTGGTCTAGATATATTAGGTATGTATTTATTAGGGAATAAATTTTCTGACGTATCAATTACAGCACATATAGAGTGGTGGGGTATTCCTTTTCAGTTTTCCAGTATGACTACTCAATTATTTTGGGTGTTTAATCAAGCAATACCATTATGGCTTGCAACTCTTTTATTGATTATACAAAAAAACAATAGGTGCATCGCAGTTATCATTGCTTTAATAATGATTACAAGTACATTACCGTTTGTTGGACTTGTTATACTAGCAATTTGTGTCATTATTAGGAATATTATCTCTAAAAATTTAAAAAAGAAAGTAATGTTTTTTCTCCGTGATATATTCACATTTGAAAATATAATTGGTGGTGGATTAATCGGGATAATCTCTTTTTTATATTTAAAGACAAATATTTCAAGTGGTAGCAACGGATTTCTTTATTATCAGTCTATAAAAGGAACTGTATTTTTATGGTTTTTATTTTACATAATCGAATCGGGAGTTTACTTTATTGTAATATGGAAATATCAAAAAAACAATTATTTGCTTTATTACTCCACATTATGGCTGGCTGTATGTCCTTGGATAGTAGTAGGTAATAGTTATGATTTTTGTATGAGAGCGTCTATACCGGCCCTTATTGTCGTCTTGTTACTCGTAATTGATACAATTAATAAAAGTTATTCTATTAAGGATTTCAAAACTTTCATTGCAATAATAATTATACTCATAATAGGGAGTTTCACGCCAATAAAAGAAATTACTCGTACGACAGTAAGTACAGTTGATCGTATGCGTAAAAATCAATCAATTGCATTAGAATCTGAAGATATATGGGAAGATAATTTTTGTGGTTTTATACAAGACAGTATTTTTTTTGATTATCTTGCAAGAATTTCAAAAGAAAGAAGAGTTGATAAATAAAAAATTATTGAAAGGAGAGTATATATGGAAAAACTGTATATCGTAATTCCTGCTTATAATGAAGAAAAGAATGTTGAAACAGTTGCGCGTGAATGGCATGATGTTGTTGTAAAAGTAAATAAGATTAGTCGTATAGTTTTCATAGATGATGGAAGTAAAGATAACACATATGCAAAACTTAAAAAATTGCAAGAAGAACTGTTGCAATTGGAAGTTGTAACTAAGTCAAACGAAGGTCATGGAGCGACTGTTATTTATGGATATCATCATGCGCTTAATAAAGGGGCTGACTATGTGTTTCAAACTGACAGTGACGGTCAAACATTACCGATTGAGTTTTGGCAATTTTGGGAAAATCGAAAAAATTATGATATTCAGATTGGTTTTCGTAAAGCTAGGCAGGATGGTCTTTCCAGAATTATTGTTACAAAAACGCTAAAACTTGTCTTGTTTATACAATTTGGCATATGGATAACAGATGCGAATACACCGTTTCGATTGATGTCTTCAGATACTCTCTCAAAGATGCTTATTAATATCCCTGAAAAACATAACTTGTCCAATGTCTTACTGACAGTTCTTTATCATAAAAATAAAAAAAAAATTATGTACTATCCGATAACTTTCCGTCCGCGTCAAGGTGGTGTAAACAGTATTAATATAAGGAAAATTATAAAGATTGGATGGAAAGCCGTAAGAGATTTTATGTCACTTAGAAAGTCATTATAAAAATATTAAAAAAATAACTGATAAAAATATATAATTATTATATAAATAATGTTATGCCAATTCTTATTTAAATATATTTAAGTTAATAAGGAATGAAAAATTAATGGAGGAATTATGTCAAAATCAAAATTATTAATGGAACAAATAAATTATAATTATAAAAAATTCTCATTTGTTTTTATTATAATATATACATTCTTTTGTTTTATTACGATAGCAAGTCAACCTTTAGGTATTGTTGGAGAATTTGAAGTATATACTTTAACAACTGCAGCACTTCAATATGAACATACGATATATATTTCTGAAAAAACATTTGAAAATGAAAATAAGCATTTTCCTGATTACTATAATAATTTTTATTATCATAAGGAATTTAAAAAATTCTCTCATTTTCCAAAAACAAAGGATGGTAATTTTGTAAATGTCTCATGGTATTTCCCTGCATATTCTGCAAGCTGTATACCAGTAAGCATGATCTTGGAATTATTTAAATTTAATCAGTCTTATACTTTTATTTTTACAAACCTTATTTTATTAATTGTAGCATTATTAGTTGTACTTAAATATTTAAAGGTAGATGATAAAACAATTTTTTTTCTTTTACTTACTTTGAGTATTAATCCAATAATATATTATATTATTTGGCCAAGTGCCGAAGTATTTATATATGCGTTTATTGTTATGTCTCTTGTATTCTTTTTTAACAAATCATATAAAAGATCAGCTTTTTTACTTACTATTGCTGGCTCTATGAATACTACAATTATGGCGCTGGGGATTTTTATGATAATAATATTTTTCATTGATTTGCAGAAAGAAAAGGGAGATAAAAAAAGTATATTAACAACTATTTATAATAATATTCCAATTATTATAAAATATGCGGCATCTTTTTCATTTATTTTTATTGCTTTTATCTATAATTATATAGCTAGTGGGAATTTTATTACTACACAATCAAGTTTAAATGTATTTGATTCTGGTACATATTACTTAAGTCGTTTTATTGCTTATTTTTTTGATTTAAATTTTGGAATATTAACATGGTTTTTTGTTATTTTTATATTATATATTATTGTTATTGGAATGGCAGCATTTCAATTGAAGTACAGATTTTTATTACTTGCGGTAGGACATATATGTGTAGTTCTGGCTTTCTCATTACATAGTCATATAAACTGTGGAATGTGCGGTATAGCGCGGTATAACGCATGGATAGCGCCTGTAATGCTATTTGTAACTGTTATATATTTATTCGAAGTGACATGTGATATCATAGCCGATCAAGGTTTTTCATTGCATAGATTTATTACTAAATACACAATAATTAAAAACGGAGTAATCATAATATCTGTTATTTTAACAACATTTGTAATGTTTTTACTTGGGTTTCGATTAGATCAAAATTGGAACTATATGACCATGCAAAGACCTGCAACATTTATATTAAAACGCATACCAAATCTTTATAACCCATTATACTCTACTTTTATCAGCAGAATAGAAAACCGTGATGGCGGATATGATTATCGTGAACCAGTATTTTATATAGACAGCAGAACAAATCATGATAGCGAAATACGAAAGATTCTGATTAAAAGAAATGAAAAAGATAGTATTATAAATATTTTAGCATTTGATGATGAAAATAGCCGTTTATACTTAGAAAGAAAAATAAAAAAAATACCAGACAAAGGAAGTGAATATGTTTATTTAAATATACCTCCAAAATACAAAATCAAAAAAAAGCAATCATCAGTTGAATTTAATCGGGATTTACTATTTAGGATAGATTCGAACGATATAAATTATTTAGTAAAAGGATTTTCTTCTCCGGAAAATAATCATGTATGGACGGATCAAAAAGAAGCTGAAATTAAAATACCAATTCAAACAACTAATTCTGATTTAATTTTAACAATAAAAGGAAGTAGACTTACCACATTACAAACTGTAGAATTTATAGTGAATAACAGCGTTTATGGGAATCTGGAAGACGGTTATAATGAATTTATTATTAAGGCAGATGAATTATCTAACCAAAATTATTTAACCATTAAATTGATTATATCAAAACCATACACACCTAAAGAATTAGGTATAAATAATGATACGAGAACTTTGGGATTTTCATTACAAACTATTAGGTTATATGAAAGTAATTAAGAAGATTAAAATTAAAAAATATTTGATAATATTTGATTGAATAAAAGGAGTATATTTCATAATGAAAAACGCTTTAATTACAGGAATTACCGGGCAAGATGGTTCATATCTTAGCGAATTACTTTTAGAAAAAGGCTATACCATATATGGTATTATGCGGCGAAAAAGCGTTGTTGATTACGGCAATGTTGCTCATTTAAAAGACAAAATTCATTTTATTTATGCTGATATGACGGATGTAGTTTCTCTTGTTTCTGCTATGCGAATTTCTCAGGCGGATGAAGTATACAACCTAGCAGCTCAGTCATTTGTTGCAACAAGCTGGGAACAGCCTATTATCACGGCGGATATTGACGCTATTGGAGTAACGCATTTGCTTGAGGCAATTCGTATTGTAAAACCACAAGCGCGTTTTTATCAAGCGTCAACTAGTGAAATGTTTGGTTTAGTGCAAGAAATGCCTCAAACAGAAAGAACGCCTTTTTATCCACGCAGTCCATACGGGGTGGCGAAGTTGTACGGACATTGGATAACTAAAAATTACCGTGAAAGTTATGGTATGTACGCCTGTTCCGGTATTTTGTTCAATCACGAAGGTGAAAGACGCGGAAAAGAATTTGTAACACGCAAAATAACCGATGCGGTTGCGCGTATCAAACTAGGTTTACAGGATCACGTTGAACTTGGAAATCTGGACGCTAAACGCGATTGGGGGCATTCACAGGATTATGTATACGCAATGTGGCTCATGCTTCAGCAAAATACTCCGGACGATTATGTTATTGCCAGCGGTGAAACTCGTACCATTCGTGAATTTATCGAGACAGCCTTTTCACATGTAGATATAAAAATACAGTGGCAGGGAAGCGGGAAAGAAGAAACCGGAATAGATCAAGTTTCCGGTAAAACTATTATAAAAATAAATCCGCGTTTTTTCAGACCTGCGGAAGTTGAAATCTTACTTGGTAATCCGGAAAAAGCAGAACATCAGCTTGGCTGGAAAAGAAAAATATCATTTTCCGAACTAGTTGCGCGTATGGTAGATAATGATTTAACTATTATAAGTCAGGAAAAAAAATGAAAGCTCTTATAATTGGAGCGGCAGGATTTGTCGGGAAACATCTTATTACTCACCTAAAATCATTAGGATGGGAAGTAAGCGCAACTAGATTACCCCAGGAAGAAATAAAAGAAGATGTTAAAAACTATGAACTGGATATACTTAATCAGGCCGCAATAAGTTCTTTGCTTGATAAGATTCGCCCTGATTGCATTTTTCATCTTGCAGCGCAAAGCTCCGTTGCTCTATCGTGGGAAAAACCGGCGTTAACAGTAGATATAAATATTAAGGGCTCTGTTAATCTTTTGGAAGCGTTGCGCGTAATGCAAAATCCTCCAAAAGTTCTTCTTGTCGGTTCAGGCGAAGAGTACGGTTATATTTTACCGGAAGAATTACCCATTAAAGAAGATACTTTGATGCGTCCTAGAAATATATATGCTTGTACCAAAGTTGCGCAGGATCTACTTGGTCAGACTTATGCCCACGCTTATAAACTTGAAATAATTTTGGTTAGGGCTTTTAACCATACAGGACCCGGTCAAATTGATTCTTTTGCAGCTGCTCATTTTTGTAGGCAAATTGCGGAAATTGAAGCGGGTTTACATCCTCCGGTTATCTATGTTGGTAATCTTTCTTCTCTTCGTGATTTTACCGATGTACGGGATATTGTTAAAGCTTATACTCTTCTTATTCAAAAAGGAAAATCCGGAAAAGCGTATAATGTGGGAAGCGGCAAAGTTGTAGCTATGCAGGAAGTTCTTGAAATAGCTCTTTCCATGGCGAAAACTAATATTATTGTTAAACAAGACCCGGCTTTAATGCGTGTTTCTGATACTCCGGTTATTCAGGCGGATATTACAAGTCTTATATCGGAAACAGGCTGGAAACCGCAAATCCCTCTACAAGACACTATTGCCGATATGCTGGATGATTGGCGGAAGAAGATTGATATTATGAAAAAGGAGTAGTTATTACATGGAAATTGAATTTCAATTGTCCGGTTTAGGCAATACAGAATTAGAAAAAAAAATAATTAACTCAGTAAAATCCGCAGGTTATTCTGAACAGGAATTATCTGATATAAGGCATCCGGCGCAATATAATCTTTATGATTCAATATGTGATTTTGACAAAATTAAAAAGAGATTGATTAATTTGCAACAGAATCCTTCTTTAATGCCTAACATTGTTATTCCAAAAAAATATTTCAATATTAAATATATAATTAAAAAAATATTAGCAAAATTTTTTAAGTGGTATATTGATCCTATAATTGAGTCGCAATCCGTTTTTAATAATGAAGCATTAACGTTATTTTCAGATGCTATTTTTTTAATTCAAATTCAAAAAGAAGAAATTATAAGACTTAAAAATGAATTAGGCAAAATAAGAGAAAAAAGTGTTTGACAAAATATTACAGGTTAACACAAGTTTTCATGATAATGACGGTGTTAGTAATATTATTAACGATTTCGCTACAGTGTTTGACGAAAATAAAATAGATAACAAACTTTTTACATTATCCATAGATAAGAACAGTAGATTTAATAAAAAAAAATGGGCGGATGTAAATACTCTTAAAAATAATATATCATCTAAATCACTTGTTATATTTCATTTTGCTACTCCTTCCTTTATTTCTGTTAAGGTTTCTTTACTTGACTGTCCAAAAGTAATTTTATATCATAATTTAACACCTCCTGTTTTTTTTGAAAAATATAATTCGGAAATAACAAATACTGTTAGTAACGGAATAAGGCAGATAATCAATATGGCTCCGTATTTCCATTACGCTTGGGGTGTTTCAGAATATAATTGCTTACAATTAAAGGATGCGGGTTATGTCAGAACATCTGTCGCAAATCCTCCATTTAATTTTAGTCGTTTCACCGCAATTCATCCAAGTAAAGAAATAAAAAAAAAGGCCGGAATTAAAAATATTCTCTTTGTAGGAAGGATCGCGCCAAATAAACGTCATGAAGATATAATCAAAGCGTTTTATTATTATCATAAAATAAATCCAAATAGTGAGTTAACAATTGTTGGAAGTTATAATCATTTTCAAAACTATAAAAATGAACTTGATCAATTATTAAGTGATTTAAAAATACCGGTAAATATCACCGGTATGATTCCAATTGATAAACTTACAGCATATTACCAAAACTCTGATTTATTTCTGTGTATGAGCGAACATGAAGGATTTTGTATCCCTCTTATTGAAGCTATGTATTTTGGCATTCCTGTACTTGCATTTGACTCATCAGCGATAACAGAGACCGTAGAGAATGCCGGAATAATATTTAAACAAAAACATTTTCCTTCTGTTGCACATTTAATGGATGAAATTCTTAATAATACTGTTTTGCAAAAAAAGATGGAAATCGCAGGTAAAGAAAGAGCTTTGTATTATAGTAAAGAAAATGTTTCAAAAAGACTTATTAAATTAATAGAAGATTATGCGGTAGAATTGAACATCTGATTTTTTTATGGAGATTTCAAGTAAAATGAAAATGAAACTGAAAGTTTATCTTAAAATAACATGAATATTAACCGTTGATTAATTATGAAAAATGTGTTATATTTAATTTTTATATAATAATTGATATTACGTTGATTAAAGCTGATAAAAAACAAATAATGGAGAAATAGTTAAATAATATGGATACTAAAAAAATTGCTGATTTAATAATCAGGGAGATTAAGAAGAATGATATATTTGGTTCAACGATATATGGCAGCGCTGAAATGAAAGACGCATTAACCGAATTTAACCGTATATATGAACAAGCTAACTCAAAAGCATTTGTTGAGAATGTTCCTTCCGAGACCAAATTTAGGTTCATCAAACGTGTTATAGGAAAATTAATAAGAACTTACACTAATCAACAAACTGAATTTAACTATAAAATTATGGAGCTTATAAAGTATCAGCAAATTCTTATTTTAAAAAATATGAAATTGCTTGAGAAACTTAAATCAACCAATGATAACTGATAATTTGGTATATTTACCATGAGAAAACAAATATAAAAGGTAAATTTTAATGAATGTTTCTGTTATAATTAATACACTAAACAGGGATTATTGGCTTAAACGAGTCTTAGACGCGCTTATGCTTCAAACCTACAATGATTTTGAAATTATTGTTGTGAATGGGCCGTCTACTGATAAAACAGAAGAAATATTACATGCATACAAAGATATTATAAAAATAGAAAAATGTGAAGTGGCTAATATTTCAGTTTCTCGCAATATAGGCATAAAAGCCGCTGCCGGAAATATTGTTATTTTTATTGATGATGACGCTGTACCGATAAACAAATATTGGATTTCTCATTATGTTAAAGCTTTTGAAAATGATCCTGAATTAGCCGGTATTGGCGGAAAAGTGGACTCTGTTTACGGAGATAATCAATTTGGAAGAATCATGGATATTTGGGGTTATGATGTAGTAGATTATTCGATGTTAGATACAAAAGAATATATAGAATATGAAAAAAAATGGTACTTTAAATCTATAGGTGGATGCAATGGAGCTTATCTGCGGCAAGTTTTAATAGATATCGGCGGTTATGATGAATATTATGAATATCATAGAGATGAAACGGATTTACAAGCTCGTATTGCACGAACAGGAAAAAAATTGGATCATCACCCTTATGCTCACGTATACCATGAGGGAGCTAGAAGTCCTAACAGAAATTCATTCTATATGCGAGGATGGTACCAGACAGTTAAAAACAGCATTTATTTTGCTTATAAAAACTCAGAAGGTCTATTTGATTTGGAAACACGCAGGAAAAATGTCATGAATGAACCAAACGAAATAAGAAATATGTTTAACGTTTGGAAAAGGAACAATGAAATAACAATTAAGGAATATGAACAAATAATTGATATGTGGAAAAAAGGAGTAAAACAAGGTGAATATGACGGTTTAAATTCCGAAAGAAAACTGCGATTTGATTTGGACGGTGAGACTAAATTTATGAAAGTAAATAAGAAAAAAGCGTCTGAACAATTAAATGTTTGCTTCCTACTCTCATCTTCTATCCAAAATAATGGTGGAATCTCTAAATACACATTAGAGTTAGCTTATGGACTTTTTAAGTTAGGCGTAAATATTCATATTGTATATTGCGGTGAAAAAAATATTGATTATATGATAGATGGTATTAACTTTTATTCTATATTATCATCTCCTCTTTTTGTTAAAATACTTGACTCTTATCCTATATGTAATAATGCATTAAAACTTTCATATAGTATATATAAAAAGGTAATTACACTTATCGAAATGTTTAATATACAGATTATTGAAACCCCTCTTTGGGATTTTAATGGACTGATTTGCGCTGACTTTTTAAATATTCCGGTTGTAACACGATTACAAACGCCTGCAAAAATTGTAAACAACACTCATCAACACAAAGAAAATGATGATAATTTTTTGTTTTATGAATTTGAAAAACAATTAATTGAAAAGTCTTCCGGTATAATAGCAATTAGCGACTGTGTTTCAAAGACTATAAATGAAACATATAATATAGAATTTTTAGATAAACTATACAAAAACTATTTGGGCATTGACGACATAAATTTTGATTCTATTCAATATAAAGATGAAAAGATAAAAATTTTCTATATCGGAAGACTTGAACGCAGAAAAGGTATCGTTAATCTTTTTAAGGTTATTCCTAAAATATTAACTAAGTATAAAAACATAGAGTTTAGGCTGGCTGGAGCTAATATCCATGACAAAGTATTGGGAACTACATTTCAAAAATATTTTAAAAGAAAATATAAACGTTTTACAAAAAATGTTCTCTTCTTAGGAGAAATTTCCGATGAACAGAAAGAACAAGAATTTGAATCTTGTGATATTTTTGTATCACCTTCTCTATATGAATCGTTTGGTATTATTTTTATTGAAGCAATGAGACACAGAAAACCTGTTATTGGATGCAATGTGGGCGGTATGCCTGAAATTGTCGATAACAGTGTAACAGGCTTGCTTTGTGAGCCTGACAGCGACAGCGATTTAGAGAAAGCTCTTTTAACCCTTATTAAAGATAAATCTTTAAGGGAAAATATGGGACAAAAAGGCTATGAGCGTTTTAAAGAAATGTTCACAAGGGACAAAATGGCTTATGGAACTCTGGAAATATATAAAAAAGTAATCGAAAAATATCATTCAATGAATAATATTTAATTTAATAAATATAAATAGGAAATTACAGATATTTTGTTTTCAACATAAATTCAAGAAGAAGCAATAAAGTTACAATATTAAAAATGTTTGAAAAAATATTTCAAGTTTACAGTCATTTTCTTTCCAATGACGCTGTAAGTTTTATTATATATGATTTTTCTACAATGCTAGACGAAAAAGAAATAGATAACAAACTTTTTAGTATATCTATTGAAAAAAAAAGTATATTTGATAATAAAAAATGGGCTGATATAAATATATTAAAAAATAATATAACATCTAAAACACTTATAATATTTCATTTTGCTATGCCAACACCTATATCCTATATAATTTCAAAACTTGATTGTCCTAAGGTGCTTTTATATCATAATATAACGCCGCCTGTTTTCTTTAAAAAATATAATACAAATATGATTAATATTCTTGCTAATGGTTTACGGGAGATAATATATATGGCTCCGTATTTTTCTTATGCTTGGGGTGTTTCAGAATATAATTGTTTACAGTTAAGGGAAGCGGGTTATCTAAGAACATCTGTAGCGAATCCTCCATATAATTTTAGTCGCTTCTCATCAATTTTATCAAGCAAAGAAATTAAAAAAAAAACAGATATTAAAAATATCCTTTTTGTAGGAAGAGTTGCTCCAAACAAACGCCTTGAAGATATAATAAAAGCATTTTATTATTATCACAGAATCAATTCGAACAGTGAATTAACGCTTGTAGGCTCTTATGAAAATTTTCAAGATTATAAACGCGACTTACAGAAATTATCATCTGAATTACATTTACCGGTAAATATTACCGGTATGATACCTCTTGATAAACTTGTGGCATATTACAAAAACGCGGATTTATTCTTATGTATGAGTGAACACGAAGGATTTTGTGTTCCGCTTATTGAAGCTATGTATTTTGGCATTCCGGTTCTCGCTTTCGATTCTTCTGCGGTAACAGAAACAGTAGGAAATGCCGGTATTATTTTTAAACAGAAACATTTTCCTTCTGTAGCGCACTTAATGAATGAAGTATTAACAAATGCAGAATTACAAAAAAAAATGAAAGCTGCCGGTCATGAGAGAGCTATGTATTTCAGCAAAGAAAACGTTTCTAAAAGGCTCATTAAATTGATAGAAGATTACGCGGCAGAATTGAAGATATAATATAATTTATAAGAATAAATTATATTGTCATGAAATATAAATAAATGAACATATATCCAAGAGTCGTCATTAACGGAGCTTTTTTTTGTAATAAACTGAGCGGAATTGAACGTGTTGCGTATGAGATAACAAAACGACTTGATGAAATATCAAATAAATGTGAAATTGGGATAATTATTACAAAAGACGCTAAAAATGTTCCAATTTTTAGAAATCTTAAAGTAATCAACTATGAAAAAGATATAATTTCTTTTCCTAAATGGGAACAATTCATTTTACCCGAAATTTTACGAAAAAATAAGGCTATATCGTTTGATTTTGGAAATACCTGCTCGTTATTTTATCCGGGAATAAGTTTTTTACATGACATATATTGTGAAATATTTCCAGATGATTTCAAGACAAAACGAGAAAAACATGAGCGCTTTTATTTTAAAATACTTTACCGTATTATTGCGTATAGAGCAAAAAAAATAATTACGGTCTCATATTTCAGCAGAAATCAGATATCAGAAACATTTCATATAAAAAAAGAAAAAATCTCTGTTATTTACAACGGTTGGGAGCATTTTAAAGATATAGAAAGCGACTATTCTGTTTTTAATGATTATCCTTCTCTTTCGAAACCGTTTTATTTTTCGCTTGGAAGCCTTTCAAAAAGAAAAAATATTAAATGGATTATAGAATACGCGGCAAAAAATCCGGATTCTCTCTTTGTTATATCAGGTAGCAGTCTTAATACATTCAAAGTAGATGAATTGTCAGGTGCTATTCCGTCTAATGTCATTATATCTGGTTATCTTGATGACGGTAAAGTAAAAGCTTTAATGACAAGATGTAAGGCTTTTATTCATCCTTCTTATTATGAAGGTTTTGGAATTCCACCTCTTGAAGCTCTGTCTTGTGGAGCGCAAATAATAATCGCTAAGGCGGCGAGCCTTCCCGAAATATACGGAAATACCGCTCATTATATTGACCCATTTAATACCAATGTTGATTTGGATGAACTTTTAAAACAGCCTGTAGATCCGCCTGACGAAATTCTTAAAAAATACTCTTATGAAACATCAGCTCGCCAAGTTTATAACATTATACAAGAATACAGAAATAACAGATGAGTTCCGAGAAAAAGATATTAATTAACGGTGACTTCTTTTGCCGCCGTTTTACCGGAATAGAACGTTACGCATATGAAATTACCATGAGGCTTGACAAATTAAGTAAGCCTGATGAAATTGCCATAATAATTCCGAATAACACCCAAAATATACCGAAATTTTCCAATCTTAAACTTATACGTCACAAGAAAGATATCACATCCCATTTGTTTTGGCAGATGATTACTTTACAAAGTTTTTTAATAACCCACAGGGAATATACCATCCTTGAATTCGGCAACACTGCCCTACCCTTCGCTCCCGGAATTGTTTTTTTACATGACATTTACTGTGAATTTTTTCCCGAAGATTTCGTCAGCAAAAGAGATAAATTCACAAGGTTCTACAGCAGAATTCAATACCGTTTTATCGCGTATCTCGCAAAAAAAATAGCGACTGTCTCTGAGTACAGTAAAAAAGAAATCAGTGAAACTTTTAAAATTAACGCTTCAAGAATAAGTGTTATTTACAGCAGCGCGGATCATATTCGCGATATTGATCCTGATTTTTCTATATTTGAACAATTTCCCATCCTTGCAGAAAATTCATTTTATTTTTCATTGGGAAGCTTATCTAAACGTAAAAATATTAAATGGATTCTTGAGTATGCTAAAAAACATCCCGAATCGACTTTCGCTATTTCCGGAACAAGTCTTTCAACGGTTAAAGTAAATGAACTTGACGACAAAATACCAAATAATATAATTATGTTAGGTTATCTTGATGATTCAAAAGTAAAAGCTCTAATGACAAAATGCCTTGCGTTTGTTTTACCTTCTTATTATGAAGGTTTCGGGCTTACACCGCTTGAAGCGTTATCCTGCGGAACGCAAATTATTATCGCAAAAGCGGCAAGTCTTCCCGAAATCTACGGAAAAACCGCGCATTATATCGATCCATACAGCATTGACACTGATTTAGACATTTTGTTGAATGATCCTGTTGAAAAACCGGACTTTTTATTTAAAAAATATTCATTTGATAATTCCGCTCGGCAAGTTTATGAAATTATAAAAAAATTATGAGCAATTCTTTACTGGTTGTTATTCCCACCTATAATGAAATTGAAAATATTAAAGCTTTTTTGGAAGCGGTCTTTTTTTTTGTTTCTGACGCCCATATCCTTGTCATAGATGACAACTCCCCTGACGGCACCGCAAAGACTGTTGAAGAAATTATGAATAAAAACAGTTCTTTACATCTCTTAAAAAGGCCTTTTAAACAGGGTGGCGCTTCCGCCTTTCTTGAAGGTTTTTCATGGGGTATTAACAACGGTTTTGATATTTTGCTGGCTATGGATGCCGATTTCTCCCATGATCCAAAGTATATTCCCATTATGTTAAAAGAAATTGAAAAATCGGATCTTGTAATCGGTTCAAGAAATGTATCCGGAGGAGGAATTGAAAAACGTTCTTTTTTAAGAAATATTCTTACCAAATGCGGAGCGTTTTACTGCCGGGTTTTACTTAAGTGTCCCATCAAAGATTTTACCGGCGGATACAATATGTGGCGTAGGAGCACACTTGAAAAGATAAAGCTGCAGGATGTTGTTTGCAGAGGTTATTCTTTTCAGATTGAAATGAAGTATAAAACCCACAGAATGGGCTGTATTATTAAAGAAATTCCAATTATTTTTCCGGATCGCAAAAAAGGAAAGTCGAAAATGTCAGGAAGCTTTTTGCTTAAAGCTTTGGGGGACGTTTGGAAAATAAGAAAACTCGCCTGATTCATGAATTTTTAAAGTTCAGCGTAACCGGCGGTCTGGGGACAATTACAAATCTTCTTATTTTCTTTTTGTTGGTTGACATAGGAAAATTACCGGAAATACCTATCAGTATAGGCTGTTTTATTATCGCCGGAACACAGAATTATTTTTTACATCATTTTTGGTCGTTCAAGGAATATACTGGAAAAACGCGCGTTACCGTAACTAAATGGGTTATGTTCCTTGCGGGCTCTCTTTTGGGACTCATTGTTAATATTACTGTAATGAAGCTTATTATTATTTACTTTGTCCTGCCGTGGAAATTTATAGCCCAGGCCTGCGGAATTGCGGCAGGTATGATTTTTAACTTTATTATTTCTAAATTGATCATTTTTAAAAAGAGAATAAATGTCGATTAGCGATCTTGGTAAAACAGACAAAAAAATTTATATTTGGCTTTTTATCATAGCGTTTGTCGTTGCTTTTTCTTCAACCTATAACCCGTTTAACTTCAGGCGAATGCATGTTGATTCGTCGGTATACATAACTATTGCTGACGGAATAACACGAGGATTACTTCCATACAGGGATTTTGTTGATAATAAAGGACCGCTTGCCTATTTTCTAAGCGTACCGGGTTTATTTCTTGGAAAATTTACAGGTATCTGGATTACGGAAATTATTTTACTTTTCATTACCGTGTTATTTTCCTATAAAACCGCGTTATTTTTCGGAGACCGGAATAAAGCTTTATCGGCAACCGTGTTTAGTTTTGTTGTCCTCCTCGCGTTTTTTAAAGTTTATGCCGGAACAGAGGAGTATTCCTTACCTTTCTTAATAATCTCCCTATATCTTTTTACAAAGTATTATTTTTCTCAAAAACAGGATTTTAACTTTCTAGAGCTTATTATTTTGGGTATTTGTTTTACCTGCGCTGTATTAATAAGACTGAATATGTTCCCATTATGGATTGGTTTTTGCGCGGTAATTTTTATTGAAGAAATATTAAGTCGACGTTTTATAAGGCTTTGTAAATATATAACAGGTTTCTGCTGCGGAATCATAATTATTTTTATACCTGTATTTCTTTATCTGAAAATAAATTTTATTTGGGATGAATTTTTTAATCAGGTTATATTTGGCGGCGCGGCAAAAGGTTTCAGCGCGGGCGGTCTTAAAGAATTTACTAAAAATTTTTATTTGATATTGAACAGGAATTTATCCATAATTCCCCTTGTTATTGGGGTTTATTGGATTATAAAAAGATATAAACACTTAAATTTCGGTTATTATATAGGGTATACTTTTTCATATTTTTTAATAGTATTGTTTCTTTCATTTTCAGGCGGCGACAGCCATTACAATATGGTTTTGGTTCCGTACTTTATTCCGGCGCTTGTTTTCCTTTTTAGTATTACAGACTCTGCTTTTTCCATGTTAAAATATAAAAAATTAATTCTTGTTTTGTTTTTCTGCCTTGTCTTCTCCGAAGGATTAGTTAAATATTTTTATGATATGTCAAAAATAACTTTTGACAAGTCAGGCTCTCAACTGATTAATGCAGGTAAAATGATAGATGAAAACACAAAACCCGGCGATAAAATAATTTCACTCGGATTTAACGGATATATATATTCTTTTACTCAAAGAAATATTGCGTCTAAGTATTGTTATCAAGGTTCAGGACTAAACTATATACCCGGCGCAAAAGATGAATTTATCTCTGACATAACACTAAATAAACCTGCTATTATCGCGTTATTCATCAATAATGAAGACGGAATTAGCCAAATTATTAATGAATGGCACGCGCCAATTTTTAAAATGATTGACAGTGATTACCGTCTTTTATCTGATGAAAACGGATTTAATCTTTTTATACGAAATGATCGATAAAATCAATATGATAGATATAAACGATATAATCTATAAAACCGGAGATTTTTAATGATTATTAGATCAAAAGCTCCGCTTCGGCTGGGGTTTGCGGGCGGCGGAACAGACATTGCGGATTACTACAACCGTTACGGCGGTTATGTGCTAAACGCTACTGTTGATATGTACGCTTATTGTACAATTGAACCAAATGATTCAGGCAATATTGAATTTTTCTCCGCCGATCTTGGCAAACAAGAGGTATATAAAATAGAAGAAAAACTTCCAGTTTCTTCCGATCTTCCCCTTCATAGCGGTATTTACAACAGAATCATTTCCGATTTTGTAAAGAAACCGTTATCCTTTAAAATGACAACTTATTCTGACGCGCCTGCCGGTTCCGGTCTTGGCTCGTCCTCAACAATGGTTGTCGCAATAATCAAAGCTTTTGAGGAATGGCTTAATCTTCCTTTAGGCGAGTACGATATTGCCGCTCTTGCCTGTAAAATTGAACGAGAAGATATAGGGCTTGCCGGAGGTAAACAAGACCAGTACGCGGCGACATTCGGCGGTTTTAATTTTATGGAATTTTATGAAAATGAACGCGTGATTGTAAATCCTCTGCGGCTTAAACGCTGGATCAGGAATGAAATAGAAGCGTCACTGGTTTTATTTTACACGGGAGTTTCCAGGGAAAGCGCTAATATTATTAACGAACAGATTAAACATACGCAAAAAGGCGACGCTAAAAGTATTGAAAGTATGCACGAAATGAAAAAGCAATCTTTAATTATGAAAGAGTCTCTTTTAAAAGGAGATTTTAAAGGATTCTCTGATTGTCTTAATTATGGCTGGTTTGCCAAGAGAAACGCTGCTTCTTCGATATCAAATACTTATATTGAAGAACTTTACAAATTCGCTATTGACAACGGCTCTTTATCCGCAAAAATTTCAGGCGCAGGCGGCGGCGGATTTATGATGATTTACTGCGATCCTTGCCGCCGTATTTCACTAATTCGCGCGTTAAAGGAAAAGCAGGGAATGGTGTTGACT
>Ga0268262_10001137_pt1 | contig 33818 bp, 33 predicted proteins | sample TergutNc150P3_FD_190354 | JGI IMG/M metagenome (GOLD analysis project Ga0268262, IMG submission 190354) | Nasutitermes corniger P3 segment gut microbial community from laboratory colony in Florida, USA - Nc150 P3 (SPAdes) (version 2) | ecosystem: Host-associated > Arthropoda: Insects >...
CGAAGTCGCGGATCTTGCCGCCGCCGTAGGCGCACTATCGGCGCGAATCCGCGCGTTCGACCGGTCGGGACCGCGGTCGGCGCCCATAACCGGCGTCAAAAAGGCCAGCGCCGCAAAAATCGGGCCAAATATCCTCATATATCCTTTATTTTATCAAAAATCGGGATTATCTGAAAGTTCTTAATCGTAAGTTGCTTTTGCCTTAAATTTTTTATATAATTCGGTTCGATGGCTGTAAAAATTCGTGATTTTGTAGTGCGCTTGGCCAAGGACGCCGAAGAACGGCGGCAGGTCAGGCAACTGAGATATAAGGTCTTCATCGTGGAAGAGGGCGCGTCCGCCACCGAAGAACAGAAGGAATTGCAAGAGGAATACGACCGGTACGACCGCTTCGCCGACTATATGGTCGTCATGCACGGGGACAGGGTCGTGGGCACCTATCGCATCATAGACCGCGAGGCCGCCGAAAAAATGGACGGATTCTATACCGAAACCGAATACAACGTCGATAAACTCAAGCGCGTCAACGGCAATATCGTCGAGATGAGCCGCGCCTGCGTCGATCAGGAATACCGCGACAGCGGGCTGGTCATGCGCATGCTTTGGATGGGGCTGGCAGACTATGTCATGAAACAGCGCGTAAAAATTTTATTCGGCGTAGCGTCCTTTGTCGGGAAAGAGCCCGTCAATTTCGCCCAGTGTCTGTCGTACCTTTACTATAATCATTTGGCGCCGCTGAGGCTTCGCGCTTCCGTCAGGACCGAGGGCATGATCGCCAACGGCGTAAATCCTAAAAAATCGCGCATGAACATTCTGCCCCGCGTTTTCGTGGACGAGGACGCCGCGCGCGAGCAGATGCCCGCGTTGATAAAGGGATATCTGCGCCTTGGCGCCGAGGTCGGAAAAGGCGTCTATATCGACCGTCCGTTCAACACCTGCGACGTCTTCGTGGTGCTGCCGACGAAAAATATCAGCCGGGCGTACCAAAAGCGCTTTACCGGAAACGAGGCCGCGTTCGATCATTTGAAAGCCACGAACGGCAATCCCATAAAGACCATCGGGAAGATCGTATTGCTACCGCTGACCGGACTGTACGCGCTGGCCAAGTTCATTCTGAAGGACGACGAGGTCGAGGAAGTAGAGGCGCTGAACGAGGAATGATTTTTTCATATCCTTATCCGCGAATTTGTGGTATAATCCATTTCAACAAGGAGAGAAAGTATGGCAAATGTTAAAATATCTCAGGATTTGATTCAGGAATTGTGTCTTAAAAAGCGCGTCATGTTCCGCGCGTTCGCGGTCAATTTGGCGCTGATACTGCTGGTTTGGCTGGCGATAGAGGCGGGCTTGTTCCCGATCGGAATGGTAGGGCGCCTGATGAGCTGCACGCCCGACGAGGCCAAGCTGTATGTCATGGATCTGCTCGGCATTTGGAAGATACTCAATATTGTCCTGTTTCTTGTACCGGCGTTGGCCATGCTTTGGGAAGTTAGAACGAGCGCGCACGACAAATAAAAATCCGCAAACAAATAAAAATTCCGCCGTTGGGCGGATTTTTTTGTCGAAAAATCATTTGAAACTTTTAGGGAAATGGTCTAATATCCCCTGAACAAGGGTTGGCATTTTATCCATGCCATCCCCTAAGTTTGAAAGGATTTTGATTATGCTTCGTTCTCTTACCCCCCCCCCCCCCCCGGGCAGTAGTTCCATCTAAAAGAATCTTCACATTTTGGGAACCGCGCGACAAGATTTTTCCTTATCTTAACCTGTGCATGAAAACTTGGAAAAAGTTTTTACCCGATTATGAAATAGTGGTTTTAGATTTTATCAACTTGCAAGAATGGCTTGATAAAAGCGATTACGATTCGATGATGAAACATAAGCACTATTATACGTTGCCCCAAATAGCCGATATGATAAGATGTATGCTTTTGAGAAAATATGGCGGAATATGGTTCGATACGGATACTATCATCACAGGCAACTTTGATAAGATACAAGAAATTAAAAAAGAGCGCGAACTGCTGACGGTAAAGAATCATATCGGATTCATGTTTGCCTCAAAAGACTCGAAAATAATAAACGAATGGTATGAAAGAAATATTAAGAAGTTCGATTATGAGGCCTATAACAAACAGCAATCAAAATGGTATAAGTATAGGGCTTTGAATCGCAAATTCCATATTTTTCTATATTTGATTTTAGGTAAGCGTAAAAAAGTAGAAAAATATAGGAATAGATCCGCGGTAGATATAGGATGGGATTATTTGGGAAATTCCACTTTCAATCCATCTTGCAAAAAGTATAAGAATACAAGAATCGATTTAACGGCCCGAATCGAGTACTCGAAATTCCTGCCGGAGTACGGGGTCGTCAAAAGCGGCGATGGGCGTGAAAAATTCACAAGATTTTATTTGGAAAGCAATATCGGGCCGGATGAGGCGGACAAAATTATAGCGAACGGAAGCGGTATGTTTTTGCTGCATAATTCCTGGGTCGAGCAAAAGTATAAAGAGATGTCCGAAAAAGAATTTCTAGATCAACATATAACTTTATCCGATATCTTGAAACGGGCGCTTGGGCTTAGGACTGGGTGAAACATGGCCAAGGCGGTATGTTGCGGCGTAGTCGTCAGTATCCGCCGAGCGTTCCGTAGAATTCTCCGCCGGACACGGCCACGCATTTCTTTACCTTGTCTTCCGACGCGGCCGCCAAAAGCGCAAGTATCGTTCCCGAGTCCGTCGCAATCATATCCTTGACCCCGATCGCCAGGTCTTTCAGCTTTTGCAAAATCCCGTGCCTTGGCGTTATCTCGGCCGCGTATAACCGCTGGCGCGGCATGACCGCTTCGCCGCAGCCTATCTCGTACAGCTGGCATTCGGCGGATGCGATGATCTTCGATCGTATCTTCGCGTCGGTTCCCAAGAGTTCGCCCCACCAGCCGCGGGTTCCCTGAAATACCGGAAAGTACGCCAGCTTATGGGGATTCTCGGCAAAAAATTCGGCAAATTCAATGCTTTTTATCGTTTGCGGCGCAATAGCGTTCCGGGCCATTATCTGTCGCCTGGCCTCGCGGTATAATGCGTCAGATTTCCTATTCCAAACAAGCACCGATTCTTTCATTATGACAGTTTATTATACCACGATTCGCACAAAATAACAAAATCGCCCAAAAGGGCGATTTCGCAAGGCGTACGGCACTTGGCCGCCGCGCTTATTTTTTACCGAACCAGCCGGTCGCCAGGCCGACACCGGCCGCGCCGATGAGGACGTAGACGATCCTGATCACGGTCAGATCGTGAAGGTAGCTAATCAGGTCCACTCCGAACAGACCAATCAGTCCATAGTTTATCGCGCCAAACAGCACGAGTGGGAAACATACCCAGTTGATAAAGTTTTTCATAGTCGCTCCTTTGTTAAGCAGGGGGCATTATACATCAATTTTGACATTAGTCAAAAAAAATGTATACTATCCGCGTCGGGGTGTAGCTCAGCCTGGTAGAGTGCTACGTTCGGGACGTAGAAGTCGTAGGTTCAAATCCTGTCACCCCGACCAAGTTGGTTAGGCAGATAGTCATAAAACGGCCGTTATATCCGCTTTTCTATACGATTATATTGCCCATTCCCGCCGGGCCGCGCGGTTGCTTTTCCTATAAAGTTTTGCTAGCATGCAATCCATGAGAATGTCGGCGTTCGTTTTACTTTGTTTATTTATCAGTCCCGCGTCGGCGATCGATTCCGTTTCGGATGTTAAGCTGGAATTTGGAAGAATGTTCTCGAAGTATCAGCAAAAATACGGCAATAAATATTTGTCGGACGGCAATACTATAAATTCCGAAAAGTCGAAATCTTCGGCCGATGAATTTTACGCTTTTTACGACGAGGCGGTTTCTTTGATGAAAAGATATTCCGCAACCGCGAACAAGACGATGACGGAAGAAAAATTCCAAACATCGGGCGGTTGGAACGTAAGGACTTTTAAAGTAGGAGGTCCGACGGATGACGACGAGGTCTCTTTAAGAATCTCCGCTCATCCGTTCGAGTTGGAGTTTCAAGTGCGTATTTCAGACCAAGATAAGAAAAACTATGATTTCGGAGACCAAAACATAGAAGGCGAATGTTTCGATTCGGAAGGATTTTTCGTAGAATTTTCAGGATGCGAAACGGTGGACGAATTGGAAAATAAAAAATGCAAGGATGGAAACTTTCTGATACACAGAATGTTATATACATGTCCGGTAGTCATGTAAACGGAATCGTTAGCGCCAGTACTGTTCGCAAAAGCGGCTGGACGGGCCGCTTATGCCCGCAAAGGATCCGAAGTCGGATGACCCCCTTGTTAGTTTCGCCCGTACTCTCGGCCCGTTCGGGTTTGGGAATTTGCGTTCGAAATACTCCCTGCGCGCGGGAATCATTTCTTTGGATAGTTTGTATTTGAAAAAATTAGGCCAATATCCCAAAACATACGCGACGCGCATCAGGCTGGACAGCGATATTTCCCCCTTGCTTTCAAACCGCCTCAAAGACGCGTAAGACACGCCAGACCACCTGGCCATTTCGCGCTGCGTTATTTTATTTTCGCGCCGCCTGTTCGCAAAGGTTTTCGCCAACAGCCCCTGGTGGTACGACGCAAAGCCGGATATTTCTTTCATAGTCTCCCCAGTTTTTCAGATCGCCAATATGTTAGCACTTTATTTCCCGGGAAATCAAGGGAAATCCGCCGATTTTAAATTTTTTTCCGGCAAACCGCACGAATCGGAAAAGTACCCTTATAATATTGGATCGTCACCCCCAAAAAAAGGAATCCCATGAAGAGAAAAGAGCACTTAATCGCGCTGTATTTTTTAGATAAAATCCTTCGCCGACCGTGGTTCGGAACGCAGGCGAAAAACATATTGTCCTGGGCCGAGGATAATTCCATAGATATCCTGGGAATCGAATTGGATAAGGTCTTCGGCGGCCGGCCGACCCCAAGGCCGCGGCCGTCCGACAACGAACAGCCGGCCTTTAAAAAAACGAGGACCTGCGTCAAGGAATTGCGAAGCATAATCGCGCGGAAAAAGATTCCGAATATATTTTCGCCGGACTTCGATCCCAAATTCACGATGATCGCGGATATGTTAGGCGTACCGAAAGACATCACGCGGTCGCTGTTGCAAGTGCTCGCGTACAACGAACAATATCCGTTCCTGGATCAGATGCTACACGATATGGTGCTGTCGGGGCACAGGCGGGATCACGGCGCGGGCGCCGAACTTCTAGCCGCGATATTGGACTGCTCGATTTCGAGGATAGACGGCCTGCTTATGGTCGACGGGATCCTGTCCAAAATGGGGCTGATAAAAATCGAATCCGACAGGGACGTCGATGTGTCCGGCTCCCTCGTGCGCCTTATGAATTCCAAAATATCCGGCGCGGAGCATGCGAAAAGAATCTTGCTCGGCCCCAAGACCAGGCCGTCGCTTAAACCGCGCGACTTTTGCCACATGGAAAGCGAATACAATTATATCGGAAAACTTCTTCGAAACGCCATCTATAAAGATCGGCGCGGCGTAAACATACTTCTGTACGGCAAGCCCGGAACCGGAAAGACCGAAATGGCGAAAACGCTATGCGGCGAATTGGGCTGCGACCTGTATACCCTCGACCGCCCGACGCGCCCGGACACGGACGACAAAAACTGCCGCCTGCCGGAATTGATGCGCGCGCAGAGGCTTTTGAAAAACGATAAGAACTCGGTTATCCTGATGGACGAGGCCGAAGACGTCTTCAACCTTAATCCATTTTCCGACCGGCCGCATTCGAAACTTTATCTGAACAGGACGCTGGAAAACAACAGCCGCCCGGTGATTTGGATTTCGAACAACATAAGGCCGGTCGACGGCGCGTATATTCGCCGCTTTCAGTACGCGCTCGAGGTCAGGGGGCCCGGCGACGCCGACAGGCTTGTCATTTGGCAAAAGATTTGCAGAAAGCACAAACTGAAACTGGACAAGGGCAGATTGCTGGACCTGTCCAAGCGCTACGACGTCGCGCCCGCGCTGATAGAATCCGCGGTGACCGGCGCCCAGCTGACCGGAAGCGCGGACGCATTGGAAAAAACGCTGAACAGCCTTCAATTGGCGATGACCGGAAGGCGGCCTGCGGCGGCAAGAAACGACGTCAAAGATTTCAACCCGGCGCTGCTCAATACGGACACGGACCTTGCGAGGCTGGCCGAGCGGATTCGCGGCGGGGCGTGCAAAAATTTCTCTCTTTGCCTTTACGGAGCGCCCGGAACCGGCAAGTCCGCGTACGCGCGGTATTTGGCGGACAAGATCGGGCTGAAAGTCGTCCAAAAGCGCGCCAGCGACCTGTTCGATAAATATGTCGGCGAAACCGAAGCAAACATCGCCGCCGCGTTCGCCGAGGCCGAGGCGCAGAACGCGGTTCTTGTATTCGACGAGGCGGACTCGTTTCTTCAAAGCCGAAGCGGCGACAATAAATCTTGGGAGATTTCGGCGGTGAACGAAATGCTGACGCAGATGGAAAACGCCGCCGTTCCGTTCATCTGCACGACCAACCTTATGTCGTCTTTGGACAAGGCGTCGCTTCGTCGGTTCACGTTCAAGGTCAAATACGACTTTATGACGCCGGATCAGGTCGGGGCGGCGTTCCGGCATTTCTTCGGCGAGGCGCCGAAAGTCGACGTCCGCGGCCTTACGCACCTGGCGCCCGGGGATTTCGCGACGGTAAAAAACAAGGCGAGGATTCTCGGCATAACCGCGCAGGCCGAATTGGCCAAAATGCTGGCCGACGAGATGGAGCTGAAAGGCATGCGCAGAAATAAAATCGGCTTCGTCGTTGACGCACCGCGGGAAATAAATTAGACTGAACAAGAGGATTGCAAATATGCCAAACGAAAAATACAAAAAATTTTTAGAAATGTTGAAGCGTTTGGAAATCAGTCATAACGGCGACAAACAGAAGCTCGGTAAATTTTTAGAAATGTTGGAGCGCATGAAAGTCGGCTGCAACGGCGGCAACCCAAAGGCCGATTTATGGTTCTGCGGACTTGAAAACGGAGGATACCAAAGCAAAAAATATAGAGACGAAGAAAATGAAAAGCGGCTGACGAAGCCGGGCTGGAAACCGGACCTCACGAAAAGCTGGAATGGATTGTTCGGCATATTTTACGACATTATTTTTGGCTTGGGTCGGATTAAAAAAAAGGGCGATCCCGCCGATATGTTCCGCGACGGCGCGCCGTATTATTTTGCGAACCTATTCCCGTTCGCGTTCCCGTCAAGGCATCCAAAAGCCGAGGCGGACAAAGAAATAAAAAAATTGACCGGGATAAACACCCTGTGCGAATACAAGCGGGCGTGCGACGGCTGGCGCTCCGAGAGCGAGGAATGGCATAAGTTTTACACAAGTGCCAAGGTCATAGTTTGTTTCGGAAAAGGCCACCGAGAGGATTTTATCTGGCAATTCTCCAAATCCGACGAAAAGTCCGATGAAGAGTATAAGAAATTAAAGAAGAAACTGGATCCGGGCGAAAACATACTGCCGCTGAAACTGGACGACGGCAAGGTCTTGATTCTGTGCGTTCATCCGGCAAGCCGGAAACCCAAGCTGGACGTAGGCGAACTGCGCAAATGCATAGAGAATCATGGCATACATCGGCAAGCGTCCGGACGGTATTAAAATTGTTGTTTTTCGATTTTATTATAGTATTATTCTTTCAACATATCGCTTAAAAAAAGGACAGCCGAATGATCTATGACATAAACCTTTCGTACGAAGAAAATCTTGCCCAGCCGCCGGTCATCGACAAGCCGGTGGAATTCTCCGGCAAACCGAAATTCAGATTGATGGGGCGCGAAGTATGGGCGCCGATCGGCATAGCCGCGGGCATCCTGCCGAACTCCGACTATATAAAGGCGGCGGTCGAAGCGGGTGCGCCAATCCTCACCTATAAGACCGTCCGCACTGAAGAACGCGAATGCCATCCGTTCCCCAACTGTCTATTCTTGGCGCCGGATACCGTCGTAAAGCCCGGCTTTCCCGCCGTCGCGTCGCGTAAAACGACCGGCGACACTATGACGAATTCTTTCGGAATGCCCTCGGTTCATCCGAACGTATGGATGTACGACGTGAATAAAGCGCAGTCGTATGTCGACGAAAAACCGGGGCGTATGATGATAGTGTCGGTGGTGGGAACTCCGAACGCATCCGCGCCCAATCAGCGGAAACATTTGGCGGACGATTACGCGCTTTGCGCCGAGCTTGCGGTAGAGGCAGGGGCCAAGGCGATAGAGTTGAACCTTTCATGCCCGAACGTCGGCAAAGAGGGACTAGGTTCCATCTATCAGGATTCCGAGCTGACATCCGAAATAATCCGGACCGTACGCAAGGACATAGGGAGCGAAATCCCGCTTTTGATCAAGGTCGGATACTACGAGGACGAAAGCAAAATGAAGAGCGTGGCGGCCGCCGCGCTCAAAGCCGGAGTAAGCGGCTTTGTCGGCATAAACACGATTTCCATGAACGTCGTCGATAAGGACGGAAATCAGGCGCTGCCGGGGGCGGGCCGCCTTTCAAGCGGCGTATGCGGCGCCGGTATAGCGCCGTACGCGGAACGCTGGCTGGAATCGATGCTGAAGCTGCGCCATGAAATGAAAGCCGATTTCGCAATAGGCAGCAGCGGGGGAATAATGACGCACGAAAAGTTCGGCGAAAGGCTGGAACGCGGCGCGGACTTCGCCCTCAGCACGACCGGCGCGATGCTGCGTCCGGAAATCTTCGGGGACTTTTTCAAGGCGGCGGGCCAAAGGAATAGTTAACAACGTGATAATCAAAAACAGAGAAGAGCTTGAAGCTAAATTAAAGGATCAAGGGTCCTATTCCATAGGCAATAAGTGCAAAATAACCTATGAGGAAGAAAACGGCCAGCAATGGTTCAAAGTTTGGAAAGGAGAATCGGTTCGGAAGAAGAGTCTCGTATTCGCAAATCTTATTCCATATATAGAGCAGATAAAATAGCAGGGAGTTCATCATGTCAAAAGTATATTTCACCGATTTCCGCACGACCGAAGACAGAAGCTTGCTGGACAAGCTGGAAGCCTTGGTGAAAAAGGCGGGCATCGGAACAATCGATTTCAATAAAAAATTCGTCGCAATAAAAATCCACTTCGGCGAGCTGGGCAATATGGCCTTTCTTCGTCCGCAATGGGCGAAGCGTATCGCCGATATCGTAAAGGCGGCGGGCGGCAAGCCTTTCCTGACGGACTGCGGCACGCTTTACGTCGGATGCAGAAAGGATGCGCTGGAACATTTGGCGACCGCCGCCGAGAACGGATTCTCCCCCTTGTCGACCGGGTGCCAAATCATAATCGCCGACGGCCTTAAAGGCACTGATGAAACCGTCGTTCCGACGCCGGGCATGAAGCACATCAAAGAGGCCAAGATCGGGCACGCGATAATGGACGCGGACATAGTCATTTCGCTGAATCACTTCAAAGGGCACGAGATGGCGGGATTCGGCGGCGCGATCAAAAACCTCGGCATGGGCTCGGGTTCGCGCGCCGGAAAAATGGCCCAGCATACCAGCGGCAAGCCCCGCGTAGTTCCCGACAAGTGCAAACGCTGCCGCCAATGCGTAAAGGTCTGCGCGAACGGCGCGATCGCGTATGACGAAGACGGCGTCGCGCATATCGACCAGGCCAAATGCGTCGGTTGCGGTCGGTGCTTCGGCTGGTGCAACTTCGACGCGATAGAGCACGGCTCGTGGGACGCGAACGACATGCTGAACGAAAAAATGGCGGAGTACGCGCTGGCGGTCGTAAAAGGTCGTCCGAACTTTCACATAAACATCATCAACCAGGTTTCGCCGAAGTGCGATTGCTACGGGGCGAACGACGCGCCGATCATACCGGACGTCGGAATGCTGGCGTCGTTCGATCCGGTTGCGCTGGACGCGGCGTCGGCCGATCTGTGCAACGCCGCGCCGGTCGTAAAGGGCTCGTGCATCGACGGAATTCAGGACAAGGATCACTTCCACGCCTGCGGCGGCGGCACAAACTGGCGCACGCAGATAGAGCACGGCGAAAAAATCGGCCTCGGCGAATCGAAATACGAATTGGTGAAGGTATAATTTTCAGATTGATTTTTATCATAATTTATGATATAATGCGACTATAAACAAGAGGCGGATTTTCCGCCGTTTTTTATTTCGCCCCGCATCCCGCGGGGCTTTGTTATTTAATTAAAAAGGATAAATTATGAAATCATCAAACATTATCATTTCAGATATAACAAATATGAAAGAAAAATTTTGCATTGCCGGCTGGGATGCGCACGAACGTAAAATGAAATGCTTGCTAATAAATGGCGGATATTGGGATGAAACTCAAATCCCGCAATATTCGTCAATCATTGTGAATAACGAGCCGTTGACAGAGCCGCGCGATTATCCGCATCGCACAGAGGACATGAATATAGAATTTGAATCAATAAAGGTTCAGGAGGCGTTCGAGCCCGACAGAAAGCTGGCAAATTTGTTGTACGATAGTGTGTCAAGAGACATCCAAACCATATTTGGCGGCAAGGTCAAAGAAAATTCATATGTTGCGAAACAAACAAAATGCGCGTCGCTCGGCGCAATCTTGATAAAAACCAGTGATATTGAATTCCACATTGAAAATGGAAAACTTCGTGCGAAAGTCGTTGACTATTCGGACAAGGAATATAATTTGAAGGTTAGCTGTAAATATGTACGTGATATTTTTGAAAAAACAAAGGACGTTGAAAACTTAAACAAAGCGATTACGTCGTCGCAATATGCCCATTGCCGGATTGGCTTGGCACGGCCATTTATGATGCAGGAAAATCATTGTTATTTAATGCTGAATGGGTTATTCTTGTACTGATGTGGCAACAATTTATACAATCGGTTTCAGCGGTAAAAACCAAGGCGTCTTTATGGATATCCTAAATGCAGTTAATATTAAGACATTGGTCGATATTCGTATATGGCGGCAATCTCGATTTGTGCCATGGGCAAATGGCGCGCGCCTAGCGGCTGCGCTGGGCGACAGATATCGTTATATGCCGGAACTTGCGCCAACGAAAGAATTGTTAGCCGGATATAAAGATGGCGTAATAGATTGGCTGGGATATGCGCGAACTTTTAATGGAATTTTAGCATCCGGGAAAGTCGATAGTTTATTTACACTAAGCGATATCGACAAGTTGTGTTTTTTATGCGCGGAAAAGACGGCGGATAGGTGCCATAGGCGATTGGTCGCGGAATATTTGGCGCAATGTTTTCCAAACGTTAGAATCGTTCATTTGTAAGCCTTTGTTTGCGGCTGGGCAGTTCTTGCCGCACGCATCTATTCCAAAGGCTTGTCCGGCACGCATTTGTCCATCGCGGCGGTCATAAGCTGTTCTATCTTGTCCATGTTCCCGGTCGCTTCGGCCTGTTCCATGTCCGACATCTCTATATTGTCGGCTATGTATTCCGCCGAACACGCGCATTTCTTTTCCACTTCCTTCAACTCGTCGCCCGTCGCGGATACGCCTTTCTCTTCCGCATAGGCCGCCAGCGCCTCGTCGCGGCAGGAATCGTACACATCCTGCATCGCGCTCTGCCAGTTCGAATCGGCCCTGCTCATGGCCCTTGCGCCCGTCGCTAGGAACACTATCCCAATGAATATCAAATGTTTTCCCATTCCCCACCTCTTTTCTCCAATTATGCAATTATTTTGCCGTTTTGCAAGCGTATAATTTGACTTTTCCGATTTTTTTTAATAATATTCTAGTCGTAAGGTAATAGCGACAACAAAGGAGTTATCCATCGCATATAATACAGACAGGCGCGGAGGCCGAGACACAGGTCCGCGCGTAAACAATCGGATATTGTCCAAGTCCGTTCAGCTGATCGGAAACGACGGCAAGAATATCGGCATCATGCCTACGGCGCAAGCGCTGTCCATGGCCGCCGACGCGGAACTGGACCTGGTCGAAATCAACGGCGCGTCCGTGCCGCCCATCGTGAAAATCATGGACTTTGGAAAGTTCAAGTACGAGCAGAAAAAGAAAATCGCCGAATCCAAAAAGAACCAAAAGCTGAGCGAACTGAAAGAAATTTGGATGGCGCCGTTCATCGACGACAACGATTTGAAAATCAAGCTCAAAAAAGTCGACGAGTTCCTGGCGGACAAAAACAAAGTCAAAATCAGCGCCATGATTCGCGGCGACAAGCGCGTTCTTAAAAACAAAGACGCGATCAACGCCCTGTTCGACCGCGTCCTGAACATCCTGGCCGACCGCGCCGTTCTTGACAGCCGATCGAAGCCTGACGAATTCAGAAAAAGCATTATCGTCGCGCCGAAGTGATCCGCCATACGGATTTGTTTCCGGCGGCGGCTGCGCAGGCCCAATTATCTACTATATAAAAATTCCGCTTTCCGCCGCAACCCTAATCAGAGGATTGTCCGGCGAGACATATTCGTTCGACACGAACATTCCCGGCACGTTCGGATCCGGAATATGGACGCCAGCGTCCGTAATTTCCGCCAGGTCGATCGTTTTGATTTCGCCGCCGCGTTTCGCAGTCATAACAAACGTTTCATTATTTTCAATCGCGTTCAGCGCCGCGTTCGCGTATTCCGCCGCAAGGATTCTGTCGGACGCCGCAGTGTCGCCGGATCTCTGCAAATGTTCCGGGAACTCGGCCCTTGCGCTGATTCCCGCCGCCTCTAGATCCCGCGCGATGATATCCGCGACCTTTCCCGACCGGCCGCGCACGCGGCAGCCTTCGGCCGCGAATATCAAACCATAGTCCGCTCCGTCCCGGCATTTGGCCGCTATGAATCGGACAAGTTCCGGCAACTTCCATTTGACTTCAGGTATCAAAATCGCGCTCGCGCCAGCCGCAAGCCCCGCATGCAGGCACAAGAACCCGCTGTCGCGCCCCATAGTCTGAATGACGAACCAGCGGTGATGGCTTCGCGCTGTCAACAGCAACTGGTCGGCGTATTTGGCCAACTCATTCACCGCAGTATCGAAGCCGACCGTTTTGTCCGTCAGCGGAATGTCCATGTCTATCGTTTTCGGTATGCATATCAATTGCACGGACGAATAGACGTCGGGATTGATTTTGGCCAGCGATATGGATCCGTTGCCGCCGATAAGCACCACGGCGTCCAGCCCCAGCGCCGCCAGGTTCTTTTTGATGTTCTTTTGAAAGTTCGGCTTTCTAGGCTCCGCACCGGGACGACCATTTCGAAGCATGCTGCCGGACATGCGGGCGTAGGCGGCGGGCAGGGTATCGGGCGTAAATTCCATAACTTCGGATTCCACCTTGGGCGCGCGGTCCGCCGCCAGGCCGTCCGTTCCGTCCAAAACCCCAAACATCTTATGGCCGCGATGAAGGCCGCCGTCCACCAGGCGAAATATAACGCTGTTCAGCCCGCTGCAATCCCCGCCGGTCGTAATGATTCCGATTTTTTTCATCAATATCACCTGTAGATCGGGCGGGTCAGATTCGCTTCTTCTCTGCGCAGGATGTTCAGCGCCCCCCCTATCTCGGCGATGATTTCATTCTTCGTAGCCGATGTAACGCTATCGCACTTGGCCTCCGTTATCCCTATATCACTTGATTTTACACCGGCTCCCAATATAGCCAGTCTTAGATTTTTGCAGGCCTTTCTGAAATCGCCGAGCGACATGGAGGCAAGCTTCGACATATTGCTGTTGACGCAGGATATGACGTCCGCGGGAACCCCGCTGATGCAGTTGATTTGGTTGGCGGCGGAATTGTTCGATGATTCGCCGGTGGATGTCGCCGCCGTCATAACCGCCTTTTGCATTTGTATCCGTATTTGCTTTACGGTGGTCGCCAAAGTGTCGTAATTGCGCTTCATGGTCATGGCGATCGCCGTCGATTTCAGCCCGATAAGATTGTCCAAATCGTTTTTCTTGTCTTTATCCTTGACGTTCTTGTTCGAAGTCTCGCCCAAATTATACGCATGGGTCGAGCACAGGCCGAAGCATGGGTTCGCATCCGTGCACTTGCCGTCCCAGTCGCCGAACGGGCTGTCGAAATCGCCGACGCCGTTGACTTTCTTATCCGTGAATGTCCCGGCGCTGATTTTCCTTAAGGCCTCTTCCATCACCGCCACGTCGTTCGGCCAGCAGTAAGCGCCTATGTTGCTTGGGATTTTTCCTTTCGGCTCGTCGTAATTCAGCAGGTACTCCAGCGTGTCTATGTTTATGGCGTTTTGCTTTCTGCGCGCCTGGCGCGCGAAGATTCCCTGCGTGAAGACATTGTCGCTGATGCATGCCATCCTGGTTTTGGTGTCGTCGCCATCCTCGGATATCTGCATCCAGTTCTGCTGTATCTCGCCCCCTTGATTCGGATTATATAATTGAACGAGAGTGCAATCCGGATTTTGTACTTTTTTGCCGTCTTTCTCTATGAATGCTTCGACATTCTTTTTGTTGCACAGATATTTTCCCCACTGGTTGCACGAGTTCGTCAGCATCATGTATATATTGGTGATGTCTATGCCCGCCGCGATTGCCGTATAGAGCGAGCTTTCCAGCGAATCCAAGACATTGTCGTACGGCTCCATAAAGGCGCGCGCTTTTTTCTTGAACGCCGCGACGCGCTTCGGCCCCGTGCAGCCCGTCATGTTGTAATCGCAACCGCCGTATTCGCGCACGTCCTCCATGGTGCTCTTCAGCGACTTCATCGCCGTTTCCACCCCGTCGAGCGCGGTCATCACCTGGCCCACTATCTGCTGGCGCATTATCATATCCGACGATACCCCTTCGCCCGCATCCATGCCGCCGCTTGACGGCGCGGGCATCTGCCGCTCTTGTTGTTGCTGGCGCTGCATCAATTCGGTCTGCTGGGCCAGCGCCGCCTCCATCCGCGCCGCGCTTTCCATTTGCTGCTGGGCCATCTGCTGTTGCATTTCGGCCATCTGATTCTGCATTTCCTGCAGCTGCTGGCCGTTGTTATTTTGCGCCGCCGCGGCCGCCTGTTGCTGGGCCAGCGCCATCTGCTGGCTGTTCAGTTTCGCCGTATTCGACGCGACCACCGCCGCCGTCACCGCCATGGTCAATTCGTCGCCGTGCTTTTTGCATTCCGCGTTGCCCTGCACGCAGCCCGCCACAATCGGATACGCTATGTTCGTGTCCGTACAGCCGCCGTTGCCGCATTTGGGTATCGCGCAGCGCTGTATCAACGCCTCGCAGTTTCCAAAGTTCGCCTTGGCCGGGGCGCCGGCCGCGCCCGCGCGATCGGGATTCATAACTTGGTTATACTGGTTATTGTTCATAGTCCCAGAGTTGTTCGGCGCGCCCGTCAGGTTCCCGCCGACGAAATTTCCCGGAAGAGGGCTTTCGCCACGCGCCGGAAGCATGCCGAACGCGGCGCATAAAGCGCACAGAAAAATAGCCGAAAAAATGGCGTTGCCTTTCATTCTCTCCATCACCTCATTTTATCAAAAAATGCGCAAACCGCAAAGTATAAAGTATTTGGCTCGGCCTATGCCGAATGCAACGCTAGCGCTTGCGCCACTTCGTCTAATGTCGCGTTCGGAGGCAGAGGCTTCTCGAACCAAACATGCGCGACGCCGCTTTGAACGCGCCCGCGCTTCGGCCACAGGCGCCCCGTGTCCAGTCCCACGGGCTGAATCCCGATTCCCGCCGTTTCCGCGATGAACAGCAGGCCGCGCCGCAAATGGACGCCAACGCCCGGCCTTACCCTCGTGCCTTCGGGGAAAATTATCAGCGTCATGCCGCTTCTGATTTTTTCCGCCACCTTGTCGGCCAGCGCTTTCATGTTCGTAGCGCCGCGCCTGCGGTCTACGCCTATGAAGCCCAATCGCCGGAATACCCAGCCGTAAATCGGTATCCACGTCAATTCGCGCTTTATTATGAAAAATACGTTCGGACAATACAGCGGCAGAATCGTCGTGTCCATGATCGACATGTGTTTCGAGGCGATAATGGCGTTCGGCGCGGGCGCCCCCATAACCTGATACCGAATGCCCGCTATAACGCGCGCCAGCCATAAAATCATCTCGGCCTCCCGCAGCATGGCCCAGCGGGTCCAATTCGGCGATATCAGGGATATCAGCAGCGCGGGCGACCATAGGACGAACCACAATCCCAAGGCGGCTTTAAAAATCATCGATCTCAACATAACGTCATTATAGAATCAAAATCGCAAAATCGCAAATCGCAAACCATGCGGTTTTGTGAAATTATTCAGGACGTTCGATATTTCTTTTTATGGCTTGACAAACCCTTATTTTTGTTTATACTTTATGTCAGAATACAGTTAACAAGGGGTTGATGATGTTTGGAAAAAAGAAACGTTTCGACGACATGGGCGAAGTAAAGGGCGATACTTCGAGCGTGATCAAGAAGTCGATTGATAAACAGCAGGAAATTCAAGAGAAAGTTTGGGCCGGCCGCCGCCCCAAGACCCTAGCGGTTTCAAATCCGAAGACCAAGGACGACAGGGGCGAGCCCATCGCGGTTCTGCCGCCAAAGCCGTCCGCGATTTTCAGCGACGGCAAAAAAGGCCTGGCCGCGTATTGGTTCCCGATTCTATGCGTAGCGGCGGTTTTGGTCGTGGGACTGTGGACCTTTTGGCCGCACGGCAAAGACCGCTCGTCTTCCCGCGAGGATCCGTCCGTCCACGCGACCGCCGAATCCGATGACGGCCACAAGTCCGGCGAAAAGGCCCACGGCAAAAAAGGCGAGGCCAAATTCGACGGCGCGCGCCCCGTGTTCGACGTGGTTCGCGTAGAGTCCGACGGCAAGATCGTCGTGTCCGGGCGGTTCGCCCCGAACGCGTCCATCTCGGTTCAGATAAACAAGAAAATCGTTTCGACTATCGCGACGAACAAGGACGGGGAATTCGTCTACGCCCCGAAGCAGAAGCTGAAGCCCGGGAATTATACGATTCAACTGATATCCGGCAAGGCCAAATCCGACAGAATCTTTTTATACGTCGACAAGCAGTACGACCAGTCCTTGTCGCTGCTCATGACGGAAAGCGGCAGCAAGATCATGCAATCGCCCGGCAAGCTGGCGGACGGCGTTTTGGTCGTGTCGAAAATAGATTATATGGAAAACAACCGCCTTATAGTCCAGGGCAGGGCGCTTCCCAAGCTGACGGTGTCGCTGTCGCTGGACGACAAGGTCATGGGGGCGACGCGCGTGTCCGACCATAAGAACTTCGGGCTGGGGGCGAACGTCGGAGAACTTAAATCCGGCAAGGAATATCATCTGTCGGTCAAATTGCACGACGGGCATAACAAAGTCTTATCGTCCGTCAATCACAAATTCATCATGCCGGAAATGACGGACGGCGACAAGACGTTCTACGTCGTCAGGCGGGACGACTGCCTTTGGGTAATCGCCAGGAATTTTTTGGGCAGCGGCACCAGGTTCTCGATCATAGCGACCGAAAACCATGTGGCGAATCCCGACCTGATTTATCCCGACCAGAAATTTAAAATCCCGATCGCCAAGCGCAAGTAATGCCAGGCCGTTCTCTTATCCTTCCGCCGCCGCCAACGCGCGCCGACAACCCTTTCGGCGACGAATCGAAGCGGAACTTCGCCCCGGTAAACGATTTGGAAAAATGGATCGACCGGGGAGAGAAAGTGTCCGGGCGCGGTTCCTATAGCCGTTTCCCGACCCTATGGAAGCGCGAGGTCTTTCGGCAAATCGACGGGCGCCTGAGAAGCGAGGCCGAGCGCGACAGAAAGGTATGCGAGGCCGCCTTTGACATCGAAAGACGCGGCTATTGCCATTCTACGCATATATCCCACGGCGCCACGCTGCTATATATCGCAGGCGGTTTGGAATCCTTTACGATTCCACGGCACATAAGATCCATATCGAAACTCTGCGCGAACCCGAATTCCGACCTGCGCGAATTGACCATGACCTCGAAGCTGTCGAGCGATTATTACGATCCGGTTCTTACGCCGTCGATATCCCCGATGGAAATGCTGTCCCTGATGCCGAAACTGAAGAAAATAAAATTCGCGGGCAAGCCGTACGCGATAGAAAAGCTGCCGTATTCGGACGAAAAGGGGCCGATGATCCGCCTGACAAACCTGCTCGGAACCGACTTCACGTTTTACAGGACCAAAAGGCAGAACTCGTACGACCCGGCCGTATTCGTCCAAATAGACAAGACCGGCGGCGGCGTCCCTTTTCGCCCGGGTAAATTCAGCCGGACCATGACGTTCGACTACACTTGGATTATGGGCGATCCCGACAACCTTACGCAGGACGGAAAATGCCTTAAGGAAATTTTCACCCGTTCGCCGCGCAAGGATCATTATAAAAAATCCGGCGCTTTCCATACGCCGGACTACGGCGATTTCGTCATGTCCGAATTCGTGAAGGATACGATCAAATTCACCAAAAGGGCGGTGCTGTTCGGCCAGGCGGACTTTGTAGTCTTTACGGATTTCTTCCATGTTTCCGATTACGGTCATCTGCATCAAGTCCTGATCGATTTGGTCGATCCGGATTCGGCCGCGTTCAAATCCCAAGATTGGCGGATGTGCTTCCGCATTTTCCGCAGCGTGGCGCTGCAGACCGGAAAGTTCGACCCGGCCCTATGCGAAACGTGGCCCAAGGACAATTCGGCCAGGATATTGCGCCCGGATACTCTTTATACAAAAATAACGGATTATTTGTTTTTTCAGGAATGGGACGATTACGGCTGGCAGCCTTTGGGCAGGACCGCGCCCGCGGAGGTCTCCGCGCAATTGACGAACCGCGAAGCCTTGTTCCAGGAATCGTCGGGCCGCGCGAAATACGAATACGCCAACCTCAAGGAATTCCTGAGGAACAATATCCGCAGGCCGCATGTTCAAAAATTGTATTGATTCACTTCGCGAAATATGGTATTATTGCCGTATGAAAAAAATACTTTGCATTCTGTGTTTCGTATTTTGCGCCTCGGCTTCTTTTGCGGCGAGCGAAAAATTTTACGATTGCGGCCGCGGGTACTATGAGGCCAGCGCGAGAAGCACGCATGGCATTCAGACGTCCGAGTGCAGGAAAGTATGGTGCATGGACCTCGAGAACGGCAAATACATGGGTTCGGGCAACGACAAAAATGCGCATGACGGGTATGAATATACGTCCAAGGATAGCTTGTGTGATAATAACAACCACTGTATAGACTGCTTTGGCAAACGCAAATGGTGCAACGAACCGGGAACGTGGAGCGAAGAGTTTGGCGTGTATATAAGGTCTGGCAGTACGGATCATACGTGGCGCAGTGTATATGACGGAAAAGACAAGTGTTATAAATGGCAAGAGGCAAGCCATAAGTGCGACGATAAGAGCGAGCGGGCGTTATGGCAGAGTGATGGAAGTTATACTTGCCTGAGTAAGGACAAGCTCGGATCGAATGGCAGAAGCGCGATAAAGAGCAGGGCGCTACGCCGTACCGCGGGTCCGGCCCCGGCCATCAAGAAAAGATAAGAAATGAAACAAAATGTCCTTGTGGGATTCACCACAAGCGGCCCGGCGGGATTGCCGGGCTTTTTTTGCGCCGGTTTTAAGCATGTCGCCGTTGTCATAGACCGTATGTTCGTTCAGATCGGCACGGACGGAATCAGAATGTTCAAATGCGGCCCGCGCGAAATCAGAAAGCTGGAGGCGGCGGGCTGGACGTTTATCGAGGTTAATGGCGCGGCTGGCGGTACGGGCCTCTTTATTCCTCAGTTTCTGACCTGCGTCGGCTTCGCAAAGCGCGCGCTGGGCATTCATGCGCCGTTTGTTTGGACTCCGGATCAGTTGTTTAGATATTTATGTGATATGTGATATGAATATGGCGTTAGAATGCCTTTATTTGCGATTTGGCGCGGATTTATAGTTTTTCGCCAATTTTGAAATTTTTGGAAATCGCCGTAATTGGCGATTTTTTGCCTCTACATGCGCGAAATTATTTTCTTGCGGAGTTTTCCGCCGTTTGCTATGATTTTTCCGATAATAAAGGATTTAAAACAATGGCTGATTTATTCGATTTTTCCGGCACGCAGGATAACAAAGACGTCAAAGCAGAGCCGTCTATTCCCGCCCCCGCTTCGGAAGCGCCTGCCGGGGATTCCGGGCGTCCGGCGTCCGGCTCGTCGGGCGGCGGCGTAATACCGTCTTCGCCGCTGGAGCACGAGATGCAATCGTCATTTTTGGACTACGCCATGTCGGTTATCACCGACCGCGCGCTTCCCGACGTGCGCGACGGCTGCAAGCCCGTTCACCGCCGCATTCTCTATGTTATGTCCGATATGGCGCCCTCCACAAAGCCGACCGTAAAATCCGCCCGCATAGTTGGCGAGGTCATGGGTAAGTATCACCCGCACGGCGACAGCGCCATATACGAGGCCCTGGTGCGCCTGGCGCAGGATTTTTCGATGGGCGAGGCGCTGATATTCGGCCAGGGAAACTTCGGCTCGCGCGACGGGGACGGCGCCGCCGCCATGCGATACACCGAGGCGCGGCTGACCAAGCTGGCCAATTTCCTGATGGACGACCTGGACAAGGAAACCGTAAGTTGGGCGCCCAATTTCGACGGCGCGTTCCTGGAACCGCGCGTGCTGCCCGCCAAGTTTCCGAACGTTTTGGTCAACGGCGGCGCCGGTATAGCCGTCGGCATGGCGACCAATATTCCGACCTATAACCTCTGCGAAGTAATGAACGGCCTGCTGGCGCTTTTGGATAATCCCGAGCTGTCCGACGACGAATTGTTTCAAATCATTCCCGGGCCGGACTTTTCGACCGGCGGAATAATCATGGGTCGCGCGGGCGCGTTCAAGGCCCACGCCACCGGGCGCGGCAGCGTCATAGTTCGCGCGAAAACGCACTTCGAGGACTTCAAGGACCACACCGCCATTATCGTCGACGAGGTTCCGTTCGCCGTGAACAAGGCCCAGCTGGTGCTGCGCATCGCCGAGCTGTCCAAAGACAAGCGCATAGAGGGCATTTCCGAACTGCGCGACGAATCCTCGCGCGAGGGCATCCGCATAGTCATCGAATTGAAGCGCGACGCGATAGGCGACGTGGTGCTGAACCAGCTGTTCCAATACACGGATCTGCAATCGTCGTTTCCAATCAACATGATGGCGCTGGAAAACGGAAAGCCAATGCTGTTTTCCGTAAAGCGCGTTTTGGAATCATTCATACGGTTCCGGCGCGAGGTCGTGCGCAAGCGCACCATATACGAACTGCTGAAGGCGCGCAACAAGGCGCACGCCTTGCTGGGACTGTCGGTCGCGGTCGGAAACCTGGACGAAGTCATCGAGCTTATCAAATCGTCGGAAACGCCGGACGCCGCGCGGGAACGCCTGACCGCGCGCGGCTGGAACGCGCGCGATATCGAGGGCTATATAAAGCTTATCGAGGATTCGGAATGCCGTTATGAAACGGACAGCGGTCTTTTGTTCATGTCCGAAGATCAGGCGCGGGCGATTTTGGAACTGCAACTCCATAAGCTGACGGGCTTGGAGCGCGAGAAGATAAACAAAGACCTTACGGACCTGGGCGGCGTCATAAAAGACCTGCTGGCGATACTCGGCAGCCACGAGCGCATTACCGAAATCATCCGCGCGGAATCGAACGGCATCATCGAGAACTTCGGGCGCGACCGCATAACGCAGATAACGGACGCCGAATTCGACATGGATATGGAAGACCTGATTACGCGCGAGGACATGGTCGTCACGATCACCAACACCGGATATATCAAACGCGTCGCGCTGGATACGTACCGCGCCCAAAAGCGCGGCGGCAAGGGCCGCAACGCCATGGCCACGAAAGACGAGGATTTCGTCGTAGACGTCTTTATCGCGAACACCCATACGCCGCTTTTGTTCTTTTCGTCCGCCGGAATGTGCTATCGGCTCAAGACCTATAAGCTGCCCGAGGGCGCCGCCGCCGCAAAAGGCAGGCCGCTGATAAATTTATTGCCGCTCGGCGAGGGCGAAAAAATAACCGCCGTTTTGGTCGAGCCGGAATCGAAAGACGGATTCCTTATGTTCGCGACCCAAAACGGAAACGTACGGCGCAATAAATTCTCGGACTTCGAATCAATCCGCGCCAATGGAAAAATCGCGATGAAGCTGGACGACGGGGATTCTCTCATCGCCGTGCGCGCGGTTTCGGAAAACGACGATATCCTATTGTCCACATATCGCGGCAAGGCCATACGCTTCGCGGTGCCTGAAATACGCGTCTTCGCCGGGCGGTCATCCGACGGGGTTCGCGCGATCAAATTGGGCGGCGACGACAGGGTTATCGATATGGCGGTATTGACGCACGTCGCGGAGGACTCGGACGACCGCGTCGCGTACATAAAGCAATCGCGCGCGGAACGCCGCGCCGCGACCGGCGAAGAGGAAGAGGCGGGCGAAGAGGAATCCACGGACGTCGTTTTGTCGGTCGAGAAATACGCGGAAATGAAACGCGCCGAGCAATTCATTCTGACCGTTTCGGAAAACGGATTCGGCAAGCGCACCAGTTCCTACGAATACCGCACCACGCATCGCGGCGGTTCGGGCTTTGTCGGCATAAAGCTCGGCGGCAAGAATACCGCGGTCGCCGCGTCCATGCCCATACGGGACGATACCGACTTGCTTTTGGTGACCGACGGCGGTAAGATAATCAGGACGCCCGCGGGGCAGATTCGAATCGCGGGACGCGCGACTGCAGGCGTGACTTTGTTCAAGACCGCCGCGGACGAAAAGGTCATCAGCGCGACAGTTATCGAACACGAGGAAGAAGAGGATGAACAAAAGGAGTAAGGCATGATAGGCCTTAGTTATATAACCTGTTCGGATCCTCGCAATGACGTTCCGACCGACGCCCTGATCGACCTGATGGAGATCGACGAAAGGGTCGAACTCGGCATACAATGCGACGAGTACTCGATGAAGAAAGGGACGCCGCGCCACGAATGGTTCGAAGAACTGCTCAAAAAAACGGACGAAAAATTCGTCGAGCCCAATTTGGCGCTACATATCAACGGCGCTTGGTGTACGGATTTTTGCAATGGGAAAATACCGCCGGAAATCAGAGGCTGGCTGGCGGCGTACAATAATACGACGTTTATTCAGCCAATTCGCCGCGTTCAGCTTAACATAGGGTTCAACCTTAATGAAATATCCCCAGAAGGCGTGGCGGACGCTATTGTTTTCGGGGGGGGGCGCGAATTTATTTTTCCGCTGAACGACGACACCGAGCCGTTCATAAGAAAATTGTATGAAAAGACGTTCAGGTTCTCGCTGTTGTTCGACGCGTCGTACGGCGCGGGAATGTCCCCGAAAAAATGGGAGCGTCCGATATTTTACAATATCCCGCACGGTTATGCCGGCGGCTTGTCGCCGGAAAACGTCGCGGAGAATCTAGCGAAGATTTCAAAGGCGGCCGGGGGATGGGTGAAGGACGACCTTATTTGGATCGACGCCGAGGGACAGCTGATGAAACCGAATTCGCGCCATTTCGACGTAGACCGCGCTAGCGCCTATATCAACGCCGCGCTGGAATTCGTAAAAAAGAACGAGGGTCGGTGATGGGCGATATCAAAGTCGGCGGAATCTACGCGCATTATAAAGGTCCGGATCGCCGCTATGAGGTGCTCGGCGTGGCGAAGCATCCCGAAACGCAGGAAAACATGGTGGTCTACAAGCCGCTCTACGACGACGCGAATTCGGACTATTTGCTGTGGGTTCGCCCGGCGGCCATGTGGAACGAATTGGTGAACGGCGTGCCAAGGTTCAACTTGGTGGAGGGAAAAGGGCAGACGATAGACGACATCAAGGTCGGCGGGATTTACAGGCATTTTCAAAATCCGAAACATCGTTATGAATTGATCGGCCCGGCGAAATATTCCGAAACGCTGGAGGATTTGGTGGTTTACAAGACGTTCGAATACCAGGGCGGGCAGCTGCTGGTTTGTCTGGCGGTTATATGGAATCGCATGGTAAAGGAAAAGGGATGATTCTATATTTAAGGAGAAACGGGAGATGAACGAATTCTTTATGCCGATAGCCGAACTTGCGAAGAAGCTGGACGTCCCGGCGCATACGCTGCGATATTGGGAAAAGGAATTTCCCGCGCTCGTCCAGCCCGTCACCGGCGCCGGAGGGCGTCGCTTCTATCGCCAAAACATAGTCGATAATATCGCGGCGCTGAAGCGCTATCTCTACGCCGACGGCTACACCATCGACGGAGTCAAGAAACTGATTTCAACCGGCGAATTCGGCACCAAGCCGGGCGACGCCCAGCAATTAGCCGCCGCGCCCGCGCCCGTTCGGGATTTTGCCGCAAAGGCCGCCGCAAAGAAAAGCACCCGTAAACTTGATGACGCTATCGAATTGCTAAAACAGGCCGCCGCGCTATTGGACGATAATTAAAAATAGTTGCGTCGGCGCTTATGCGCCGACTTCGCCCCAAACCAATTCGCCGATTAGGTCGCCCGCGCCGAATGTGATTTCTTCGGCGTTCAGAACATTTTTTATATCGGCCTCGGCGTCGCGGAAAAACGGCTTGTCCGCGATAGTCAATTTTTTTACGGGCGCCTTTACGGACTTGTTCGCATCGGTCTTTTTTCCGCGCGCGATCGCCACCAGCTTGCATAGTTCGTCGTAGTCGGACGCTTTGACCGTAGCGAAATCTTTGTTTGCGAAATTCGGCCACAGGGACGGATACAACGACCTATGGACCGATTCTTCGGCCGTGTTCGAAGGATGCGCCCGCCAAACCTCTTCCGTCATGAAAGGCATAAAAGGCGCGAAAAGGCCAGCGAACGTTTTTATCGCGAAGAACAGATTATTCAATGCGGATTTATCGCCAGCGTAAGCGCGGCCCTTTACGATTTCGACGTAATTGTCGCAGAAGTCCCAAAACGCCGCCTCTATCGCCAGCAATGCGCCGGTATAATCGTTCTGTCCGAAATATTTGCCGGCCTCGGACACAGCGCCGGTCAGCTTGGTCATAAACGCCGTGTCTACGACGTTGCCTTCCGGCGTCGGCAGACCGGGCCCTTTGCAATCGAAGCCGTACACGAACCTGGCCGCGTTGAAGAATTTCATAACAAGCTTTCGCTTCTGCTCCATCACCTTTTCGTCGTTGATTCCGTCCGTTCCCCATTTCGCGCTCGCCGCCCAAAGCCTTATCGCGTCCGCTCCGTATTTGTCGACCAAATCTTTCGGCACGATGACATTCCCTTTAGACTTCGACATTTTTTTTCTGTCCGGGTCAAGAACGAAGCCGTTGATCCACAGTTCATTCCACGGCAGTTTGCCGCCGTAGTTCAGCATCGTTATCAGCACCGTGTAAAAATCCCACACGCGGATAATGTCATGTCCGCTCCAACGCGCGTCGAACGGAACGTCCAGGTTTTTGCCAGGGCATTTCGCCATTGCTATCGCGGGCGTAAGCGCGCTGGTCGCCCAAGTATCCATAACATCCGGGTCGCCCATGAATCCGTTCGGTTTGCCCCTTTGCGATTCTTCAAATCCGTCCGGGCATTCGACCGCCGGATCGCACGGAAGTTTTTTCGCCAGTATCGGCGCATCCCAAATCGGCTCGCCTTTCGCGTCCAGTTTGTACCACACCGGAAACGGCACGCCGAAAAATCTTTGCCGCGAAATCGCCCAGTTCTGATTCAGGTTCTCGGTCCAGTTTATAAATCTAGAACACATGTGTTCGGGCGTCCATTTGATTTTTTTCGCCTGTTCGACAAGCATTTCCTTCTTGTCCAAAATGGACACGAACCATTGGCGGCTGGGCACGAATTCGATCGGCAGGTCGCCTTTCTCGTAGAACTTCACCGCGTGCGTGATCGGGCGCGGCTCGGCAACCAAGTCGCCGCTTTCGCGCAATTTTTCAACAACCAGTTTCCGCGCCGCCTTTATCGGCAGGCCGTCGAAGCCGCCGCCGACATTCATAATCCGCCCGTCGCGGTCGATTATTTGGCGAAGCGGCAGATCGTGTTCTTTCCAAAACTTTACGTCCTCGGCGTCGCCGAACGTGCAGACCATCATGACGCCCGTTCCCTTTTCCGGATCCGCGTGAGGATCGCCGTAAATCGGAACCTTGTGACCGAACAGCGGCACGGTTGCGGTTTTGCCGATCAAATGTCCGTAGCGTTGGTCGTCGGGATGCGCGACGATCGCTATGCACGCGGGCAAAAACTCGGGCCGCGTAGTCGCGATGACAAAGTCCTTGTCGCCGCATTCGAATTTTATGTCGTGGAAAAATCCGGCGATCTCGCGGTCCTCGATTTCCGCCTGCGCGACCGCGGTATGAAACGTGGTGTCCCACATCGTCGGCGCGTCTATGCTTTTCACATGTCCGGCCTTGTATAGTTTGATAAACGATTCCTGCGCCAGTCTTATCGCGTCCGCGGAAATGGTCGAATACATCAGCGACCAGTCGTAAGAGAATCCCATTTGGCGGAAAATGCCCTCGAATATCTTTTCGTCCTGTTCAATCAATTTCCGGCACGCCTCGATAAAATTTCGGCGCGAAACGCGGATTTGCGGCGCATCGAATTTTTCCCTATGCTCGGGCGCGAAGCTTGAATCATACGGAAGCGACGGATCGCATTTTATGTTGAAGTAGTTCTGCACCCTGCGCTCGGTCGGAAGTCCGTTGTCGTCCCAGCCCATCGGAAAGAACAGATTTTTCCCCCGCATGCGGTGGAACCGCGCCATTATGTCCGCCTGCGCATATCCGTAGATATGTCCTATATGGAGCGAGCCCGACACGGTCGGCGGCGGGCTGTCTATCGCGAACGTTTCCCCGCGCGGCCGCGAAGGATCGTATTTATACACGCCGGAACTTTCCCAAACCTCCGTCAATTTTTTTTCTATAAACGCGCTGTCGTATTTGTCTTGCATTTCGTATAAATCAGTAAGAGTTGTATGTTTGGCGCCAAGTCCGATCGCGCTGTTGGCGCAACACTTCGAAATCATAGCTTTCAAGGTCCGTTTGCGGATTTGGGGACGCCCCGCCATTGCCACGGACTTCGCCCGGCAAAGCGGCGACGCCCAGCGCGTAGAACGACAGGTTTCCCGAATGGCGGCTTTTCGATTTGCCATCCTGATCGCACATTTTGCAGACTATGGCGTTATCCAGTCCCCGCACGTTGTACGCCCTGTCTTTTCGTTCGCAGCCCTCGCAGTCTTCTCTTGGGATTATGACGCGCATAATCGCGGGCGTGTTGAATTTTGCGCAGGTATTCCCCTGATCCTTGGCGAACGGCGTGCAGGGCTCGTTTATCGTGCAGGCAAGGCAGGTTTCTATAATTATGTCGTCCTTTGCCGGAGTGTAGTTCTTTACAACCTTTACCTTTATCGTTTTTCCGGTCCTGCGGTCGAACGCGCGGTGGCTGCCGATTTGCGGCGTTACGCCCATGTGCATTTTAAGGCGCTTTCTGTCAATTTTCGCAAAGCCGTTCCACATGTTCAATCCGCTATTTTCGGCGTCCATTTCGCCGCGTCGAGCTTTTGCAGATCTTTCGGAAGATCGCCGACTTTCAGAACGTTCCACGTCTGAGTCCGTCCGAACGGTCCGATTTTTCCGCGTACGCGCAGTTTGTCCGGCTCGTTCTTCTCTTGCCACATCACAGAGCGGTAGACGCCGCCGGATTTCGGATCGAGGATTCTTCCGCCGCTATACTCGTCCCCGTCTTTTTCCATATTCCAAATAATATCCAGCCCGGCCATTTTGGGCGCTCCGGCCACCTTGTCGGCGACGCGCTTAGGATTGTTCATAGTTTCCGATATTTCGCCGTTGTCGCCGTATAGCGCTATGATCCTGCCGCCCAGCTTGCCCCCGTCGTATTCGTAGACCGCCACAATCGACTTGGGCAAACCAGTTTTGTCGTCGATGGTTTGGTAATAGCCGGTGAATGCGTCGGCGCATATTGAAACAAATGACAACAGGCAGGATGCGATAATGATTTTTTTCATGTTTTCTCCGTTAATTCGTAGATAGAATTATCGGATTTTACAGCAATGGTTTTGAAATTGCAAGCCATATCGGGGATTATATCAAATCCGATATATTGTCGCCGCTTGGGGCCTGCGGCGCAGGCAGGGCGTGTATAGAGGCCCGAATGAAGTCCCGGGCGCTCGGCGCCTTACGGACTTTATTCGCCCCGTATGTTGTTAAGTACTTGTTCGACGTTGCCAACGGCCGTGCTTACCGTCGTATCCACGTACGCCTTCGACGCCGCATGCAGATTGGCCGACGGCGCCCCGGACAGCGTTATCGCGCCAGTCATGGTTCCGCCCACCACCGGCAGGTAATCGCTTCCGTTCGGAATCGTCGGTTTGTCGGACAAATTATTATAAGAAATCGACGGAATCTGCGCCGTTGGAACTTTGCCGCTAGCGTCCAGCGTCGCCACTCCGCTCGCCGCGCCCTTTTCAGAGCTCGGAACGTACGAGCCGACCGCGGATGCTATCGCCGACGCGACGTCCGCCGCGCTTGCCTTTGTCGCTAGGCCGGAACGGACGAACCCCTCGGTCGCGAATGTTCTCGCGGGCGTCGGTTCGGCCGCCAAAACCGGCAAAACGCCGCTTATCATCGCCGCAATAGTTCCCGCCAAAAAAATCTTTTTTATATCTTTTCTCATTTCTCGCCTCGTCTTTTTCCGTCAACAAGTCCCGCGTTTTTATAAACGGGAACGCGCCGGGCGCGTTCCCATAGCCAATTACTCCACGAATGAATCCGATGTCGCGCCGTTGCATATGAATCCGCCAGCGCCGTCCGACGTCATGACTTCTCCGCTGCTACAATCGTTCGAAACCGAAGACAGTCTTGCGTCCAGGGCGCTCACGGAGCTAGTCAAATCAGCCATGTCGGACTGAATGGCTGCCGCCACCGTCGCCGCCGTATTCGCCTTTGCGATAGTATCGTTCGAAGTCAGCGTCGAATTCAGCGAGTTCAGGTTCGTCTGAACCGTTCCCGCCGCCGTAGCCGCCGCGCCTGCCGCGTCGAAATCACTCGTGGCCGCGAACGCCGCCGTTCCCAACGCGCCGCCGTCGGCCAAATTGCCCGACGAGTTCAGCACCGCGACGTTGCCAGCCTGCGCCGGAACCGCCTTGTCCGCTTTGCCCGACGTGTCTGTTTCCGATTGATCGACCCAGCCCAGCGTGCCGAATCCGTCCGTCACACCCAAGACTTTGCCATTTTTTCCGGAGGTCGACGGCAGATTGTTCTGCTTTGTCGCAGCCACGCTGTCCGTGTACGCCTTGGCGTTCGTATGCGCCCCGCGGACGAATCCCTCGGTGGCAAACGTTGGCGTCGCCGCGCGCACCCCAGATACCGCCAGCATCGCGCCCATTAGCCCCATAAATACTATTTGTTTTTTCATCCTCTTTTCTCCTTTTGTTGTTTTGTTTTTCATTCTCAATTCTCCTTTTGTGGTTGTGTTGTTTGATTGTTTATTCTTCTATGAAGTTGTCGTCGGTCGTGTTTACCGGAAGACAGTCTTCAGTTCCGCCGATCCCGACCTTTATCAGATATGTCCCGGCGCCCGCGGCCGCGCACGACGTTCCCGGTCCGGCAGGCCCTTGCGCGCCAGTGTCGCCCCTGGCTCCGTCCGTGCCGCGCAGCGACGCCAGCCATGCGACTTCATTGCCTACAAATCCTTTCTGCACGGCGATTTCGTATGCCGACAGACCGGCCGCTCCAGCCGCTCCAGGCGCCCCAGGCGCACCGGGATCCCCGGGATCGCCTTTTACTCCGGGCATTCCCGATATGGTGTTCGTTATTATCTCTCTCACGGTATTGGAGTTGGTCATGTCCACCGGCGTCATGTATCCCTGGTTCTCAACCCAGGTTTTCGTCGCCACGTCGCTACCTCCGACGTCGGCGTCGGATATGAATCCTTGCGACATAACCCAGCTTTCGGTCGCGTAGCCGGACATATCTACGTCCGTCTTCCCGCCGCCGCTATTGCCCGTCCCGCCCTTAAGCTTGTTGTTTGCGTTCAACCACGAGCTTGTCGACATGCGCGACGGTTTTGCGAGCGATGACTTCACCATCGCCGACCGCGCCGAAGGGGCGTACGTCGCCGCGTTCGCCGCGCCAATCACAAGCCCCGTCCCGATCAAACCCCATAAGATTCTATTTTTCATCCGTCCCTCCTTAATTCCGTATTAAAACGCAAACCTTGCGCCCAGCCCCAGCGTATTCGTCAGAATGCCGCTGTTCTTAAGAATAAGCGTATCGCCGTCATCCAGCAGTATGTTCTGCGTATGCCCCGACAGATAGCCCAAACGGTACGTCAGCCCCACATACACGCCGTCCGAAACTTTTTCCTCTATGCCGATCTGCGCGTTCGCCGCCAATCCGATGCTTGTCTTTTCCGTTTCCGCGGACGGATCGAACACCACCCTGCCCGTATGCGACGCGTACTTGGTGCCCAGCATGCCCGCGCCTATGCCCAGTCCGCCGTAGATGCTCGTCGTAGTCCATTCCTTAATGTTGAAGATTCCGTTCAGCGTGAACGCATGCCAGCCCATATCGAACGTCATGTCGTCGTCCTTGTCGCCGAACGTTCCGCCGTACCAATAGTTCAGTTCAACCCGCCAGCCCGAGCCGGACTGATAGCCGACGACTACGTCGCCGCCGATATGCGGCTCCATGCCGTACGAGTCGGTCGTCTTCGAAATCGGGGCGGGATCCATGTCGTGTTCGACGCTGAAGTTCGCCATCGTGAAATCGCCGCGCAAGCCGACGTATATCCCAATGTCCGCCGCCGATCCTTTATCGCTTCGTTTATACGGCTGATAGGCCGCGCTCGCGCTTGGGGGTTCCCCATAAGCGGAACGCGATGCGGTGCTGGCACTAGCACTGACGCCCCCGTACTGTGTTGATCTTGACGGTGTGTAATATGACGCGCCGTTCGCCGCGCCGCCCGCCGTCAGGCCAAGCGCCGCCGTTATTATAGATATAAGTTTTAATCTTTTCATTTTACCCTCGCTTTGGCACGGGCGATGCCCATGCAATTCAGACCACCGAAAAATGGCGGCCAGGGAGTTAAACAAATCATTAATGAGAATGACCCCGCAGGCTTTTGGGTCGCCCCTATTGTATAGCCAACGGCTCCCCGACCAAGCGGGGCACTTACTGCATAAAAAAAATGTTTTTGTTCCATAATTTTTTTATGCGGATTACAGTGCTCCAACTATTATCAGACGCACTGCTCATTAACGGACTTGTTTAAGGTCCTGAACCACTATTCCGTGTGGATTCGCAGGTATTATATCACAAAATGCGAGTTAAAAAAAGACAATTTGTAAATCGGTCGAAAATTATTTTATATCGCGCGGACCACGCGGCAGAACGTTATGCCGCCGACCCACGCCGCGCCCGCCTTTTTCAGCGCTTTCGCCAGTTCGTCGAAAGTTGCGCCCGTCGTGTACACGTCGTCGACCAGCAGTATCGCGCGACCCTGAACGGCTTTGGCTCGCCTTACGTCGAAGACGCCCGCGATGTTTCTTCGCCGCGCGTCTCTTCTCTTATGTCCCATGTCTGCGCGGAATTTTCTCCTGACCGAATCGAAATCCACCTTGGCCTTAAAATGCTTGGCAATACCACGCGCAAGCAGCGCCGCCTGGTTGTATCCGCGCTTCCAAAGCCTTCTCGTCGCCAGCGGTACCGGCATGACGATCATTGTTCCCGGTTCGAATCGTTTGTCTAAACCGCGAAGCGCGCTTATCATCGCGCGGATCATAAGCTCTTGGAATTCCAATCGCCCGCCGTGCTTGAACGGTAGCATTACGTCGCGGCTGGCGTCGTCGTAAACGCAGGCGCCGCGCATCCAATCCATTTTCGACCTCGTCGTCATGCAGTCCGGGCAGAGCATTTCGCCGCCTTTCAGATCCGCCGGAAAGGGATAGCCGCAACGCGCGCACATCGGTTCGGATATCCAATCAAACCTGTTCCAACATTCGGCGCAGATCTGGCCGTGCCCGAACACCGAGGCGCCGCAAATCGGGCAGAGCGGCGGAAATAAAAAATCCAAAATGCGTCCAATCATAGCTTTACGCCTGATTATATTTTTTCGCCGCGCCTTGCGCAAAGGCTTTTTTAATGGTATGGTACGAATAAATATTTAAGGAAAGAATAAAATGGAAACAAAAACCAAAAAGAAAATAAAAGTCGCGAAATTCGGCGGAGGCATCTTCCGCGATCCGTGGTCGATGCCGTTGATTCACACGGCGATCGAGTACGAGCTGGTCGGCGCAGACGGCCTTGTCGCCGTAGTGTCCGCGATGGGCAAGACTACGCGCGAACTGCTCGCGAAGATGCCGGAGGAATTTGTCCCGAAGGAAAAACGGGATTCGCGCGAAATGGACCTGCTGATGTCCTGCGGCGAAAACGAGGCCGCGGCGCTCTTGACGACGTTCCTGATAAACAAGGGGATAAAAGCTAAAAGCTTTACCGGCCAGCAGGCGGGATTCATCACCGACGATAAATACGGCAAAGCAGAGATAATCGATTTGCAGATTGGCAATCTGGAAAACTTTTTTTACAAGAACAACGACGTCGCGGTGGTCACCGGCTTCCAAGGCGTCACCAGGGACGGCGATATTACGACGCTCGGCTTCGACGGATCGGATACGACCGCGGCCTTTGCGGCCTACTATCTGAATGAAACGATGGATTTCGAAGTGCCATCCTGTACGTTTTACAAGGATGTGAACGGCGTCTATACCCTTAACCCGAAGAACTTCCCGGACGAGGCGCGGCTGTACAAATATTTGAACTATAAGGAAGTGCTGGACGGGACGGCGAAGGGGATTCTTCATGAAAAGGCGCTGAAGCTGTTCCGCGATAAGGAGAGTTTCCCGGATGTAATCGTTCGGAATATAAACCTGTCGCAACACGAATTCACCACGATTTGCCATAGGCAAACCGAGTTTTACCGTTAGGTGATATGTGATAAGTGATATGTGATATGAGGTTCGGTTGCCGCCACTTGAAATTCTTTTCAAAAAAACTATATTTATCTTGACTTTTCGATAAAATACGTGTATCGTTAAGTCCACTTCGCGTTAGGAGTTCCTCCTAACCTCCGGAAATCAGCTTTTTTTCCTAAAATACCGATTCGTCAGAACGGGGGAAAAACGGCAATATTGTTAAGAAAGCAGCTCATCAAGTCAATTTGTATGCAAATGCGATTCCTTGGCCGCGCCTTGTGTGCGGCCGGGCGCGTTTGCATTGCAATTTGATTTTAGAAGGGATGTGCAGACAGTTAACGTTCGGGATTATTTCCAAACTTTAAGTGTGAAAGCACATTCAAAGGACGCCATCGAGCGTCCTGTAGACAGGTAGATGGTTTTTGTATAAAAACCTCGTTAAAAACTTGTCTTGCGAAAAAATTACAAAATGTAATTACGAACATAATTAAATGTGCCGGATTCACACTAACAGGTTAATCACGCCGAAAGGCGATAAAACTTGAGAGTTTGATCCTGGCTCAGAACGAACGCTGGCGGCAGGCCTTAGTCATGCAAGTCGAACGGGTGTAGCAATACATCAGTGGCGCACGGGTGAGTAACGCGTGGGAATCTACCCATCGGTGGGGAATAACGTTTGGAAACGAACGCTAATACCGCATACGTCGAGAAATCGAGAAAGATTTATCGCCGATGGATGAGCCCGCGTTGGATTAGCTTGTTGGTGGGGTAACGGCCTACCAAGGCGATGATCTATAGCTGGTCTGAGAGGACGATCAGCCACACTGGAACTGAGACACG
>Ga0268262_10001138_pt1 | contig 33814 bp, 26 predicted proteins | sample TergutNc150P3_FD_190354 | JGI IMG/M metagenome (GOLD analysis project Ga0268262, IMG submission 190354) | Nasutitermes corniger P3 segment gut microbial community from laboratory colony in Florida, USA - Nc150 P3 (SPAdes) (version 2) | ecosystem: Host-associated > Arthropoda: Insects >...
CTTGCTTGTTTACAATGTTTTACGCCAGAGTCTGCTCCGGTCGGGCGCAGCCTACACCTCCGGTGAATTGCAAAACCTGCCGGTTTTGCAATTGGCTCATATTCAGGCATAGTTGATTAATTGAAGGCGAAACATGTCAAGACCTCCAAAGATAAAGGCTCCGGAAGAGGGCTGGCCGCTTGGGTGGGCGGCAACTCTGCGTGAATTTGAAACCCACATTGTGGTCGAGCGGGCACTGTCCAAGCTGACCTGTTCAAGCTATCTGTATGATTTGCACATGTTTGCATCTTTTGCCTGCTCTTTGGGTGCAAGCCCATCGGAAATTGACAGAGAAATGATCACAAAGTTCCTCGCCGGCCGTCGGGCCGAGGGAATGGCGTTGAGGTCTTTGGCGCGCATGGCTTCCACATTGAGGCAGTTTTTGGCATTTTTGCGGCAAGAGGGCGACACTGCAAAGGGGCCAGAGGAAGTGCTGGGCGGCCAGCGGCTGCCAAGGTCGCTGCCAAAAGTGCTGACAGAAGAAGATGTTGAATCATTGATAAACGCGCCTGACACCAGCACATCGCTGGGCGTCCGGGACAGGGCCTGGATAGAACTCATGTACGCCACAGGGCTCCGCGTGAGCGAGCTGGCCGAACTGCCAGCGCTGTCGGTTTTTCTTGATGAAGGCTTTCTGAGGGTGGTGGGCAAGGGCAACAAAGAAAGGCTGGTGCCATTCGGCCAAGGGGCAGAGCATTGGGTGAGAGAATGGTTGAAACTGCGGCCTTCGCTAAAGCCTAAGTGTGCGGCCCTGTTTGTCGGAAGGCTGGGGGAGGGCCTTACCCGCCAGCATCTGTGGAGGCTCATCAAAGCCTACGCTTCAAAAGCCGGAATCAATGTGACCGTGAGTCCACACGTTTTGCGCCACGCCTTTGCCACGCACCTGTTGGAGCATGACGCAGACCTCAGATCGGTCCAGGCCATGCTGGGGCACGCCGACATAAGCACTACGCAAATATATACCCACGTCCAGAGAGAGAGGCTGAGGGCCCTCTACAGCAGGCTTCACCCAAGGTCTCTTCCGCCAAATTGATGCATCCGCCCGCCAATCGAAGCTATCTCCGTGCATCCGCCCGTTCCTGCGCGCCGCATTGGGGTCTGGGGGGCACGCGGCAGTATCCGCGAGCGCCAGCGAGCGGGTACAGAGCAGCCCCCCAGTTAATAGGATGCAAGGGCTCCGCAACCCGGCACTAGACCCACCAACCTACCGGGCGGCGAACGCGAGGGCGAAAGCGACGCGCCGGGGGATGGGCCTGTCGGGAAATCATACCGCGCAATGGGGTTGTACCAAGTTGCGTTCAGTCGAACGCGACTTGGTATAAAGGCAGTGGGAACCGATGCCCGCAAGTCGCCAATACGGTGAATGTCAGACGCAAAGCCGCATGCAGCAACGGTTACCATCTTGTCACTTGTCACTTGTAACTGGTCACTGGTATCGTCCCTAGGCACTGGATGAACCAAGCCGCCGAACCCCGGCCCCGAAAAGCTAAAAGTGGGTGTCAGTGAATAGCTGCTGGTGACAACCAACCCTAAATCCTTCATCTCTCCGCCCTGTGGCTTGGGCTTGGGTTTGGGCTTGCGGCTGCGCGGCTTGGCCTTGGCGCCTGTTGAGCCGTCTGCCTTGGCCCGTTTGGCTCGCCCTCTTTTCGCTTCCGTAAATCCAAACCAAGTCATGGCAATTTCCACGACGCTGTCTGGCAGGTCAAACACGCCATCAATGGAGTGGTATTCGACGCCGCCGATGGATATGGAGTATATGGTGGGATGGGTCAGCTTCATGGCTCTATCCTTTGGCTATACCCCAAATATAGGCAACCAATCCGCATCGCGCCACCAACTCCCGCGCCACATTCGCCTTGGTTCGACTACACCAGGCTACTTTCTCAGCTTCAATGCCAAACATTCAGATGTGATAGCATTTGTTATGAACAGCAAGCAGCGAAAAACCCTTGAAGCAATTTTTGCCAAGGTTATTTTGCGAAACATCCGATGGAGCAATTTCGAATCAATGTTTATTGGGCTTGGATTTACAATGATAGAGGGGGATGGTTCCAAGGTGTCGTTTGAAAGAGATGCGGTTTCCATTTCGTTCCACCGCCCCCATCCGCAGAAGGAAGTCAAACCATACCAAATAAAGGCCGCCCGCGCTTTCCTTGATGAAATTGGAGAAAAGCCATGACAGACAACAACACCATGAAATACAAAGGCTACACGGCCCTAGTTGAGTTCAGCGATGAAGACGGCTGTCTAGTGGGGAAGGTGCTTGGCATAAGGGATGCCATTGTTTTTGACGGCAGCACGGTTGAAGAAATGCGAGCAAATTTTCATGGGATGATTGACCATTACATCGCGGCTTGCGCCAAGTCAGGGCGGGGGCCGAACCAGCCAGCCCCAGAGGTCATGGTTCCAATATCCCCTGTGATTTATGCCAAGGCATCTAGCATGGCCGAATACGAGGGCGTCCCCGTGCGACAGGTGATGGAAACGGCAATCGAAAAGTTTGTCGGCCGTCACGCATAGGGCATCAATTGTCACTGGCCACTCACCACACTGATTATGTCGAGTCCTATTGCCAATGCGATAAATGCCAGAAGCAAAGCCGTATGTAGCAAGGGTTTTCATCTCGTAACTTGTACCTGATATAACTTGTAACTTGAAACTGGCAAAAGACTAATGGTTGTTCTTCCCTATGCGAATGGCAGCACCATCCTTCCATAGCACTGCAACCCATGCCCCTTGGCTTTGGTCGTAGCATTGCCCTGTGGCATAGACGATGCCGTCCGAGACATAGACCGAACTGATGATGGTGTTTGTGTTGTCAAGGCCAAAGTCAAGGCCGGGGTCAAGGCTTTGGAGGTTCACTCTTTCGTCGTCCTTCCAAAGACCAAAGCATCCACCTGCATAGACGTGGCCGTCATGGACAAAGACAGAGTTGAACGTCAGTGCGTCGTTGGCTGCCCAGTTTAGGTCGCTGCCATTCTTCCAAAGGACTGCCCTGTATGCACGGCCATCGTATTCGTAGCCAGCCACATATACATCAATGTCATCATTGCCCGAAACATAGACGGCATGCGCCCTAGAATCTATGGCATCGGGGTTTATTTCAAGGTCCTGTTCTATGCCATTCTTCCACAGCTTGGCCACGCTGAATCCATCGCCCTGTTCCTCCCAGCCCGCCTCGTAAATGTCGCCGCTGGCGGAGACGTACTTGGATTCGGGACGCGCCGCTGGCGATGAGGATGATGGCGCCGATGGGGTTTCAGGTGGAGCTTGGCTGGTGCCGATGCCGAAATGGATTATTTCTTGGCCCTGTTCCCAAGCCGCGCTGGCGACAGTGCTGCCCGTCACTTGGACGGGCGTACTCTTGCCTGTGTAGGTTCCATTGCCGAGCTGACCGTATATGTTTCTTCCCCAAGAATATAGACTGCCGTCGTTCTTGATGGCCACTGTGTGGTAATCGCCCGCCGAAACAGATGCCCAGTCCTTGGCAGTGCCCACTTGGACGGGAGCGCTCCTGCCTGTGTTGGTTCCATCGCCCAACTGGCCTAAGTCATTTTGTCCCCAGGCCCAAAGGCTGCCGTCGTTCTTGATGGCCACTGTGTGGTTACCGCCCGCCGAAACAGCCGCCCAGTCCTTGGCAGTGCCCACCTGGACGGGCGTGGTTCGCTGCATATAGCTGCCATCGCCAAGCCGGCCGTTGCCATTGTTCCCCCAAGCCCAGAGGCTGTTGTCGTTCTTGATGGCAAGCGTGTGGTCATGGCCAGCCGCCACAAACTTCCAGTCATTGGCCGTACCCACCCGTGTGGGGGTGTTCTTGTTTGTGTTATTGCCGCTTGTGCCTATGCCCAACTGGCCGAAATCGTTGACCCCCCAAGACCAGAGTGTGCCATCGTTCTTGATGGCAACAGTGTGGTAATAGCCCGCATCTACTGCCTTCCAGCCCGCGCCGACTTGGACGGGTGTGGTTTTGTTTGCGGTGGTGCCGTCGCCCAATTGGCCGTAGTTATTTTGTCCCCAAGCCCATAGGCTATTGTCCGTCCTTAGCGCCACAGTGTGGAAAGTCCCAACCGAGACTGAACCCCAAGTCCTGACAGTGCCCACCTGAACGGGGGCATTAGGATAATTAGGATAATTATTGTCGCCCGTACCCAACTGGCCGCTGTTATTGTACCCCCAAGCCCAGAGACTGTTGTCTGTCCTTGTGGCCACAGTGTAATTATTGCCCGCCGAGACTGAAGACCAAGTTTTGACTGTGCCCACTTGGGTGGGGGTGGTTCTATTTGTGGTTGTGCCATCGCCGAGCTGGCCGTTGCCATTGTCCCCCCAAGACCAGATGCTGTTGTCTGTCTTTGTGGCCACTGTGTGCCCATAGCCCGCCGCCGACTTCCAGTCCTTGGCCGTGCCAACCTGGGCGGGCGCGTTCCAGACGTTGAGGTTACCTATACCCAACTGGCCATCCTCGCCGAACCCCCAAGCCCAGACACTGCCGTCTGTCCTGATGGCCACTGTGTGGCCATAGCCAGCCGCCGCCGCAGCCCAAGTTTTTGCATCGCCCACTTGGACGGGGGCATTTCGCCACGAAGTGTCGGTGCCGAGCCCGAGCTGGCCGTACATGTTTTGTCCCCAGGCCCAGAGGCTGTTGTCGTTCTTGATGGCAAGCGTGTGGTATTGGCCCGCCGACACAGACTTCCAGTCCCTAGCCGAGCCCACCTGGGCAGGGGCGCTCCTGCCTGTGTTGGTTCCATCGCCCAACTGGCCGAAGTAATTTCCTCCCCAGGCCCAGAGGCTGCCATCGTTCTTGACGGCAACAGTTTGGTCTTGACCTGCCACCACAGACTTCCAGTCCCTGGCCGAGCCCACCTGTGTGGGGATGCTCCTATTGTTATGGTCGCCGAGCCCCAACTGGTAGTTGCCATTTCGTCCCCATGCCCATAGTGTGTTGTCCGTCCTAGTGGCCACAGTGTAGTTTTCGCCCGCCGAGACTGTGGCCCAGGTATTTGCGCTGCCCACCCGGACGGGTGTGTTTCTGTTTGTGCCCTCGCCGCTGTCGCCGAGTCCGAGCTGGCCGTGATAGTTGTACCCCCAAGCCCAGAGACTGCCATCGTTCTTGACGGCAACAGTGTAGTATTGGCCCGCCGCCACAGCCTTCCAGTCCCTAGCCGTACCCACCTGTGTGGGTACGCTCCTATAGTTATTGTCGCCGAGTCCGAGCTGGCCGTAATTGTTGTACCCCCAAGCCCAGAGGCTGCCGTCTGTCTTGATGGCAATGTTGTGGTAATAACCTGCCGACACGTCCCTCCAGTCTGCCGTTGTGCCCACCCTAACGGGGGAGTATCTGGTGGTGTATGTGCCATCGCCAATCTGGCCTGTGCCGCCCCAGCCCCATGCCCATAGGCTGCCGTCTGTCGCGAGGGCGACGGAATGATCCTGACCAGCAAATATCTTTGCAATGGAGGGCATGCCGACAGTGACAGCGCAGGTGGCAGTCTTGCCGCCATCTTGAGTGGTTACTGTTATTGTCGCTGTCCCCGCCGCCACGCCTGTGACAGTGCCGCCGCTCACTGTGGCTATGCCCGTGTTGTTGCTCGTCCAAGTGACGTATTTGTTGGTGGCGTTGCTTGGGCTTATAGTTGCGGTCAGGGTTTCTGTGCTGCCAGCCGCGATTGTTATCGAGGTCTTGTTCAGGCTCACGCTGGCCACGGGGATGCCCACTGTGATTTGGCATGTGGCCATCTTGCCGCCATCGGCTGTTGTGACAGCAATGGTGGCCGTGCCAAGGGCCACGGCCCTGACAGTGGCGCTGAGTCCGCTGCCCGTCACTGTGGCTACGGCAATGTTGCTGCTCACCCATGTGACGCTCTGGTTAGCGGCATTGCTTGGGCTTATAGTTGCGGTCAAGGTTTCTGTGCTGCCTGCCGCGATCGTTGTCGAGGTCTTGTTCAGGGCCACGCTTGCCACGGGGATGCCAACAGCAACAGTGACTTGGCAAGTGGCCGTCTTGCCGCCATCGGCCGTCTTAGTTGTGATAGTCGCTTGGCCAATGGCGACGCCCCTGACGGTGGCTGTGAGGCCAGCACCGTTGTTGCTGCCCGTCACTGTGGCTATGGCAGTGTTACTGCTTGACCATGTGACGTTCTGGTTGGTGGCATCGCTTGGGCTTATAGTCGCGGTGAGATTTCCTGTGCTGCCCGTTGCTATTGTTGTCAAGGCCTTGTCCAGTGTCACTCCCGCAACTGGCACTATGACTGTCACGTCGCAGTATTTTTCGAACACGTCTTGGCCGACAGTCCTTACAGTTATCCTCGCCGTGCCATTTGAAACGCCAGTGACTAGGCCCTCCAAGCTGTTATAGCCCCGGCCGGACACCGTGGCCACGGCGGGGTTGCTGCTGCTCCATGTCACGCCCTGCTTGTCGGCCATCTCTGGCACCACCGCAGCCCTAAGCGTCAGCGTCTGGCCGGCGTTGATGGTCTGGGGCGCGGTCGGCTCTAGGTTGACGCCCACGATGCGGATTTTCTCATTGACCGCTTTTGCCGGGTCATAATCGCTGCAGGAGACGCTGGCGAAGGCGAGGCCCAGCGACAAGAGCGCCGTGAGAGATAGGAGTGTTTTTTTCATGATCTCACCACCAAATATGAAGGTTAATATTGTACAGCAGAACAGCAACAAGGGACGCGGCTGCAAAACCGTCCCAATTTTGCTTCATTCCCCCAAAACGCCAATGATGGTCGCAAGCCTAGCTTCTTTTTCCTCTGCGAGGGCTTGTTGGGCCTCGATGGCCTTCTGTGCGGCTTTTGTGAGAAAGTCTGGGTTGTTTAGCCGCGCCCTGATGGCCTGAAGCTCCTGCGACAGTTTGTCGCGCTCTTTCTCTAGCTTCACTTTTTCTGCGGCGATGTCTTTTACGTCAGCCAATTCTAGGGACACCATGCCTCCCTCGACGATGGCTATGGCCCTTGAAGGCGAGGACAGGTCGCCATGTTGGAATGTCACGGACTCCAGTTTGGCGAGGGACTTTAGGGCTTCCGCAAATGGGGCTAGTTCTTGCAAATTGCACAGGGCTGGCACCCGCTTAGCGGGGTCAACCGAGTTTTCGGCTTTGAGGCGCAAGATGTTTGACAGCGCTTCTTGGAACTTGGGTATCAGTCCGGCGTTCCCGCCTTCCACCTTCAAGATTGGGTCGTCCAGCGGCCAGTTTCGCTGGGCCAACATGGCATCCTCTCCCTTTGGCAGCCTGTCGGCAATTACCGCTTCGTGTATTTCTTCGGTGACGTAAGGGACAAATGGGTGCAGGGAGCGCAGCAGGATGTCCAAGAAATGCAGGATGGCCGCTTTTTGTGCGGGGCTGCCGCTCTGAAGGGCGACCTTTGCCAATTCAATGTATGTAGAGCAGAAATCGTCCCACACAAGGTGGTAAAGCGTTTCGGCCGCTTCGTGGAAGCGGAATTGTTCTATCGCCTTCGTGGCACTGGCGATGCACTGCCGCAGGCGGCCAATCATCCAGTATTCGGCCTCCCCGAATTTTGGCTGGATGCCCAGCGTAACTTCCTGCCCCAGGCTCATTTGCACAAACCTTGCAGCGTTCCAGAGTTTGTTGCAGAAATTGCGGCTGGCCTCCATTCTGCTGTTTGAAATTGAAATATCTGTCCCAGGTGCCGCCATTATCGCCAGCGAAAAGCGCAGGGCGTCCGTGCCAAATTCGTCCATGCTCTGTATGGGGTCTATGACGTTGCCCTTTGTCTTGGACATCTTTTGGCCGTGCTCATCGCGGACCAGGCTGTTGAAGTACACATCGCGGAAGGGGATTTCTTTCATCCACGTCAGCCCTGCCATTGTCATTCTGGCTACCCAGAAAAACAATATGTCGTAGCTGGTAATAAGTACGCTTGTCGGGTAGTAGCGCTTTAAGTCTTCGGTGTCATTGGGCCAGCCGAATACGCTGAAGGGCCAAAGGGCCGAACTGAACCATGTGTCCAAGGTGTCGGGGTCTTGGGTGAGGGCCTTGTGTCCGCACTTTTGGCATTTTTCAGGCGCTTCCATCTCAACGTGGAGTTCTCCGCACTTGTCGCAGGTCCAAGCGGGGATTCGGTGTCCCCACACCAGTTGGCGGGAGATGCACCAATCTTGGATGTTTGTCAGCCAATGCTCCCAGACGTTTTCCCAATGCTGGGGGGTGAACTTTATCCTGCCGCTCCTGACGGCATCTAAACTGGCCTTGGCGGCGTCTTTTACGTCCATGAACCACTGAGTCGAAACAAGTGGCTCCAAAACCGCCCCGGTGCGCTGGGACACCGCAACTTGGTGTACATACTCTTCTATTTTTTCTACGAGTCCAAGCGCGTCTAACTCTGCCACTACCTTCTTTCGGCACTCGAATCGGTCTAGGCCCTCGTAGGGTTTTCCAGCTTGGGCTGTCATCTTTGCATCGAAGCCGATGACTTCTATGCTGTCCAAATTCAGTCGCTTTGCGGCGGCGTGGTCGTTTGGGTCGTGGGCAGGGGTCAGCTTCACGCAGCCAGTTCCAAAATTGGGGTCAACAAAATCATCTGCGACTATCGGTATCAGCCGCCCAGCCAAGGGCAAGCGAAGTTTTTTCCCTATCAGGCGCTTGTAGCGCTCGTCGTCAGGGTGTACCGCCACTGCCGTGTCGCCCAGCATAGTCTCTGGCCTGGTGGTGGCAACGGACACATGCCCCTCGCCCTTTTCAAGCGGGTAGCGGATATACCAAAGTTTCCCATGCTTTTCGACGTGGTTTACTTCTAGGTCGGAAAGGGCCGTTTGGCTGGCAGGATCCCACTGGATCATGCGCGGCCCCTTGTAGATGCGCCCTTGGCGGTACGATTCCACAAACACCTTGCGTACTGCGTGGTTAAGCTCTGGATCCATGGTGAAGCGCTTTCGGCTCCAGTCAACGCTTGCCCCCATGCGCCTAAGCTGGTTTTCAATATTGCCGCTGTACTGCTCTTTCCACTGCCATATTTTTGCAAGGAACTCTTCCCGGGTGAAGTCGTGGCGCGTCTTGCCTTCCTGCTCCTTGATCTGCCTCTCTACCACCGTTTGCGTTGCGATGCCGGCGTGGTCAACCCCTGGCACCCAAAGCGCGTCAACTCCGTTGCCCCTTTTGAACCTGGTTAGTATGTCGTGCAGAGTGTACACAAGCGCGTGTCCCATGTGCAGGTTGCCCGTGATGTTGGGCGGGGGTATGACGATGGACCAGGGCGGCTTGCCGCTGCTGGGCTTCGCCTCAAATATTTTTGCCGACTCCCATCGCTCGTACCATCGCGTCTGTGCGGTTTTGAAATCAAACGCCTTTTCCATTTCCCTCATTGTGGGCCTCTTTTAAGCAAAAATCATAAATGCTGCCAGCCCACAACTATCTAGGGCAAGCTGGCACCAAAAGTGGCTGACAACCTATACTTTAGGGGCTTCCATTCCAAAGGCCGCCCAGCCTTCTTTGGTAGGGCCATATATGTCCGGTGGGATCAGGCCCGCCTGTCGTATCAGCACGAACATTTCGCCTCGGTGGTGGATCTGGTGGGTCATCAATACGAATAGGCTCTGGCCCTTGGTCCATTTCTGGCCGTACATGTCAACTTCATGCGACAGCGATTCGTCCGTCCAGCTTTTTAGTCCGGCCAAAAAGCTGGCGTTAGCCTTTTCATACGCGGACTTGATTTCCGCCATCGTGGCCGGGGGGTCGCAGATGGCGTTATTTTTCACCATCTCGTGTCCATCAACTTGGACGCCGAAGTGCCCTGGCATTTCTATCAAGGATTCAACCAAGTGCCATGCCAAGCGCTTGAGCGACCTGTGCCCATCGGCTATTGATTGGCCCGAGTGCTTGTCTGGGATGGCCTCGAAAACTTTTACTGTATTGTCGGCTTCGGCTTGCCAAACTTGGCTGAAGTCTTCTACTCTGCGGATCATGTGCCGCTCCTTTCGGTGATGGCCCTAATCGGGCCATGTACAGCTTAACCCAATTTGAGTTCAATGATTATTTCTTTGCACCATAGCCACGCCAAAGAGGGTGATCGCCATTGCCGTCAGCATCCGCGCTGTCAGAGGCTCTTTAAGTACTGCCGCCCCCAGCCCAACGGCTACCATCGGTGTGATCACCGAGTATGTGCCAAACCTGCTGGGGGGCCACCTCCTGCTGAGTCCGGCGAAAGCGCCGTATGCCAGCAGACTGGCGAAAATGACCAAGAACAGAAGCGATGCCCAAATTTTCAATGTAAGCGGGCCGACCGTGAAGCCATTGCTGGGCGCAGCTATGGCCGCAGTTGTGACAGAAGTCATAAACATCTGGATCGCCAAGATAGAAAAAGTCCCCCCCGATGGCGGCCTCAGCTTTTGGATGACGGCTCCCAGTGAGAAAGTGAAGGTGCCGCACAGCATGCATAGCACGCCGATGGGATGGACGCGCATTTCTTCCCCTGGCAAGAGCAATAGCGCGACTCCAAAGAGTCCGATGACAATGCCAAGGAGCGCCCGCTTGGGAATAGGCTCGCGCCTGCTTGCCAGCACGGGTACCCATAGGCTTGTGCCAGAATTGAGCAGGCCGGCCACGCCAGTGCTCAGAAACCTCTGGGAGGCTGCGCTGAAAAGCTGCCCCGCCATCACAAGCAGCAGTCCCTGCATCAGCACCATGGGCAAGTCCCTTTTTTCTGGCCATGATTCTTTTAGCGCCCATGCCAGCGCAGCCGCTCCAACGGCCGAAAGGGCGTTCCTAACGGACATATAGCCCAGCACTGTAAAGCCTTCGATAGCTGACTGTATGCCTAAAAAGGAAGAACCCCACCCAAAAACGACGAGCGCGTAGAGCAGCCAAGCAAAACTGGGATCCTGTCTGAAGTTCTTTAACATCGCAATTGCAGTTTCTCAGCATACATCAAACAACCGGCAGAGACAAATTGCGTAGTTGAGGCATTTGGATTGCTGGCACCCTAATTGCCTTATCGTTTATGCTTTCATGGGTTCACGGTTGAAACCGTGTCATCGAAAAACATTGGCGAAATAATTTGGCGCGGCGTGTAATAATTAATCATCTAGGTTTTTTTGGAAATGCCCCATCGCCCATCGCTCCATTTTTTGCAAAGGCTGCCCAGATGATTGAGCTTCATGACCTTAGAATTTGCCTTGCGGAACCTTCGGGCCTTCAGGCAAACATCATCATCAAATTTCTCTCTCAAATAGGCATAACGCAAGTAAGCAAAGTCCGCAGTGGGAAAGAAGCATTGGCCATGCTAGATAAAGGCAATGCCCCCGATTTGATGATGAGCGCGCTGTACCTGCCGGATATGACGGGGACAGATTTGATTAGCGCCATTCGCAACCATCCAGTCCACAGCGGAACGCCATTCATGCTGATTTCAAGCGAAACGGATCATCGCAACTTGGAAGGTGTGCGCCAGGCAGGTGTTACAGCGATTCTTCCAAAGCCTTTCACCGGCACTCTGCTTTTGCATGCAATGAATAGCACATTAGAATTTTTGAATGCGGAGGAAGATTGGGACGAGGCAGCCAGCCTTCACCTGCCAGACCAAAAAGTGCTGATTGTTGACGACAGCAAGGTGTCGAGGAGGCACATCCGCACTGTTTTGGAAAAAATTGGCCTAGAACATTTTACCGAATGCGCCGATGGTCGTGAGGCCATCTCCCTGATTGACAGCGTCCTGTACGACTTGGTGGTGACAGATTACAACATGCCAGTTGTTGATGGGCTTGCCCTAGTTGATTACATTAGGCACAAGAGCATCCAGAGATCCGTACCGATCCTGATGGTCTCGAGCGAGCAGGATCAAGAACGGCTTGCAGCGGTGATGGACGCGGGGGTTTCCGCGATCTGCGACAAGCCTTTTGAGACCGGATTGGTGAGGAATTTGGTAAGACAGATGCTCGATGAGGGAGAAAACTAGGCTGAGTGAAATGCCAGTCTTGGATCCTGTGGGGAGCGGCCATTGGGGTGGCCGAAATGGAGTCCTCGAAAAATAATCGCAAAACTATTGGCAGGCATGCGACAATAAAGGCATAGGAAATTTTTGAAAAAGTCCCATAACCTTTTTTTGGAAAGGCTTCCCAATGATCGAGATCCATAACCTAAACATCTGCCTAGCAGAACCTTCTGGCGTTCAGTCAAACATCATCGTCACCCACCTGTCCGAAATGGGCATAGAGCACGTCAACAAAGTGTCAAACGGCGAGGAGGCCATTAAGTCCCTTGATGGATCCTTCCCGCCCGACTTGGTCATGAGTGCTCTGTACCTGCCCGACATGACAGGGACAGATTTGCTTTACTCCATTAGGCGAAGCGATGCCCACAGCGACACCCCTTTTGTGCTCATCTCTAGTGAGACAGATCCCCGCAACCTAGAAGACGTGCGGCAGGCGGGTTCGATAGCTATCCTCCCCAAGCCGTTCACCAAGGCCCAATTGCTGCGCTCTATATTGAATACTCTCGACTTTTTGAACGCCGAAGAGGAAGCCAGCAATGATGACAGCCTCGACCTAAAGAGCCAAAAAGTGCTCATAGTTGACGACAGCAAGGTTTCCAGAAAACATGTCAGGCGAGTGCTAGAGCACATAGGTTTTGAGAACTTTACCGAAGTGGCTGACGGCAGGGAGGCCATCCCATTGATTGACAGCGTTCTCTATGACTTGGTGGTGACAGACTACAACATGCCCAATATTGATGGGCTGGGCTTGGTGGACTACATCAGGCATAAGAGCATCCAGGTATCTGTCCCCATCTTGATGGTTTCGAGCGAGAGGGACGAAGGGCGGCTTGCGGCGGTGATGGACGCAGGGGTTTCTGCAATCTGCGACAAGCCCTTTGAGACAGGGCTGGTGAGGAATTTGGTAAAACAGATGCTTAGCGGTGAAGGCCAAGCTGGGTGATGTTCGGTTCTTGTGGCAAGCTATGTTCGGATGAACTAAGCTTGACACTACTGGCCTCTGCGCTTTGGGGGCCTGGCGGGGCGCTTGGCGCCTGAATCAGGTTTTGAGCCAGGCCTGGCCTTTGTGGGCGCATGTTTGGCAAATCCGGCTCTCTTTGGCCCGCTGGCTTTCGAATCGCGCCTGTCGCTCCATCGCTTCGAGGGTTCCTTGGAGCCTTGCCCAGTTCTCCCATAGCTGGGGCGGCTTTTCTTGTATTCTGGGCGCCCATGTTCTGTCTCTCCGCCGTCGCGCGTGCGCCTTGGATAGCCCTTTCGGGGGCCTCTGCTTTCGGACGGTTCATCCGAGTGGCGGCGGTGCGCGTCCTTTTCGCCATAAGCTCGCCTTCCCCTTTGGCTTTCGTCCCTACTTGGCCTCCCAGTGGAGGCTTCAGGGCCATGTTCTGTCTCTCCGCCATCGCGTGTGCGCCTTGGATAGCCCTTTCGGGGGCCTCTGCTTTCGGACGGTTCATCCGAATGGCGGCGGTGCGCGTCCTTTTCGCCATAAGCTCGCTTTTCCCTTTGGCTCTCGCCCCTGCTTGGCCTCCCAGTGGAGGTTTCAGGCCCATATTCGCGCTTCCCGCGCTTAGGTGCGCTTGTAAAGTCCCCGTCTAGTTCAGCGCGGCGCGTCCCTGCTGGTTTTCTTGGTGCGCCGGTGGTTTCCCTTTCGTCCTCCCGACGGTAGCGAGTTGGCCTTGGCTTTGTTGGCGCATGGCCTTCTTCGCGGCGATCCCATCGCATGTCGTCTTTTTCGCTGCGCCTGGCGCGATCCTTTGGCGGGTCTTCTTGCAGTGTTCGCTCCTTGCGCTGGGTTCTCTCTGCAAGACGCGCCTCTGATCGCGCCATTCGGCTTTCTCTGCGCTCTTTGGTTTCTTTGGGTGTAAATATCCCATCTTCGCCTTTCATGCCGGCTTTGGCCCTCTCGACTCTGCGGAGTGTCCGTAGTTTGCGCAGCGCGTCTTCAAAATCCTCTGGAAGCGCTGCCTGGACAGTTATATTTTCATCGGTGACCGGGTGGCGCAGACCCAGAAGCTCGGCGTGCAGCGCTTGGCGGTCAATGATTGGGCTGGCGGAGCCATAGACATGGTCTCCGAGCAGCGGGAACCCCCTCTCCGCAAACTGGACCCTGATTTGGTTGCGGCGGCCAGTTTCTAGCCTGAGTTCGACGACCGTGTGTCCGGGCAGGCGCTCGATAACCCTGTAATGGGTCATGGCCGGTTTTGCCCCCTCTGGCCGCGGCGCTCCAGAGCGTCTTGCAACGACGGCCATTTTCATGCTGCGCGTCCGCTCGATCAGCTTGTCGTGCAAGGCCCCCGCGTTTTCCGGCAGATCGCCCACCAAGATGGCTTTGTAAACCCTGTTGATGGTGTGTTCGTGGAAGAGGCTCTTTAGCCCGTCAATGGATTCTTGCGTCTTGGCAAAGACGATCACCCCGGTGGTATGTCTGTCAATGCGGTGCGCGATGTAAATCTGTGGCCTTTTTATGCCTCTTTTGCGATACTGTTCCACCAAGGCATCCGCTAGGCTGCTCTCGTCGCTCATCTCGGTAGGGACGGACAGCATGCCCGCTGGTTTGTCCACGAACACCAAATGCTTGTCTTCCCAGAGGATTTTTATCTCTGAATCGGCGATTTTTTTGGGTCTTGGCAATTCATGGTAGGAAGTGTCGGGGTCAAAGTTGACCGTGACGGTGTCGCCGTCTTTCAGTCTTTTGCCGTGCGAGGCGGCCAGCTCATCGTTGACCCTCACGCAACCAGCGTCTATCAGACCCTTGGCCTGCCTGTGGCTTACTCCCAAGGCGCGGCGCAGCTCGCCAGACAGTGCCGCGTCGCCTGAATCTACCGTCCAATTCTTGATTTGTTGACCCATAGCGCAGACCCATAACACGAAAATCTATAACTAAAGCAATTTGACATCCCAAATAAACATTGAAAAGGCGAGCCAAAAAATATGGTAGCATGAAACCCAACAGGCGAGCCAGGCATGGCGGGCGGCTGTGCCGCTTAAATTCATAGCGGCCGATTCGCCCGCCATCTTGTCTTTCGTGGGCACAAAAGCGCGTTCTGCTTTGCAGTAAAGAATGGCACGCTGGGCGCAAGTTTTGCGTTTTGGCGCTGGAGCGAGTTTTCTTCCGGCTGGCTGTTTGCGTTGCTGCATTTTTTGTTTAGAATATGGCTATGGTGGGGGGAACTACTCATGCTTGAACCAAAAGAACATCCAAGATGGAAAGAACTGCTGACGAGCCAGATACAGCACCAATTTCAGCTCGCCTCGGCGGCAATGATAGTGTCGCGCTGCCAGCGCCAAGTCGCCCACGATTCGTCGCAGCAGGTGTTCGAGAAGAATCTCGATGAGATGTATGCTTTTTTTACAAAGTTTGAAAACGTTGTCAGCGATGACATAAGAGCTATCTTTTCCTAGGGAGGCTTCTATGCTGATGTCAATTCAGGATGCGAGCAAATTGATCGAAGCTGGCCGCCGCTTGGCCATCGCCGGCGACGAGGCCCTGTTGTCGAAGCTCCCAAAGGGAAATTGGATTGGCGGCACGACTTCTTACTTTATGACGGATAGCGGCGGTGTGGTCACCAAAGAAAAGGTTTTTGTCCAAGACTTGACCGATTCCTCAACGGGCGGCTCGATCAAGCAGTACACAGCGTCGGATTTGCCTAACATCGCCAAGGACGCGCCCGAGCGCGGGTTTTCGATTATTATCATTCCCGCCTTTAGCGAATCCCACTTTGCCTACGCCCAAAACGCCCCCAATTACGAAGGCATTTTTATGAAGCCGATTGTGGGGTGGATCTCCGGCGTACACCTCAACGACTTTGGCAAGGCGGTTCCCAAGGTGTTCAATGGGGCAACGGGGGCTTTCTCCGATGAGGATGCAATCGTATTCCATTTCACGATAGCTGAAGGCAAAACCGCGACCGTCCACATTTTCACCCTTTTCGAGCCTGGGGACGGCGACACAATAACCTTTGAAGAAGAAGGCTTTGTCATACACGACTGTATCGTCAATGGAGAAAAGCAGAATTTCCATGAATACATAAAGAACAAAAACATTGACACCAAGCTTCCGCTGGTCGCAGATTACTGCGGGGCAAAGGTCAACGTCAGCTACCAAGGCATCCGCCCATCGGATGGCGCGGTGATGCTGTATGCCCCCATTTTCAGGGATGTCAAGTACAAGATTGCCGCGCCCGTTAGCGACCCAGCTTCCGCATTCAAAAAGATCGCCCCAAAAGACTCAATGCATCCTGTATTCGCCTGCAATTGCGTTTTGAACTTTTTGTATTTGGGGCTGGAAGGAAAAATCGTAGAAAAAGCGAATGGCCCAATCACATTTGGGGAGATAGCCTACCAGTTGGTCAACCAGACTAGGGTCTCATTAGAGGTCAAATAGGCGGCGGTCTGCCGACACTTTAGCCCCATCTGCCGACAGATGGCCCCATTTGGCCTATTTGCTGGTTTTTTGTAGGTGGGGGCGCGTTATTCTTTGAACAGACTTTTTTGGAGGTGTGCACATGCGCCCAGCAGCTTCATTGTTGATAGCCCCCATAGCCATTATTGCCCTTGCAACCGCCTGCAGGTTGCCAGAGAGGCACGATTTTTCGACAAGGATAGAAGAGCGGACGCTGGAGCTAAAGCCAGGGGGCCAGTTCCATGCGGTGACGTTCAATGGCTTCATAGACGTTGAGGGCTGGGATCGAGACGAAGTCCAGCTAGTGGCAAAGTTGCGGGAGTATAGGGAAGGGGATGTGCGTTTGACGGCAGAGTCAAAAGACGGCCGAGTGACGATCAAAGCCGAGCGCGAAAGAAAGGCGGACGGCGAAGGAATGTCTGAGTCTGAAAAAGGGCGTCAACGCTGGGAAATATACGAGAAAAGGCGGACGTCTATGTTTGGAAACTTTTTGGAAATGGATGGCGGGGCAAGCTTCACAGTGAAGATCCCCAAGAAGGCGATGGTTACACTATATTCTTCCAATGGGCGCATTGAGATCCGAAGGGTCAACGGCGAAATAGACGCGAACACGACAAACGCCTCAATAGTTGCAAATGACCTTGGGGCCAAGGCTAGGCTGACGACAAGCAACGGGGCCATATCTGCCGCCGACATCAAGGGGGAGCTATACGCAAGGACGTCAAATGGCAGCATTGAAGTTTACGATATTGCAGGCGAGGCGGAAATTAGAACCAGCAATGGGAGGATAAATGCCCGCAACGTCAGTGGCAAAACCGAAGCCACCACCAGCAATGCTTCAATTTCGGCAGAAGAAATAGGGGCGGTGGCAAGGCTCACCACGAGCAATGGGTCCATTTCGGCCACCAGAATAAAGGGAGACCTCTTTACTAGGACATCCAACAGCAGCCTTGATGTCAATGACATATCGGGCGAGGCGGATCTGAGAACTAGCAATGGGAGGGTAAAGGCTAGGAACATCAAGGGCAAGACAGGGGTCTTTACAAGCAATGGTTCAATAATTGCCGAAAACATAGAGAACGATCTTTTGATCAAAAATAACACCGGCCAACTAGAAATCATCAACGTGCTGGGTTCCATAGACGCAGAAACCACGAACGCTTCAATAATGGCCTCCAATTTGGATGGCAAGGGCAGGGGCATACGCTTGGCCACAAGCAATGGCAGCATAACTTTGGACTTGGGTCGCGCCCAGGGCACATTGCAAGCAAAGGCCAGCGATGGGAAGGCCATAAGCATAGATTCTCCAAACGCGAAGCTGCTGACCGAAGCCGGCTCCGGCGCCGTGAAGAGCGCAAAGATTGGAAACAGCGAACAATTGATAGACTTAAGGACGACCCACGGAAGGATAACCGTGCGGTAGCCCCAGCCAAATTCATTCATCTTGGGCAAGTTCGTACTGGCAATATTTCAAATAGTGTAATATCATTGCTTGGGTGCGGTTCAAGTTTATGAAGCTGGGCTGCCCAATAATTTGGAAAACCACGCTATGTCCGAAATACAAGACCAGGCACTAATCCAATGCGTTGATGGCACGATAGCCAACAGGCATTCAATGAGGCAGTTCCTGCCAAAGCCAGTGCCAAAAGAAGTGGTCGCAAGGCTGCTGGAGCTTGGTGCCCGCGCCCCATCGGGTACCAACGTCCAGCCATGGAAGGTGTATGCCCTTGTGGGCGAAGCAAAGGCCGCGCTCTCGGCGGCGATCATGAAGAAATTTGAAAATGGCGAAAAAGAGAGCAGGGAGTACGACTACTATCCAAAAGTTTGGGAAGAGCCTTGGCTGTCTAGGCGGAGGAAAGTTGGCAAGGGCCTCTACAGCGTTCTCGGCATCCCCAAGGAAGACAAAGAGGGCATGCAGCGCCAGACAGCAAGAAACATTTTGTTTTTTGATGCCCCTGTCGGGCTGATCATCACCATGGACAGGCGTTTTGGGCTCGGCATGTTCATGGACATTGGCTTGTTTATGGGAAACATCATGACAGCGGCGCGTGCCCGTGGCTTGGACACATGCCCCCAAGCATTTTTCGCCGACTACCCCGTTACCATTAGGGCAAGCCTTGGTATTGGGGACAACGAAATCATCGTCTGCGGCATGGCCCTTGGCTACGCAGACAAGGCGGCGCCAGCAAACACGCTTGTGACCGAAAGGGAACCGGTGGAGAGCTTTGCCGAGTTCCGAGGCTTCTGATAAGGAGAAAAATATGTCGCAATATGGCACCATTCAAGAGAGGATCCGCTGCAAGTCCCTGCTGGGGAAAATAGTCCCAGTCGAGGACACGCTGCAATATTTCAAGCATGGGATGAACCTTGGCTGGTCTGGGTTCACCCCCGCCGGTTACCCCAAGGCCATTCCCATCGCGCTTGCCGACTACGTTGAAAAGAACAATCTGCAAGGCAAGCTAAAGTTCAACTTGTTCATCGGCGCGTCAGTGGGCGCGGAGACTGAAGACAGGTGGGCGTCCTTGGACATGATTGACCGCCGCTGGCCATACCAGACAGGGAAGAATATCGCTTCGGGGATAAACGAGGGGCGCATCAGGATGGGCGACAAGCACCTGTCAATGTTTGCTCAGGACTTGGGCTATGGGTTTTACACCAAGGACACCGAGACTGGCAAACTGGACTTGGCGATAATCGAGGTGAGCGCAATCACCGAGGACGGCGGGCTGATACTCGGCACTTCCTGCGGCGCTGTGCCCGAAATATTGATGGTGGCCGACCGGGTGATACTTGAAGTGAACACATGCATGCCATCGCTGGAAGGCATACACGACATCGTTGTTGCCAAGAACCCGCCCAACCGCGAAGTGCTTAATATTACCAAGGCCAGCTCTAGGATAGGCACTCCATACGTTCCCTGCGACCCGTCAAAAATCATCGCCATCGTGGAGTCAAAATATCCCGACAAAGGCAGGGCCTTCCATGAAATTGACGAATCCAGCGCTGCCATCGCAGACCACATAATGGAATTTTTTGGGCAAGAGGTGAAGGCTGGCCGCCTGCCCCCGCACCTTCTTCCAATTCAGTCTGGCGTGGGTTCCATCGCAAACGCCGTCGTGGGAGGGCTGGCAAAAGGGCCCTTCTACAATCTGACAGTGTTCACGGAAGTGCTGCAGGACACCATGTTGGACTTGTTTGATTCGGGCCGCTTGGACGCAGCGTCCTCATGTTCGCTGTCTTTGTCCGAAAACAAAGGATTTCCGCATTTTATTGCAAACATGGATAAATACTTTAACAAAATCACCCTGCGCCCGCTGTCAGTTTCCAACCACCCTGAGCCAATAAGGCGTTTGGGTGTCATAGCCATGAACACCCCAGTGGAAATAGACATTTACAGCCACGCCAATTCAACGCTTGTGGGGGGTACCAGGATGATCAATGGCATTGGCGGCTCGGGCGATTTTCTAAGAAACGCCTACCTGAAGATCATGCACACGCCTTCCACGCGCCCCAGCAAGGCCGATCCGCATGGCATCTCCTGCATCGTCCCCCACTGCCCGCACATAGACCACACCGAGCACGACTTGGACTGCGTGGTGACAGAGCAGGGCTTGGCTGACTGCCGAGGGCTGGCGCCGAGGGATCGCGCAAAGCTGATAATAGAAAAATGCGTCCACCCAGACTACCGCCCCATCCTGTCCGAGTACCTCGCCCTGGCCACCGAGGAGTGCCTAAAGCGCAAAGTCGGGCACGAGCCTCAGCTTTGGGACAGGGTGTTCAAGATGCAGTTGAACTTGGCCCAGAATGGCACCATGAAGATAAAGAGCTGGGACATCAAAATAGACCTCTGCGAATAGTGCGTTCAATCAGGTGGTCTCGCAGGCTTGGGGGCCCAATGCGGTTGATTATCTCTGCCGCGAATCCAACCCGCAGCATGTTTTTGGCCAAAGCAGGGTCTATCCCTCGGCTCTGCAAGTAAAACAGTTCATTTTCGTCAAGCTGGCCCACCGTGGCCCCGTGGCCGCACTTCACGTCGTCCGCCAATATTTCCAGTTGGGGTTTTGCGTCTATCGTTGCCTTGTCGGACAGGAGCAGGTTTCGGCTGGATTGGCTGGCGTCTGTTCCTTGGGCCTTGGAGCGTACCAAGATTTTTCCGTGGAAGTGGCCCTTGGATGATCCATCAAGGATCATCTTTTGCACTTGTCGGCTTGTGCAATTTGGGGCAGCGTGGTCTATCAGGCTGTGGGTTTCAGACGTTTGCGCCCAGTCTGTGTATTCGCCTGTCGTTGTCATCGCCAGGCCATTCAGCTCCAATGCCGCCGATTCCCCCGCAAGCGTTGCTTCGATGCAGTATCTGGACTTTGCGGCGCCGAAGGAAAGAATGGTTGACGACAGGGAAGCGGACTTGGCGATTTCGGCGCTCACGGATCGGAAATGGAATGCGGACTCGCCTTCTTGTTGGATGACGTCGTGTTTCAGGCTGGCTCCCTCGCCCAAGAATATTTCGCAGACAGCACTCGTGCAGGATCGGTAGATGCTCCAGTACTCCTCTACGATGTGCGCCTTCGCGCCTACCCCCAAGACTATCAGCAAGCGTGGGAGCAGAGCTTCTCCGCGAGAGCCTGCTCCAAGGGACTCGAATATGACATGGAGCGGGCTCTCAATCTGTATTCCGCTTGGGACATATATGACAGCGCCATAGTTAAAGTGGGCGTTGTTTAGGTTGGCGAACCAATTTGATTTGTCAGGGCTGGCAAGTTCCCCTATTTTGTCTGCTATTTCGGGCAGGGCAGCCGATACCTCGTTCAACGGCAAAAAATGGCCGCCGCCTATCGCGCTAATATTGGAATAATCGGTATCAAGGCTTTCATCGGTAAACAATAGGCGGCTGTGGGCGGTTTCTGGCGGGCTGAATTGCCAGTTATGTGGGGGCTCTAGCATCCCTAAGATTCGTCCAGGCTTCGCGTTAAACTCTGCTCCGCTTGGCAAATGATCCCAGTCGCTTTGCCAGTCCCCGCCGCACGGCGGGGGTGGTTGCGTTGCCATGATCTTTTCCTTGGCCCGTTCCCGCAGCTCTTCCCAGCCTGTGGGGAGGGGCAGGGACACGATGGATTGCAAAAATGGTTTTTCCATCAATTCGTTCCAGCGTCAATCTCTTGCTGTATCCAGTCGTAGCCCCTTGTTTCCAGTTCTAGGGCCAGCTCTTTGCCGCCGTGCTTTACGAACCTGCCATTGAATAGCACATGGATTCTGTGCGGCTGTATAGTTTCCAATATCCTTGGAAAGTGCGTTATCACGATTATGGACTTGTCGGGGCGCCACAGCGCCATGACCGCTTCGCCCAGCACCCTCAGCGCGTCAATGTCTAGGCCAGAGTCCAATTCGTCTAGGATCGCCAGTTTTGGGTCTAGGACGCACATCTGGAGTATTTCGTTGCGTTTTCGCTCTCCCCCAGAAAAACCCTCGTTGACGCTGCGATTCAGAAATGCGGGGTTCATTTTTACCAGTTTTAGCTTTTCTTGGATGAAGTCATCAAACTCCAAGGGGTCAAGCTCGTCTTGTCCAAGGCTCTCTGCCATTTTGTTGTATGCCAGGCGCATGAACTGGCTGTTTGATACGCCAGGCACTTCAATGGGGTTTTGGAAGCCAAGAAAGATTCCGGCCCGCGCTCTCTCGTCAGCGGGCATCTCAAGCAGGTTTTTGCCCTCGAATGATGCCTCGCCTCCTGTCACCTCAAATGCCGGATGCCCGGCCAGCACTTTGCCGAGCGTGGATTTGCCAGAGCCATTTGGCCCCATGATGGCGTGTATTTCCCCTGGCCTTACCTCTAGGTCAATCCCCTTCAAGACTTGGTTGTCCTCAATTCGCGCCGAAAGGTTTTTGATAGTTAGCATGGTTTTTCCTATGTGCGCTATCCAACGCTGTTTTCAAGTTTCAGCGAGAGCAGCCTTGACGCTTCTACCGCAAATTCCATTGGCAGCTCTCTAAAGACCTCTTTGCAGAACCCGTTTATTATCATCGAAATCGCATCCTCGGCAGGAATCCCGCGCTGCTGGAAGTAGAACAACTGCTCCTCGCCAATCTTGCTGGTCGAGGCTTCATGCTCGATTGTCGCGGATGGGTTGCTGGACTCGATGTGCGGAAATGTGTTCGCGCTGCACGACTGCCCAATCAGCATCGAGTCGCATTGGCTGAAATTGCGCGCCCCAATTGCTTTTGAGGACACCTTGACTAGGCCCCTGTAGCTGTTGGAACTGCTTCCGGCGCTTATGCCCTTTGAAATGATTGTGGATTTCGTGTTGCGCCCAAGATGAACCATCTTGGTGCCGGTGTCGGCCTGTTGCCTGTGGTTTGTCAAGGCGACGCTGTAAAACTCGCCGACGCTATTGTCCCCCAGCAGTATGCAGCTTGGGTACTTCCATGTTATCGCGCTCCCCGTCTCGACTTGGGTCCAACTGATCTTTGACCTTGGCCCCTTGCATATCCCCCGCTTGGTGACGAAATTGAAAATGCCCCCCTTGCCCTCGCTGTCTCCAGCGTACCAATTTTGCACGGTTGAATATTTTATGCTTGCGTCGTCCAGCGCCACAAGCTCGACCACCGCCGCGTGTAGCTGGTTAGTGTCGAATCGGGGCGCGGTGCAGCCCTCGAGGTAGCTCACGCTGGCGCCCTCCTCGGCCACTATCAGGGTGCGCTCGAACTGGCCCGACTCCTTGTTGTTTATCCTGAAATACGTCGAAAGATCCATGGGGCACTTTACGCCCTTTGGAATAAAACAAAACGAACCATCCGTGAAGACAGCCGAATTGAGGGCTGCGTAAAAATTGTCCGTGTGGGGGACCACGCTGCCAAGGTATTTTTTTATCAGTTCGGGGTGCTCCCTTATCGCCTCGGAGAGAGAGCAAAAAATAATGCCAAGCTCCGCTAGGCGGTCTTTGTACGTGGTCGCCACGCTAACCGAATCAAACACGACATCAACCGCGACGCCCGCAAGGGCTTTGCGCTCTTCCAGCGGCACGCCCAGCTTGTCAAAAGTTTTTAGCAGCTCCGGGTCAACTTCTTCCATGCTGCCATATTTTGGTTTTTTGGGGATCGGCGCGGAATAATAGACAATCTGCTGAAAATCGGGCCTAGCGTACTTGACGTGGGGCCACTCCGGGTAAGTCATCGTTAGCCAGTGCCTATAGGCTTTCAGCCTCCACTCCAATAGCCAGGCTGGTTCTTTCTTTTTGCTGGAAATAGTGCGTATGACGTCTTCGTTAAGCCCAGGCTCGACGGAATCGGCATCAATGTCGGTCACAAAGCCGTACTTGTATTCTTGGCCGCCCAAATTTTGTAGCTGCTGGTTCATCGTCCGCCCCAAATGCTACTGCTAGGCATCTTCCAGCTCCTGGATCAGCGCTTCCAGCTTTACCTGTAGCATTTCTGCTTGGCTGTCCTGCAGGTCTCCCTTGCCTGCGTTTTTTCCCTGCCTAAGCACATCCAGCGCCTTGCCCTTTCGCCCGGTTGCGGCCAGTGCTGTGCCTAGCTGGAAATGGTTCATCAGAGTTGGCTCGTGTTCCAGCCTTGGGGACAAAAGGCTCACAACCTCTTCTGGTCGGCCAAAATCAAGCAGATACTGGCTGAGCAGGGTGGCCACTCTGGACTCTTGGCCTGGCAGCGGGTTGGCGTGCAGCCTCCTGACTTCCAGCAGTTCGACTTCCGTTGCCTCCCCATTCATAAGAATAAATGCCTGTCGGATGACGGCGCACTCCCATGCTCCGGTGCTTTTAGGATAGACATTGATGTACCCCTCTAGGGCGCGTAGCACCGCTTGCTTGTCCCCGGTTGCCATGAAGTGGTCAATCGCGAGGCGGAGGGCGCTGAAGCATAGGCGAGGGTGGCAGCCAGACGTAGAAAATGCCAAAAGCCTTGGAATTGCCAGAAGTATGTCCTTTGCTGCCGATATTTGCAGGCCGACCCAAATTGTCCTGTCGCTTTCGGATATTTTTTTGGCGTCCCTTAGGCATCTGGCCGCTTCTTCTATGTTGTCTTGCTGGAGCCACTGCTCTGCATTGTCGAGGCGCGCTTGGGCCCTTCTGCTGCCCCCCCTGGCGCTGGCCAACTGAGCCGAATCCTTGGAATCCAGCATGATCAGCAGGTCTGGGTCGCCCGGGTGCTGCCTCAAAAGGTCGTGCAGAATAGAAAAGGCTTTCTGCAGCTCCGATGCATGCAGGTAGCCTTCGGCCAGCAGCCCCCTAATCAATGGGTCGCCAGGAAGATGCCCCGACGCTTCTTTCAACAGCGCGATGGCCCTAGCATATTCGTTTTTGGCCAAATAAACTTCTGCCATCGTGCGTAGAGTGTCGCCGTTGCGCTCGATCTCTAGTGCGCCGTAAGCGGCATCAAATGCACCCATCACATCGTCTTCGTCCAGCAATAGGCCGGCCAGAGCCAGTTTTGGCTCCAGCTCGTCTGGCCTGAGTTCGGAGGCGGTCTGTAGCGCGTGGATAGCTTTTTCGGCTTGGCCAAGGTGTCCATGGGCGATTTTTGCAATGAGCATCCATGCCTCAAAATGGCGCGGGCTCAACTGGACCACCCTGCGCGCCAAACTCGCCGCCCTTTCTGCGTCCCCCATCATTTCTTTCAGCGCCGCCACGGTGAATAAAAGCTCGTAGTTTTTGGGGTCGGCTGGCAGCGCATCGTCAAGCCTGTGCGCGGCTTCCGAAAGTTGAGTGTTTTCCAGCAGAGCCGCAGCTTCCAGCAGGGCGCGCCTCAACTGTGACATGCCCTTTGCTTGGGCGATGGGGAGTATCCTCGCCTTGTACCTAGTGAAAAGTTCCCTGGCCCCCAGCAGTTGCAGGTTTTCCTCTACCGCGCTCTCCCAGCGGTGGGTAAAGCCCGCCGCGTCCAGCTTGTTTTTTTGCTCTAGCTCCTGCACCAAGCTCATGAGGCCGTTTCTGAGCATCACCTCGCTGCGCTCCAATTTCCCTAGCTGGTCTGACACTGTTTCCAAGTAGGTTTCCATGCGCTTCATGTTTTCTTCGAGCCCGGTGATCCTCTCCAAGAGGTGTTCGTCTATGTCCTCCTCGGGCTCTATGCCCATTCCCTCCTCATCGTCCCAGGTGTGGTCTCCTGTTACGATCAGCAGGCGCGTCCCGCACTTTTTGCAGGATTCCCTGCCGCTTGGGTTCCAAGTGGTACACTTTTGGCAGTAAGTTCCAGTTGATTCCTCGTTCATATCCCGAGAGTATCCATTTTTTCTTGATGAATTTGCTTTAACCTGATCCAGCGCGGCAACGCGCCCCACTCAACAGAAAGGGCAATCCGCTTAATGTATTATATATTATTTAACGCGGCTTTGGGCCTTTCCCTTTTGGGGCAACCATCCGCTTGCCAAGAGCCGCTTGAGGTGCCAAAAAAACAAGATAGCTCGCAACCCCGATTCTGAATCATCTATGGGCGGTCGTAAGCTTAGGAGATGGCTCCAATGTGGGCAATTAAGACGCCAAGAATGTTTAACCCGCCGCTAACCTCTGACCCCTGATCCCTCATTTTTGGTGCATTTCTTGCAACTTTGTCCTGATTGCGCAATTTGTCGGCCTTTTGACGATTGTGCGATAGTTTGAACAATGGCATTGCCAGTTCTATTTCACTGCTAGTTTAATGCTAGAGGGTTCCAATGGTTTCTAGCCGCAAGTTTACTGTGCCAGCGACGGCGGCGCTCACGTGCCTGATGGCGGTTGGGTGCAGCAGCGGCAATGATCCCTTTGCAAGGTTGCCCAACAGGCCGCCCATCATAGTCAAAGATTCTCTGACATGGATGAATGCCGAGACGATGTCGTGGGGTGACAAGGTAATACAATGGGGGGTTGAATACAAGTATTCCGTCAGGGCCATTGACCCAGACGTTGGCGACAAAGTGGCCAAATATTTTTGGCGGTTCGGGGGCGATGCAGAGACGGCGATTGCCGATCCGCGAAACCGCCCAGAACCCACTGATGTCCCCACCATTGGCCACATATTTCTTGCAGGCGACGTTGGCATTGTCAGCGTGAAGGCATCAGACGGCCAGATGATCGGGCCAGAGGTATCTTTTCCTGTGCCATTGCCCGAGGAGCCAGAGGAATAACTAGCTGCCTTGCCCATTTCCTTTTTGCAGCGTCGTTTGCGCTAAACCAGTTGACGGAGGCAACATGAAAACACAATTTATCATTGCGATATTGGCCGCGCAGGCATCTCTGATCGCGCAGGGATACTCCCGCCCCTTGGACTTGCGGTTACAGGTTGGGGCGGAGATGACGCGCCCTTACGAGTCGCTGTTCTACCGGGACAAGGCGCTGGGCTTTGATTACATGTCCCAGGCGGACTTTCAGACAGGGCCATTGGTCAGGATGCTGGGCGAGTTTCCGGTGGGCAAGGGTTTTTATTATGAGCTTGGTGGCAGGCCAGAAACCGACAGCCGCCTAGATTTCAATACGACCATTGGGAACACGGACATTGACACCCATGACGTCAAAATTTACTATTCCTATTTTAGTTTCGGCGTTGGGGCCATGTACAACTGGAACTTTGGGCTGAGCATAGGGGCCCACTTGGAAGGCCGCATCGAGCGGATCGTTTCAACTGGCCCGCTCTATGAAGATGATCCGTATTTCCAAAATCCCATGCTGTTGGATGGCAGTGTTTCATACACCCGCCCCTGGGGCAGAGTGAACATGGACTTTACTTTCAACAACCACGGCAGGGTAAGGCCGTTCATTGGCGTGGAGGGCGCGTACCCCATACTCACCCGTGAGCAGAGGCATTTTTGGAGCCCGGGGGAGAGGCAGGAAAACAGGTTCATGGAATCCATAGCTCCAAGGGGAAGCGTTGCGGCCTACCTTGGGTTCAGGTTTGCAATACCGTCCGGGCCGTGATGCTGGCCTGCCGTCAATTTGACCCCACCTGAAGGCTGATGCGCACGGTGCGGTTGTTTCTTAGCACTTCAAACTCCAATGTTGACCCAATGGGCATGTTATAGACCATGTCTTGCAGGCGCTCCCAGCCGTTGGCCGGGCTGCCATTGACGGCTATTATGACGTCACCCAGTTCGCCCGTGTCCGTGTCGGCTGGCCTAAGCCCCGCCCTGTGCGCCGGCCCGCCGCTCCTGACGGAGAGGACTGCGATATAGCCTTCCTTGATGCCGATGCGCCTATTGTATCGCTCTGGGACGGCCTCGAAGCCCATGTCCGGCAGGGCGGCCCGCCCCCTAGTTATCAACTGGGGCACTATCCTGTTTACAGTGTCAACGGGGATGGCGAAGCCCACGCCCGCGCTGCTATGGGTGTTGCTGGCTATCTGGGTGTTGACCCCGATAAGCCTTCCCGCGCTGTCCAATAGCGGCCCGCCCGAGTTGCCGGGGTTAATCGCTGCGTCTGTCTGGATCACCCCCATGATGCTGCGCCCCCGTCTGTCTTGGCGGCTCGAAGGGCTCCTGATTTCGCGGTCTAGCGCAGACACCACTCCAGTTGTTAGTGTTTGGTCGAAGCCAAATGGGTTGCCGATGGCTACTACGGACTGCCCCACTTGGAGGTCGTTGCTAGTCCCTAAGGGTATCGGGCGCATGGAGTTTGGAGGCTCTTCGAGCCTTAGAACAGCCAAGTCCTTTTCGGGGGCCACGCCAATAAGCGTCGCATGGTGCCGGCTCTGGTCGAAAAGCGTCACCAAGATGTCGTCCGCGCTTTGGACTACGTGATAGTTTGTCACGACGTGGCCGTCCGAATCCCAGATGAAACCGCTGCCCGACCCGGCCTCTATTTGCTCGTAGTCGAAGCTGAACCACCCCCTCTGCACGGTGGCGATCCTTGTGATATAGACAACCGATGGCTGCGCGTTCTTGAACAGTTGGATGGTGGCCTTCTCCCATTCGAGGAGCGGTCCCCTAGAGTCAATGGGGCGAGGCAGCGCCGCCGCCGGATTTTTGGTGGCCATGGTTCCGCACCAGCCCGCCAAGATGCCGACGACCAAAAGCCCTGTGATAAGCAAGAAACGGCGCATTGTGTGACTCCAGTTATTTATATACTTTTCGACTATTTGCAAAACATCCAAGCATTACCCATGACTCCTTATCCATTTTCTGGAATCTGCCGTTCGACATGTACTCCTCTACTAAGAAAATTGGCGCGGGTACAGCCCGCATCCACAATTGTCAATTGTCCATTGTCAATTGTCAATTTGCTGATCGTGGCCTCAGAATCCGAAAACACTGGGTTTTGCAAGAGGCTTTTGAGCCAATGCCCGTTTTGGTCAAGGGGATTGAACAGATTGACGGAGAAGGGCAGGGGCATGTTTAGTTTGCCTGCATCCTTGCCTCCAGCGCGGCTATGTTCCCGCGCATTTCCTTTGCCGTTTCCCAGGAAAGCCGCCCAGCCTCGTACATTTCTTGGATAAGGCCCCTTTCTATGTGGAAGCCCTTTGCTGCAATTTCATAGACCAGCGATTCATCTTCTTCCCCATTGGAGACACGAGCGCCTCCCGTTTTGGGGTTCTTGTGGAGGGCAACGACCATCTCGTAAGCCGCCGCCAGCTTGTCAATGGCCTTGGCATTGCCGGGGTTCTTTATCGCCTTTAGCTTTTCTAGGACAAACATAGAATTGCGGGCCAAGAGATCACGGAAGATGTTTGTCTTTCTGTTGCTGCCCATCGCATGTTTGAAGTGGATCATGTGTTTGATGAACCAAGCAATACTGAGCACCATCTTTTTATTGCCCCCCACTGACCTGATGCGGGCTTCCAGAACTTGGATGTAGTGCCCCGCTTCTTCGGCGTTGATTTCGCCCTTTCCAAGCAGCGCGATGATGTTTTCCTTTTCCCAAAGCAGGGCTTGGGTTTGCAGCTTTTTTTCCTCGGCGGTTCCAGAAAAGCCCTTGCCAATATGCGCGGGGTTCCTCTCAAAATAGCCCCTTGCGACTAAGGTGGTGGCCTCGCGGTTTTCTTCCGTTGCTTCAAGCAGCAGCCGCGTAGCGACTTTTTGAAGTATCTCGGCGCAGGCGGCTAATTCCATTTCATCTTTTCGCAGTTCGCTCTTCCGCTCGACGAACAGCGGCAGCACAAAGTTGGTGACTAGCATGGATACCACTATGACTCCGCTGGCCAATAGGATGATCAGGTCTCTTTCAGGGAAAAGGCTTCCGTCTGAAAGCAGCAGCGGGATTGACATTACGCTGGCCAGCGTCACCGTGCCTCTCGCACCCGCAAGGCTGAAGATTACGCCAGATTTGATTTTTCCTATGGGTTTTTCCTCTTCTTGGTATGTCCTATTTCTTACCGCGAACCCCCACCATATAAATCGGATGGCCGCAAAAACCAAGGTGAGCAGCAGGATGCTTCCAACTATCTCCCGTGCGCCTATGGAATGTCCGCCGATGGTCTTCAAAATTCTGGGCAATTGGGTGCCCAGCATGACGAAAACGATGCCCTCGAAAGTGAACGACAGCAGCGACCAAACACTGTCCAGCGCGATGTTAAGGCTGACCTTGTCAGGGTTGAGCTTGTCCCGCGCAAAGGAATGGGAGATGCCAGACGCGAACACGGCCAATACGCCGCTGACGCCCAACGATTCTGACGCCATATAGATGACAAAGGGAGTCAAGATGCCGATTAGCAAGTGAAGCGTGACATTCTCTATGCCGAGCGAGCGCAGCCACTTCACGATGGAATATTTCACCAAGGTCATCATCGAACCCGCCAAGATGCCGCCAAGGCCGACTAGGGCAAAGCTCCATGCCGCCCCCGCTATCGAAAAAGAGCCGGTGACGACTGAAGCAACGGCGAATTGGAAGCACACAATGCCAGACGCGTCGTTGATGATGGATTCGCCGGACAATATTCCCATGATCTTGCTTGGCACCTTTGCTCGCTTTCCCACAGCCGCCACCGCCACGTCGTCGGTGGGCCCAAGGGCGGCGATGAGCGTGTAGGCAGCCGCCAGCGGAATTGCGGGGATCAGCGCATGCACGATGGGGCCCGCCGCAAGCACCATGATGGCGACCAGCACCACAGCAGAACCCACAATGGCCCCCCTCATCTCCCACAGCGTCTTTTTGTCGGCTGTCATGCTGGTGTAAAAAATGAGCGGCGCGATGAATAGCACAAAGAATAGGTCGGGTTCTAGGCGAAAGTCGTAGTTGAACGCGCCAAATGGGATCAGCGATATGGCCGCGCCCAACAGTATTTGCAGAAGAGGCGCGGAGAGCATAGGCAGAAACCTGTTGATCAGGTTAGACAGCAGCACCGCCGCAAGAAGTATCAGCACGTATTCAAATACAAGCACGCAAAGCCCTCCCAGTTTCTATCGGTTTTTCTCGCTTCTGGCGAAAAAGTAAGTGCCTATCACCAAGCAAACGAAGGTCAGTGCGGCTATTGCGGCAAAATTTACAGCCGGGTTGAACATCACTACCTTGTCGTATTCTGGCGTTCCAGCGCAGACGACTGCCCGTGTGAGGTCTAGGCAATAGGTCATGGGCATCAGCCTGCTCAGGACGAGTAGCGCGCCGCTGGAGTTGGTTATGGGAATGATGGCGCCAGACAAAAATATCTGCGGCATGGTTATTAGCATGACCGCGATGTTAGCCGCCCTTTTGCTCTTGATCAGTCCAATGACTATCATTGACAGTGCCCCGCCAGAAAGGCACATCAGCGGGGACAGTGCCAGGATCAGCAGCAATTTGCCAAATGGCAGCGTTATCCCCATCATCAGGCCGACAATCAGTGTCCCGAACATACTGATTATAGCCCCAAAGGAGCCGCCCGATATCTTGCCTATGACGAGAGAGTAGCGCGAAACGGGCGACACAAGCATCTCTTGGTTGAAGTCAATGTCGTGGTCGTCTATCAGGGAAGTCATGCTCATCGTGGTCGTCATAAATAGCATGTTGACCAGCATGCCAACGAGTATGAACCGCCCAAAGTCGAAGCTTAGGCCACTGGCCATGTTCTGCCTCAGATTCCCGCCAATCATGCCCATCATCATAAGGGGCATGGCAAGGCTCATTATGGCTGTGCTTGGGGACTTGAGGAATAGCGTTATTTCTCGCGCCGCCACTGTGACTATCGTATTCAGCTCTCTCAGCAGCCGCGGTTTTCCCAAAGCAAAAACGTGTTCGTTCATTTTATTATCTCCGTAGTGTTGTCAGGCAAATTAAAACATGTGTCTGCCGCGCCCGCCGCCGGTGGGCCTATGCGGGCTTTCTGACAAGTCAGCATTGCTTGCTTTTCCTGTTTTGTTCAAAAAATCAACGTATGCGTCTTCCAGTGTCGGCTCGTGTATTTTGAGCACGGTCAGCTTCGTTTGCAATCTTGCGATGATCTCTTGCGCCGATCCTCTGTAGGGGACTGCGATTCTCCCATTCACTGTGAAAGGGATTCCCAACGCCCCAAGTTCGTTGGTTAGTGTGGCCCTGTCGTCTGCGTCCAAAATGAGCTCCTGTTTTAGAAGGCCCGCCTTCATCTCCTCCGGCGGGCAACAAGAGGCTATTCTGGCTCGGTTTATAATGCAGACCTTGTCAACGTTCTCCGCTTCGTCAATGTAGTGGGTGGTCAAAAAGATTGTGGTGCCAAATTGGTTGCGGACGTCGTTGATGTAGTGCCACAGGTCGCGCCGGCTCACCGCGTCCAGCCCCTGCGTTGGCTCATCGAGAAAAAGCACGTCGGGCGTGTGGATTAGGCTGCGGATTATTTCCAATTTGCGCTTCATTCCGCCCGAGAGTTTTTTGATCGGCTTGAAAAGCGAGTCTCGGATGCCGACTATTTCAGCAAGTTCCATCACCTTTTTGCGATAGGGGTAGGGCATCAATTTGAAGGTTGGGCGGTACCCGCACATGCCGTAAAGACAGGCGTGGAAACGGATGTTTTCTTCCGCCGTGAGCTGGGGGTCGAGGCTTGGGTTTTGGAATATGATGCCTATTTTTTCCCTCACCTTGCGAGCCTCCTTCTCCACGTCAAACCCGGCGACCCTTATTTCGCCAGATGTCTTGGAGAGAGTGGTGGTCAGGATGGAAATCGTTGTTGTCTTGCCTGCGCCATTGGGACCAAGGAATGCGAAAAATTCGCCCTTCCCAACCGAGAAACTGATGTCATTTACAGAAGGCTCTTTGGCGCTTTTGTATCGTTTGACCAGATTGTTCACTTCAATCATGTTCATGGTGGTGTCCTCTCCCCCGGTGGCCAAAGCCACCAAAGTCCCCGTTGCGGCGAGAGTCCATGTCGCCATGCACAAACCTTCGCAATCCGCCCATCAGCCTATGGAAGCCATGCCCGGCCATATGGTCTCCAAGCCTTTCGGCAAAGTGGTCGCGGGCGGCCGCCATGCGCTCCATCTCCTCTTCGTAGTCAAAGCCAAGTTTTTCTGCCAGCGCGGCTATCACGCGGTCAAGGCATTCACCAAACGTCGCTTGCTCTTCGCTGGACAGGCAGCTAAAGATGTCGCCTAAGTCAAGGGTCTCCGGCTCTTCAAGGCTTTTGCCCTTTTCAGTCAGCTTTACAAGCATGACCCGCTTGTCCTGCTCAAAGGGTTCCCGCGCTATGAGTCCACCCTTTTCGAGTTTGGACAACAGGCCGTTCAAGGATGAAACTTGAACGCCCAGCAGATAGGCCAAATCCTTTGTGCTGATGCCGTCTTTCAGCTTCAGCACGGCCAGTATCCTGCCCTGCCCACGGGTGGTGTCCGCCATGGGCCCACCGTCCGCCCAGCGCTTTATCTGCTGCTTGTGCAGCAGCCACTGCAGCCTTGAGAGCTTTTCGTATAGTTCGTTGTTCATTGGTAGTACCTCCTCAAATAGAATCAAACGGTACCGTTTGCTTTGTCAAGGGCTTTTTTGCGGGTACGGTAAGAAATTTTTTTCTAGGGCTGCTGTTTTTATCTAACTTGTTTATTTTCATCATTTAATTATTTGAAGGGCAAAGAGTGCCAAAGCTGGATGTGGTAGCATTTTTCTATTAGGAGGGTTTCGATGGCTCAAGTGACATTCAAGGGTAAAGCAGTCAACACATCGGGGGCATTGCCGGCCGTTGGCACCAAGCTGCCGCCGTTCACGCTGGTGGGGATGGATCTAGTTGACATATCGCTTGAAGATTGTTTTGACAAAAGCATCGTATTGAATATTTTTCCTAGCATTGACACCCCCACATGCGCCACGAGCGTCCGCACTTTCAATGAAAAGGCCAGCAAAGTCAAAGGCGCTGGAGTGCTTTGCGTCAGCATGGATCTGCCCTTTGCTGCGGCTAGGTTTTGTGGCGCCGAGGGGCTAACCCACGTTGTTCCGGCCAGCGCATTCAGGAACCACGAATTTGGCAAGGACTACGGCCTGACGATGGTTGACGGCCCGCTCAAGGGTCTCTTCGCGCGCGCCGTCATAGTGGCGAAAGCCGGTGGGGAGATAATCCATGTCCAACTGGTTCCCGAAGTTTC
>Ga0268262_10001139_pt1 | contig 33803 bp, 28 predicted proteins | sample TergutNc150P3_FD_190354 | JGI IMG/M metagenome (GOLD analysis project Ga0268262, IMG submission 190354) | Nasutitermes corniger P3 segment gut microbial community from laboratory colony in Florida, USA - Nc150 P3 (SPAdes) (version 2) | ecosystem: Host-associated > Arthropoda: Insects >...
TTCTGGCATCGTGTCTACGGCAATGGTTTCTCCAATGGAGAGGCGTCTTTAGATCGATCCCTAATTTTATTTTTAAGTTTGCTATGCAATCTTTAACATTTTGTTGGGCTGAGGCCGGAAAAAGCACTGCAGACATCGCAAAATATTCAGAGGATTTACTGCTGTGTCCTCTGTCTCCAATTTCATCAATAAAGGCAAGTAAAGTATCTTTATCCAAGCTTGTTCTCCAAAATGATCCTTGAGCTTTATTATCGCATAACAAGTATTTTACGACAAGGAATGGAGCATATTCCACTTGTCAGCGACACTGCGAAATTTTAGCGCGCTTTCACCTTACCTCTTTATAGCTGCCTTGTCCGATAAAAGCTGCCGGTCATCGGGAAATTCCGCAAGGCCCTTGTTCAGGATACGCACCGCTTCGTCAAAGTTTTTTTTGTTCCATGCAGCGGCAAAACGATTGTGAAAATCCAATCGTTCAGCGTCAATGACTATGGCCTCAAGATGCGCGTAATGGGCATGATTTATCAGCTTTTTTTGGTTTTCGAGAAAATTTCTTGCGTCCGCTGGTTTGCCCGCATTTACATATATTGCAATACGGTTATTTGCCGCCGCAAAGATAAATTCCTGCCATCGGCTTTCATCATGATACATGGGTGAAGCGGCAGCCGCCCACGCAAGGCAGTCTTCCTCCCTGCCTGCTTTCAATAGACTTGCGCCGTAGTTAAGAAGCCGGCCCATAAGATCTTTGAAGGGGTGTTCAAAAATCAGCCCGTGAGATTTTTCCGCCGTCCCCGGCCTGGCATCTGACATATTGCCCATTAGCAGAGCCGTGCGGTCAACCGCGACGGGAACGGCATCAGCATAATTGCCACTGCTTTCAAGCTCGGCAATCCTGTTATTCAAAATCAGGGAAACAAGTTCTATCTGGCTGATTGTTTGGCGATCACGGTACTTGTGGGCAGGCACGTAGGCAAATCCCGTCATTCTCCCGAAATGATCGTGGAACTCCTTGCGGCTGCCCGGATCGAAACCGTAGGGGTTGGTAGTCTCGATATCAATATCCGATTCACCGGTGTGAAGGATCGTAAAAGCGTGGTCTTTGGTCATCACCCCGCGAACATAGAGGCCGGCTGATCTGCAAAGAATCATATACAGCACCGCAGAGGAAACGCAGTTGAATTTGCCATTGGAAAGAAGGGCGCCGATTCTGGTTTGATTGTGTGAATAAGATTTTAACAAATTTTTATGCATGAACCCAAGGATGAATTCCGCTCTTTCTTTTGCCGCTTTCGGGAGCGCGGGAAAATTGTTTAACGTTTCTGATGCTGCGCGGATTTTAGCAAGATTGGAAGCGGAATAATCCCCGGATGCCCAGAGGCTGATTTCCGCCAGCTTTGTCCATGAATTGCCGTGATCGCTCCCGGAAAGCCTGTAATATTCAAGCGCCTTCGGGTCAGGCTCCAGCCGGGGAAACGATGTTCTGTGGTTCACAATCCAATATATCTGAATCTGTATAAAAAGACAAGAAAGCGTCCTATCTTAAAACAGTACCATCGAAAAATAAGTAACCGTATTCTGCCCATTGTTATAACGTATACCGCCGATACGGCTAAGTTCTGTCACATTGATCCCTGCCGCTTCGATTGAAGAAATTTTCCTGTCGGGAAACCTGCATGGCTCAGGATAAGCGCAGGTCTTGCAGATTGAACAGCTTCCCGCGCCATAGACAGGATTGCGATCAAAGCGTTCGCGCATATCAATGGTAAGCTGATCATGTTTTTCCTTTGCCTTCATCATTCCTTCAAAATCAAAGGAATCATCAAGTTCTGATTTAGTGGTAAAAACAAATGCGGAAGAAAAGGCCGTGATTTTTTCTTTTTGCGTTTCAAGCGTCCCAACAGCCGGCGGACAAGACCAGCATTTATTGTAGTTTCCGCATATATTTGTCGCGCAGGTTTTATACAGCTCCGGTGAAAATTCAATACTTGCGGTCGGTATTACCGCGTATTCAAAAGCGCGTCCCTTTAGCACTTGTTCAAATAACTCTTTCAAATTATTTTGACAGTTCAGCATGAAGTTTTTCGCCAAGCACGCGGGCTTCCTCCGCTGTTGGCGTGGCGGTCTCGATGATAAGCCCTTTCCTGCCGAATGTTTCCACAAGGCTCTTTGAGTATTCCAGCAGATCCACCGAAGAACCCTGGGGGTGATCCCAGTAACGATGGCGAAGGCAAAGCAGCGTTTTCCCAGCCGCCGCGTCCCGCACGGCTTTCCAATTCATCACCTGGGGAATGGTAAAGTCCAGCCCTTTAAGGCCTTCAATCTCCATCATCGCGGAGACCACGTTCTGAACGTCTCCGCAAGAGTGAATCACTACGCCGCCGAATTCCCTGGATATTTTATTGTTGTACTTAACGCCAAATTCACGGTACAGATTCGGCGAGAGCAGGGCTGCTGTGTCGTCGCTGAGCCGTACACCGGCAAAACGGGGAACCGGGCAGATGGATTCATGCCCTACACTGAAAAGGTTTTTTATTCGCCGGAACTGTTCCTTGATGTAGAGGATGGTTGCTTCGGTTACCTTCTCCAGAAGTGCGTGCACCTCATCGGGAAGGATCAGGAGGGCTTCGATAAAAGAAGTGTAGTCCCAAATCATGGAAGCGGTTACCAGGGGAGAAGGCACATTCACCATCCTGAGCGGCAGGGACGAAAGGCTCTGCAAAGCATCGATGCGCTTCCATACCTTTTGAAAGACCGCGTTTTTTTCGGGGTCAGGAATTTCCAGCTTATACACGTCATCAGCGTTCTCTTCCCGGATGATGGACTTAATCCAGGGATCGGCTTCGTCGTTTACCGTTTGCCCGCAGCCAAAAGCTGCGGCTACAATGCCGATCCCCTGGTTTGGCTTGATGTTCGGAAGCCCGTAGTCATAAATGCCTTCGCGGCTTTTGTGGAGTTCTTCGCTCCACCTGACTTCCGCCTCGGCGTCATCGTAAAATTCCTTCGTTGCCCCATGAAAAAGCCCTAAATCAATAATAAAAGGGACTTCCCCGGTATCCTCAAGACGCCAGACAGCCTCCAGCCGTTCAATTTTCTCTTTCGGGCTTAAAACTTCAGTCATTTTCACTCACCTCAGGGGGGTAGCCAATTATTCGGCAAAAAAACCTTGCAGTTGATACGTCACGATGTTACAATAATACTAATCATTGTTCAAGCAATGTTTACATTGGAAATGAGGAGCCTTCATGAATAATACATCAACGCCCCGGTCTAAAGTGCGTAGCCATTACTGGCAGCGCGCCTGGATGCTTTACGCGATGTTGACGCTTCCTATGGCTTTTTTTATCATCTTCCGGTATGTTCCCATGACCAACATCGTTATAGCTTTCAAGGACTACAATTTGTTCCAGGGGGTGTGGTCAAAAGGCTCCCCCTGGGTGGGTTTCAAGTGGTTCAGGATGGCCTTTGCATCACGGGATTTCTGGAACGCCATTCGCAATACGCTCTGGCTCAATTTCCTTGATCTGATTGTTGGCTTCCCGGCGCCTATTATTCTGGCTCTGATATTGAATGAGCTTGTCTTCAAAACCTACAAAAAGTTTACCCAGACTGTAATATACCTTCCCCACTTCTTATCGTGGATCATAATCTCAAGCATGGCTTCTAAGCTGTTGGCACCCAGTACCGGTGTGGTAAATTTGTTGCTGGTAAATAATTTTGGGATCGGGCCTATTGATTTCCTCATGGACAAGGTCAAATGGGTGATGACCTACGTTATATTCGGAGTATGGAAGGAAATGGGCTGGGGAACCATTATATACCTTGCGGCAATTACGGCGATCAATCCGGAGCTGTACGAGGCCGCAGAAGTTGATGGCGCAGGGCGCTTCAGGAAACTCTGGCATGTTACCCTGCCTGGCATACGTCCGACCATAGTGGTTTTAATGATCATGAATATAGGCCGTATATTGGGAAGCGAGTTTGACCGCCCGTATACCATGATGAACAATATTGTAATGTCTGTGGCGGACGTTATTTCGACCCTGGTCTATCGCGTCGGTATCAGATCGTTTCAGTTTTCCTTTACCGCGGCTATCGGCCTTTTCCAATCCGTGATTTGCGTAATATTCCTTGTCGCAGCAAATACCATGGCAAAGAAATTCGGCGAGCGGGGCATTTGGTAAGGGGGCTATATGGTTAAATCAAAGTTTAGCAAAATCGGCGACTGGGCCTTTGTTATAATCTGCGCGATTGTCATGCTGATATGCCTTCTGCCCATGGTAAACCTGCTTTCCCAGTCCCTCAGCAGTGCCGATTCCATCATCAACAAAAAAGTTACATTTTGGCCTGTTGTCTTCGATGAAGATACGCGTATCTATAGTGTTGGTGCAACCCTGCAATCTTACAAGTATGTATTTATGGATCCGGCTTTTACCCGTTCCATGTACTGGACGGCTATACTCACGGTTATCTGTACCATCTGGTCGCTGATAATGACCATCCTGTGTGCCTACCCCCTTACGTATGGCTGGCTTAAAGGCAGGGGCCTTATCAACACAATAATTATTTTCACCATGTATTTCAGCGCGGGAACCATACCGAACTACGTATTGATGAAGAGCCTGGGACTGCTCAACAATCCTTTGGTTTTAATTATTCCGAACTGCCTTTCTGTGTTTAACATGATAATTCTGAGGAGCTTCTTTTATAGCATACCTGACAGCCTGCGGGAATCTGCGGAAATAGACGGGGCTAACCCACTGTCTGTGCTTATACGGATTTACCTTCCCCTGTCCACGCCGGTTCTTGCCACCCTTGCCCTATTTTACGCAGTTGGCCGCTGGAACGGGTTTGGAGATGCCCTGCTGTACATTAACGCCGCGCCTCAATACGTTCCCATCCAGCTCAAGCTCTACCAGCTTATGAACAACATGGCGTCTATCGAAATGGCCACCCAGGAAATGATTGCCGGGACGGTTCCGCGCGCGTCGGATTCAATCAAGGCCGCAGCCATAATGTTTGCCACCATACCTATTCTGGTTGTATATCCCTGGCTTCAGCGTTACTTTATCAAGGGTGTTACAATGGGAGCAATAAAAGAATAGAATAGAAGGGATAATTACTTTGGTTTTAAGCTATGCGTCGCATGGCTATTAAATAATTTTTCGGGGGTATTATATGAAAAGAATTATGGCAGTACTGGTCATCTTGTTGATGACAACTGCGCTGGCGTTTGCGGGAGGTGGAAGCCAATCTAAGCAACAACAGGACACCTTGACATCGTCCGGCAAGCTTGTGGTTGAAATGTTTGACCGCGGCACTGACGGCGGAAGGACAAACGCGGCCAACAACGCCTGGACAGACTGGATTAAGGCCAAGGTAAAGAAAGATCTTAATATTGATGTTACTTTTACGGCAGTAGGGCGTTGGTCGGAAAATACGGACATCGTGAACCTGATGGCGGCTAAAAGCGCTCCGGACCTTTGTTATTCCTATAACAAACCCATGATCGATAATTTCCGCGACTGGGGCGGTGTCTTAAACCTCGCTCCACTAATCGACCAGTATCTACCCGACCTTAAAAAACTGCTCGGCGAAGACCCTGTGTTCCCGGGAAAAGATTTTATCAGGCGTGACGAAATCTACAATACGGGCAACGCGATTTATGCCATTGCGAGCGCCCGCGTAGCCCTCGCCCAGAGAAACATCTTTATCCGTAAAGACTGGCTTGACGCGTTGGGGCTCAAGGTTCCGACAAACATTAATGAATTCCATGACGCGCTCATCGCCTTCCGCGACAGGGACCCGGGCAAAGTGGGGGCAAACAGGGTCATACCGTTCGGGACGGACGACGATGTTCGCTGGAATTTTGGTGATTTAATTGCCAACTACTGGCAAAAAGGCCTTACCGACAGGGATATATGGACAAACACTGCTGCCGAACGCTATCTTGCCATACCCGGATACAAAGAGGGCGCGCGCGTAATGAACCAGTGGTACAACGAAAAGCTGATTTATCAGGATTTCCCGCTTATGAAGACGACTTCCGGCGAATTCTATAATGTGATTAAGAGCGGCGTTGTCGGCTCGTTTAACCAAAACTGGGACCTCCCCTATAGGACGGACTACAAGATCAACGAAGAACTTGCCAAGAACGTTCCTGGCGCGTCATATATTCCGATAGACATCAATTTGGCTAACAAGAGCAAGTTGGACAAGACCGGTTTATATATGTTCGTTCCCACATTCTCCAAGAGCCAAAAAGAGGCCCTGCAGTACCTTAACTGGCTTGCCAAGTTTGAAAACTATAATTTCCTTCAGATTGGAACCCAGGGTGTAAACCATAATATAGTAGACGGTGTTCCTCAAATAATCCCTGCTACCGGCCAATGGATTCAGAATTCCTCGCAAAACATTGACATAACAATGCCGTTGAACGGTGTTGACTTGGGAAACACTGACCTGAACACCAGAGTACTCGCGCTGGGTTACGCTGGCACTCCTGCCGCGACTATTCAAAGCGCCTACAACATTTCCGTTAAAGACGCACGCGCCGCGATTGTCCATGGCGGTGTCGCCAAGGTAACACAATACAATCAAGTCCTGGTTGATAAGGCTGACGCGCTTCTCTCCCAGGCGGTTAGGATAGCTCCAGCACAATTTGACGCTACATGGGACGCTGGATACAGGGACTGGCTATCTTCAGGCGCTCAGGAAGTAATCAACGAAAGAACAACCCTGTGGCCTAAGTAAAACAAGCGAAGTAAGAGAGTTTTTAAAGATGCCTGACCGCTTGTTGAGTGGTCAGGCTTTTTTATGTCGATTTGCGTATTATAAGATTTGTAGGCAACAACAATGTCAAAGCATTTTCCCCCTGCCTCGCGTTGCGATTCACAATCATTTCCACTGCCCGGTATCCCATAGCGTGTTTTTGGACATTCATCGTTGTCAGCTGCGGATTTGTATAAGCGGCAATTTCAATGTTATCCATACTGATAACAGCCGTATTGCCGGGTACTGCAATGCCTTGTTCATGCAGGTAAAGGAGAATCCCCAAAGCGACTTCATCTGAACCGGCAAAGATAGCCTCCGGCAGGGTTTTCCGGTTTTTATGCAGAGACTGGACTACATTATATCCCGTTTCCATGTCATAAGCGTAAGCAGTGTAAAGGCCTGATATATCAAAATCCCGTTCAACAAACGCCTGTTTAAATCCGGCAACCCTTTGATCTGACTGACCGATGTAAACTATATCCTTGTAGCTTTGATCAAAGAGATAATTCGTTACCTGGAGCGCGGCAGCCTGCCTGTCAATTGATACCGAAGAAAGCCCCGGAGCCTGCCAATCAATGCAAACAATCTGTTCGATCTGTGCCTGTACCCGTTCAAGAAGCTTCCAGTCTTCGGGAGCGCTCAGGCATTTTTCAATAGCTATAAGCATTAGCCCGCATATTTCCTCTGAATGAATCAGTTGATTGAAAATGACCGGATCTTTTAACTCGTCATAGAACCTGATAAACCTGATATGAAAACCCTTTTCATGGGCTGCGGAATATATGCCCGAAAGTATCTCCGTATAATAAGGACGCATGAACATCTTTTCATAACGCAAAACTACTCCGATATGCCTGTCGGCAAGAACGCCCTGGTTTCCCATGCTCAACGCCTGGGCAAATTTATTTGGACGGTACCCCAGCTCGTCAATAGCGCTAAGTATCTTTTGACGGGTTTCAGGGGCGACTGTCCTGTTACTGCCGTTGAGGACATAGGAGACCAAACTGCGAGTTACCCCGGCGTGATTGGCAACATCATCCTGAGTTATTTTAGTTTTTGGATGTTTTTTCACCGGAATTACCCATGTTTGCTTAGTAACAGCCACACTGCCAAGAGATGCCTGTATTGTATTATAGGCAGACTTGCTTGTTCAATCGGTAATTTATTCATTGACAAGCCTAAAAAAGGCGTCTAAAATAACAATCAACACGTGTATATTTTGCGTGTTGATTTATTTTTTTGGAGGAAAAAATGAAAAGAACATTATTGATTCTGGTTATCTTATTGATGACTGCCTCACTGGTATTTGCCACCGGCGGAAGCCAATCATCATCCGGCGCTACCAGCGGGGCTCCGGTAAAAATTATCGTGGAAACTTTTGACCGCGGTACTGACGGTGGGAGATCCCCGGCGACCAACAACGCGTGGACCAAATGGATACACGACAAAGTGCTAAAGGATCTTAACATTGACGTTTCTTTCCAGGCGGTGGGACGCTGGAGTGAGGAAGCGGATATGACCAACCTGTTGGCCTCAGGCAGCGCTCCTGATCTGTGCTATTCCTATAACAAGGGTATGATAGACACCTTCGGGCAACAGGGTGGCATCCTGGATTTAGCGCCTTATGTTGACAGGCTTCTGCCTGATATGAAGAAACTGCTGGGCGCCGATCCCGCGCTTGGAGGGGATTTAATTTACCGTGACCAGGATCGTACTTCCAAAAAGATGTGGTCGGTTACAAATTACGTTACTAACCTTGCGCGGAAAAATCTTTTTATCCGTAAAGACTGGCTTGATAAACTTGGGCTGGCCCTGCCAAAGACAACCAGGGAATTCCATGACGCGCTGGTAGCGTTCAAAAACAGGGACCCAGGCGGAGTGGGAACGAACAACGTAATTCCATTTGGACAGGACTCTGATGCCCGCTGGGGTTTTTCGCCAATAATATACGCTTACTTTACCAACAAAAAAGGCGGGAGGGACGAATGGATAAACTTTTTTACAGACCGGCCTATCGGAATGCCCGGCTACAAGGAAGGCGTGCGGGTAATCAACGCGTGGTACAACGAAGGCCTTATTTACCGTGATTTCCCCCTGATGAAGACTCCGGATGATTACTGGAACCTCATAAAGACAGGCAGGGTAGGCGCTTTTGGCGGCAACTGGGATCTTCCCTACAGACAAGACTATAAGATCAATGAAGAGCTGGCAAAGAACGTACCCGGCGCGAAATTTGTGCCTGTAGACTGTATTGAGGGGCCCGATGGGTCGTACTTCAAAGAAATTTCCGACAAACCAGGCCTTAGGATTTTTGTACCCGCTTCTTCAAAGAATGCTGAAGCGGCCCTTAAGTACCTTAACTGGCTCTGCAAGTTTGAAAATTTTAACTTTATCCAGACTGGAAATCCGGGTATAAACCATGACGTAGTGGACGGTATTCCAAGACCCAAGGCCGCTACTGGCGAGTGGATTATGAATTCATCCAACAACATAGACCTTACCATGCCCATTAATGGCATCGAACTGCTTGATGCTAACAAGAATGCCAGAGTCCTCGCTTTAGGCTACGGCAGCACGCCACCCGAAGAAATTGTCAACGCTTACAATATTTCCGTTAATAAGGGAAAGGCCCCTACGGTGTTTTCAGCGACTGAAACAAAACGCCCGCCTGTCGAGCAAACCCTGAAAGACAAAGCCGACGCTTTGCTTGCCCAGGCTATTACAGCCCCCGTTGCGAGCTTTGACAGTGTCTGGGACACGGGTTACAGGGACTGGCTTGTTTCCGGCGGTCAGGACATAATAAACGAAAGGTCTTCTCTCTGGAAGTAAAGTTTTTTTGACCATTTGATTTTTTGCGGGCCTATTTTAAGTCTCACCCCCGGGATTTAAAATAGGCCATATTTTTCCTGGAGGAGCATTCTGTGAAAGACGAATACGCCCGGCTGATAAACCGGGACTGGAAATTTCTCTCAGGCGATCCAAAAGGCGCTGAAAAAGAGGACTACTGCGACCACACCTGGAAACGCGTTGATCTGCCGCATGACTGGGTTATTCATCAGCCTTTCGATAAAGGCGAGGGAACGGGCTGGACAAGCGAATTAATGCAGGGTTATTTCGTCTGGAAGAACACAGGATGGTACAGGAAAGAATTCATTCTGGAAGAAACAAAAGGCAAAGAAGCTTTTCTCTACTTCGGCTGCGCTTATAGAAACGCTACTATTTATGTGAACGGTAAAAAAGCCGGTTCCCACGCCTACGGTTACACCAGCTTCGAGCTTTGCGTTACTTCTTTTGTCAAGCCTGGCAAAAACCTCCTTGCCATAAGGCTGGATCACGGTTCTTCAAAGCCTGACCGCTGGTACTCGGGAGCCGGGCTTTTCCGGAACGTGTACCTAAGAATAGCGCCAAAGCTTCACTTCACCACCTGGGGTCTAGCGGTAAAAGCCGACATTCAGAGCGAAGGCGAAGCCGAGGGCCAAGCCATTGTAAAAGTTACCACGGAGATAGCCAACACCGCGCTTGAAGGCGGGGATTCCTTCCTGAGCCTTACAGCAAAAGACCCTAATGATCGTGATATTACAACGGCTGAAATTCCTTTCAAGTTTTCACCCGAATCCAAAACACTTGTGGAGCATAGCTTCCAAATTAAAAACCCAAAGCTCTGGAGCGACAGGAATCCGGAGCTTTACCGGATTAACGCATCCATAGGCAGGGAGAATATTGGAGCCAGGGAACTAAGCTTTGGAATCCGCAGTATTAAGATGATTGCCAAAAAAGGCTTTTTTGTTAACGGCGAGAGCATCAAATTGAAGGGCCTTTGCCTCCACCATGACTGCGGTATTCTGGGAGCGGCTTTTTACCGCGAAGCCTGGCGCAGGCGGCTCCTTATACTGAAGGGGCTTGGATGTAATGCCATAAGAACCAGCCATAACCCGCAGGCGGAAGAATTCCTGGATCTTTGCGACGAGCTGGGTTTCTATGTAATTGACGAGTGTTTTGACAAATGGAAATCCTTGTCATACGGGGAGATATTTGACGCGAATTGGCGGCAGGATTTGACCGATTTTATTATGAGGGACAGGAACCACCCCTCGGTCTTTTGCTGGAGTGTCGGCAACGAGCTGGAAGGCCAGGGTACGCCCGATATGATAGAGACCGGAAAAATGCTTTGCGATTTAGTCAGGACTCTGGACGATCGCCCAGTTACATTGGCTTTGTCGCCCCATGTTACAGAGCATAAACCCAGGGATTTAGTCGGAGCGCCTCCTGAAAAACACGTTGAAATCACCAGCCGCATAGCGGAATTTGTTGACGTGCTTGGCCTTAATTATCACGAACCCTGGTACCCTTACTATACCGCCGCAATCGACAAGCCAATTATTGGCACCGAGTGTTACGAGTATTATTCGGCAACGCTGCATTCCTACGAGGACTATGACAGGAAAAACCCCTGGCGTTATGTGCTTGAAGATGACAACGTGCTTGGCCAATTTATATGGGCCGGGATTGATTACTTTGGCGAAGCCAACTGGCCCTCAAAAGGGTGGGCTGGTTCGAGCCTGGACATCTGCGGATTTTATAAAGACCAGGCGTGGCTTCGCAAGAGCTACTGGTCGGAAGAGCCTGTGGTGCATATATGTTTTTACGACAATACATTACCAAACAACTACGCCCGCGGCCGCTGGAATTTCCCATATACCGCTTCCCACCTTAACCTGGACAGCCTACAGCGCCGTGTTGTAAACGCCGCTGTGTACACCAACTGCGAAGAGGTAGAGCTCTGGATTAACGGCAAAAAAGTAGGCCGCAGAAAGCTCAAAGATTTTGAAAACAATATAATAGACTGGCCCTTTGATTACACGTCAGGAGAATTAAAGCTGATTGGCTTTCGTAACGGTAAAGAGGCTGTCGTGCAGGAAATCAAAACCGCAGGCCCTCCTGCCATTATCAGCCTGAAAGCAGATAAAACCGCGCTGGAGCCAGGCTCTCTTGCCCATATAGAAATAACCATCACTGACGAAGCCGGCATACAAAATCCGGTTGAGAATCTGCTTCTTGGCTTTTCCCTCGAAGGTGATGGCGAGATAATGGGAGCATCATCGCCCAGCCTTAACAATTCTTTGGGCTATGATCTTCCCAGGGTCTATACTTCATTAGGCAGGGCATTGGCAATAATCAAAGCAGGGGACTCTAAAGGGGAACTGGTCTTTTCCGCTTACGCTGAGGGTTTAAAACCAGGAACCATGAGGTTCAATGTCGAGTAAAATTTTATAAAAACCTCTCACAAAGAACACCAAGGCACAAAGAGTAGGGCGTATTTTGCCAAATTCCTCATCTTCCCTTCGTGCCTTTGTGTCCTTTGTGAGATGATATTTGAAAAAATTCCTTTAAAGATTATGATGTTATATAAGATGCCATATGTATTATAGGAGGAGGATTATGTTCCCGCAGGGAAAAATGAAAGCCCTTACTTTGAGTTATGACGATGGCGTGGAACAGGACCGCAGACTTGTCGAAATTCTGAACTGTTACGGCATTAAGGCGACTTTTAACCTTAATAGCGGAATTCAATCCGGCTCAAGCTATTGGGAAAGAAACGGCATAACCATACGGCGCATGAACGTGAAATCCCTTCCCGAATTGTACAGGGGGCATGAAATAGCGGTACATAGCCTTACCCATCCTTATCTTGAAAAACTGGATGAAGAGACTATCGTTAACGAGCTGGAGCAGGACAAGATTAATCTGGAAAGGATTTTTGGCACAAAAATGTACGGGATGGCCTACCCCTACGGAACCTTTAACGATGAAGTCAAAAAAATCGTCGCTCGCTGCGGCCTTCTTTATGCGCGGGGCGTGAATAGCACTTTTTCTTTCGATATTCCAAAAGACCTGCTCGCTTTTCAGCCAACGGCAATACATACGGATGCCTGCTTAATGGAACTGGCTGAAGCCTTTATCAAACTAAAGCCGGATAGCCCGCAGGTTTTTTACCTTTGGGGGCATAGTTATGAATTTGAGACAGATAACAACTGGCATATTATCGAGGATTTTTGTAAACTTATATCAAACAAGGACGATATCTACTACGCGACCAACGCGCAGGCTCTGCTTGGAGTGTAAATAAACTTTTTGGAGGTTTTGTATGAAAAAGATTCTGGCGGTGCTGACCATCCTATTGATGACCGCGACGCTGGCATTTGCCACCGGTAGATGGGAAAGGGAAAACGATACTTCAAGCGAAACTCCGGAAAAAATCACGTGGGAAGCCGCCGATACACCAAGCAATGCTCCTGTAAAAATCACGGTGGAATTATTTAACCGAGGTACTGATGGCGGAAGGACCCAGGCAGACAACAACGCCTGGACTCAATGGATCAAAGAAAAAGTTCTGAAAGATCTCAACATAGATATAACCTTTTTTCTGGTTGCGCGTTTCTCGGAGGAAACTGAAATCGTCAATCTGATGGCCGCCGGAAGAGCGCCGGATCTTTGCTATACCTATAATCAGGATATGATCGCGCAATACAGGGACTCCGGCGGCATTCTGGATCTCGCGCCCTATGTTAACAGGCTTCTGCCGGATATGAAAGAACTACTTGGCGAAGATCCAGCGATTAGCGGCATGGAGTTTATCTACCGCGATATCATGCCTGACGGAAAGATGTATAGCATTCCCAGCTACCGCGTAGCCCTTGCGCAGAGGAATACCTTTATACGCAAAGACTGGCTTGATAAGCTAGGGCTCCCCCTGCCCAAAACCACCCAGGAGTTTTACAATGCCCTGGTAGCCTTCCGCGACAAAGATCCCGGCAATATGGGGCGGGACAACGTGATCCCATATGGCCAGGATGACGATACCAGATGGGGCCTCTCGAATATAATCCGATCGTTTGTCGACCCCAATATGAGCGACAGAGATCGCTATATTTACATCGCTGCGGAGCGGTATTTCGCGTTCCCCGGCTACAAAGAAGGCGTGCGCCTGATTAACCAATGGTACAACGAGGGCCTTATTTACCGCGATTTTGCCCAAATGAAGAGAACCACTTCCGATTTTGCTAACCTGCTTAAAACCGGCAGGGTAGGCGCTTTCGGCGGGAACTGGGATTACCCTTACAGGACAGATTACAAGATACTGCAAGACCTTCGCGCGAATGTACCGGGCGCTGATTTTGTCCCTGTTGATTGTTTCCAAAGTTCCGATGGCATTGCCCACAAAGATTTAATGGACAAGCAGGGCCTTCGTATTTTTGTACCCTCTTACTCCAAAAATCCTGAAGCGGCATTGAAGTACCTCAACTGGCTTTGCATCAGGGAAAATTACCATTTCCTCCAGGTTGGTAAGGAGGGCGTAAATCACAATATAGTGAACGGCGTGCCCTCAATCATCGCCCGTCCGGCCAATGATCCCTGGTTCCAGAACTCAAGCCAGAATATTGACTTCACCATGCCCATGAACGGCGTGGAAATGGGCAGCCCTCAGTTGAACGCCAGGGTTTTGGCTTTTAGTTACCCGGGAATCCCGCCTGATGTTATTGTAAATGCCTATCATTTAGCCACCGCCAACGCATTCACTCCAGTTGTGGTAAACGCCCCAGCTTTCCAGGGCGGTATATACGGTACGACCCTGCTTGCCAAAGGAGACGTCCTTCTGGCCCAGTCAATTACCGCGCCGCCAGCGGACTTTGATCGCACCTGGGACACCCTGTTTGCGGACTGGATGCGATCGGGCGGTCAGGCGATCATAGACGAAAGGGCTGCTATCGCGGAAACCTTCTGGCGCTAACGCCTTTACGCCATTAGGGCCCGAATATCATATTGGGAATAAACAGCACTACCTTGGGCAGGAATACTAAAATAGCTATTTCCAGGCATACCGCAAAAAGAAAAGGCAGGCTTTCCTTTGCATATTCTTCAGGCGGACAGCCGATTATTCCACAGACCGTATACAGCGCTGAGCCTACAGGCGGTGTCATAACTCCCAGAGTTACAATGGTTGCCATGAGAACTCCAAAATGTACAGGGTCTATCCCGACGCTTTTTACCATGGGAAGAAAGATGGGTGTCAATAGCAGGAAATTGACATTGCTGTCAACAAACATTCCGGAAATAAAAAGGAATCCAAGCATAAGAAGCACCAGGATCTGGGGATTCCCGGTAATCCCAAAAATCAAGCCACTAAAAACAACAGGCAGTTTGACCCAGGTTATCGCATAGCTAAACGGGCCTGACATGGCGATGATAAGCATGACCGCGCCGGTGTCTTTCAGCGTATCCAAAAGGGCCCCTTTGAAATTTTCCCAGTTCAATTCCTTGTATACAAAAATGCCGATAACGATGGCATAAATTACCGCGAACGCCCCGGATTCAGACGGGGTAAACACGCCAAAGCGTATACCAACGATAAGGATTACAGGAAAGAGCAAAGCCCAAATTGATTCTTTCAGGTTATTGAAGAGCTCCCCAAGCGTGAATTTCGGGGCGTTGGCCTGCGGGGGATCGTATCTTTTTACGCGGGAAGTAATTGTAGTTGTTGCCATGAGAAAGAACATCATTAATACGCCGGGGATGATTCCCGCGGCAAAAAGACGGCCTATGGAAACTTCACCTACGAAACCAAAGATAATCAGCCCCAGGCTTGGCGGAATGGTAGCTGTAATTAAAGCGGTAATGCAGTTCACCGCGCAGATATAGCCCTTGCTGTAACCCAAACGCGTCATCTCAGGCGCAAGGATGCGGGTTTCCATGGCGGCGTCCGCAGTTGCCGAACCGGAGACCCCGCCCATGAGGGTACTCAGCACAACGCTGATCTGGGCAGTGCCGCCGTACATGCGCCGTGTGAGGAGCCTGGCAAGACTCAGGAGCCTGCTTGTGATCCCCGACACATTCATTAAATTCCCGGCAAAAATGAAAAACGGAACCGCCAAAAAAGCAAAAGACTGGCTCTGGGAAACTATCATCTGTGTGGCGGCCTGGAAGTTGAGGTATTCCACAGAGCTAAAGAACGCGAAACCGGCGATGCCGATGACAAAAGCGACGGGCATTCCCATAACGAGGAAAACGACAAAGCATATTAAGAGGAGTGTCATTCAGCCGCCTCCTTTTCCCCACCCTTGAAATTCAGAATAACACGCCTAATTTTAAGGATAGTCGAAACCGACATGGACAAAGCCGCCGTTACAAGGCTCATGGTAACAAGGGAATAAGGAATGGGTATGGACTGAAATTTTCTTACATGCTCAGTCCAGGAGAGCCGTATCCCGAATATAACGATAGTAACAAGGGCGGAAAAAATAACGAGATAAACAAACAGCTTGATAATTTTTTGCAATAGCGGCGGAAAACGGCTGGTAACAATATCTACTCCAACAAGGCGGCCACTCCGCCATGCAATATCTGCTCCCAGAAAAGCCGTCCATGACAAAAGGAATAAAGCCATATCAATATTCCACGCCATGGACACCCGGAAAAAGCGCAGGATAGCCGAAAGAAAAACCAAAGCAACAAGGAGTATAAACCCCGCGCCGCAAATAATCACTTCCAGTTTGCAGATTGCATGGTAGAGTTTCCGCATGATGACCACCTGATTACAAGCCAAGCTCCCTGAACAATCTTTCCTTCAGGCCGGGTGAAAATCCAAGATCATTGTTGGAATAAAGCGGCGCAATGGCATCCTGAAATTCCTTCATGTTGACATCTGTGATAATAACGCCCTTATCCCTCATCTGCTGATAGTAGGGACCTTCCTCGTTCGCGATAATGACAGAGTACTTTGAAGCCGTGTCGCGGATCGTTTTGAGGAAGAAAGCCCTGTCCGCAGGGGACATTCTGTTGAGCAGAGCGTTGGAACATACAAAAGACGCCTGGAGCATATAGTGTTTGGTCATTGCCAAATACTTTACAACGTCAAAAACCGCAGAGCCATACGCTGTTGCAACCTGAATCTCGCAGCCGTCCAGGGTTTTCTGCTGGAGTCCGGGGACTACTTCGCCCCAGGCAATGCCGATATTCGCAAAACCAAAATACTTGGCCAGCGCGTTTCCGATGTTGTTGCCAAAGCCGCGTATCCTGAGACCCTTGAGATCTGCCACATTCCTTACCGGAGTAACGGTATAGAAACTGCGGAAACCGTTATACATATCCGCTACAAAGGTAATGCCCTGTCTTTCAAGTTTAGACTGCCATTCTCTAAAAAGGGCAGTTTCCGGAAGTCTTGGCAGAACCGACGGATCGGTAAGGATATACGGCGCCATCAGGATATTCATATCGGGAATATTGAACTGGCTGGCGAGGCGTCCGGGATCCGAAGGCACTACCAGAGGTATGCCTGTCTTTGCCTGCGTAACCATGTCGTCGGTGTTATTGGAGAGGGCTCCGTTCACCTGGACATCGGCGTCAAAGCGTCCCGATGCGTTCAATATATCTGCCATCTCCAGCATGGCGCGGCTCTGTCCGGTCGTTGCCGCTTCGGTACCCGCAAAGGTTACTTTGATTTTCACGGCTGTTCCGTCTGAGGTTCCGCCATATGCCTGTCTACCTGTGGCAAATACACCCACAATTAAAACCAGGCCCAACGTCAGCACAAAAGCGCTTTTTAGGAATTTCATGTACTCCTCCATAAAAAAATATTAGCCTGCTCAAAATTGGTTGTTTTTGAGTAGACTGTTTTTAATATACTTTTATGGATTAATACCTAAAAACGCGGCTCAACAATTTCTTTCAAAATTTTGAACTTTCTTATGGCAAAAATATTTCAGTCGTAAATTTTTCGTCCCCGCTTGTCCGCTATGCCTGTCTTGCGCCAAAAGTAGGTGTTGATCTGATCCCGCCACTCTCGTGCGTTAACAAGCTGGCGTTCAAAGCGTGAAAGCACCGATTGGTAAACTTCTTCTTCAAGCGAATCTTTCAGGCCCTTCCACTGTTCAAGCATTGCTGCTACTTCCTCATAGCCTTCAAAATGGGTATCATAGATATTCTGCAAAAGAGTCTCGCCGTTTTTCATCTTATAGTCGTAGGCCAGACGGTGGAAAAACAGGATAAGGTTTTCCGGGCAAGCCGCCGGGTCGGCAAACATGGCGGCGTTTTTTGCCGCGTACTGCGTAGTGTAGCCGGTTCCTGCGGGCGTGCGGTCAACGCCGATTGCGCTGGCATCGGCGCGGTGATACGTTCCCCAGCGGCTGAACTCGTAGCCTTCAATGTTCGGGCCGTAGTGCAGGCCGGGCGTTACCATGAAACACACGCCAAATGGGGCGTTGTACTTTTCATAGGCGGGATAAGATTTAAGCAGGAGTTCCGTCACGGTTTCCGCGACACGGCCTGAGCCAAAAGAAAGGACGCTCCACTCGCAGGCTATTTCCCTGGCGGAAAGTGAGGGGTTCCAGATGATTCGCCCGTAACCGTAGAGGTTCGCCTGTGCAAGCGTGTGGCCTGTCCAGTTGCGATCCCTTCCGGTATTGACCACAGCCGCAAAGCCTTCAATACACGAAAGGCCTGCGGAGTATGTGCCGATAAGGTCTTTAATGCACCCTTGCGGTTCCCCGGCAGTGTCAAAGCGCATAACGTCTTCCCAGAGCCAGGGCAGGTAACACAGGTCTATCTGGTGGCCGGTGTACTCCTGGGTGATCTGGTGTTCCATAACATGGCGGGTTTTTTTCAGTGCGCCAAAGAGCGGTGCTACCGGCTCGCGTACCTGAAAATCGTAAGGGCCGAATTTTATCTGGAGGATCACGTTGTCATCAAATGCCCCGTCCAGAGGCATAAAGTGATCGTAAGCTGCACGGGCGCGGTCAACGCTTTTGTCGCGCCAGTCTTGTTGGCAGTTGTACACAAAACAGCGCCAGATGATTTCTCCGCCGTGCGGCTTTACCGCTCTTGCCAGCACATTCGCGCCATCGGCGTGGGTACGGTTGTACTGGAAGGGGCCGGGTTCGCCTTCGGAATCCGCCTTGACGATGAAGCCCGCCAAATCAGGAATGAACTTGTAGATAAGGTCAGCCCGCTCTTTCCACCACGCCGCCACAGCCGGGTCAAGCGGATCGGCACTAGGGAGCTTTCCCAGAGACCAGGGTGCGCCGAAGTTGATACTAAGCAGCAGCATGATGCCGAAGGGGCGGAAAATCGCCGCCAGCGCGGCAACATCTTCGAGGTACTCAGGGGTGATAAGGAGTTTTGCGTTGTTGCGGACATTGACGTTGTTAATGGAAATGCGATTAATTCCAACCGAGGCAAGCAGGCGGGCGTAGTCTTTAATTCGCTGCTTTTCATAGTCAAAGCATCCGTTATAAAAAAAAAGTGACTGCCCCGCATAGCCGCGCTCAATTGTGCCTTCCATATTGTCCCAGTGGTTGATCATCCGGAGGGGGCTGGCAGGCGCATCGTTCATCTCGAAGCCGTTTTTTATTACCCCCAGCGCCAAAAGCGCGAGAAAGCGGAACACCCCGTACAAGAGGCCATGCTCGTCATAGCCGGTAATGGCAGTCTGTTTATCGGTAACCTTTATCGAAAAACCGTCGGCCTTTGGCTCCGTGCCGGAAAGCTGATAACTCTTTCCAAGAAACACGCCGCGACGATCTACGTGCTCCATGCTTTCCGTAAAATAAACGGCTGGAGAAAAACCCAAAAGCCGTTTAATGCCCAGGCGAAATTCCTCAACCGCCTGCGTAGCAACTATGCCGCCCTTTTCTGCATAAACCGTATCCAGCGCAAGCTCAGGCAGCGCGATTAATCTTTTCTGCAACCAGCAGTCATATTCATTCAGCATATTTGGATATTCTCATATTTTTATTGCAATGATAAGATCACAAGTTAATAATGAATTATTTTACCACGAACCACTCGAACCACCACGAACAATGAGATTTGTGGTAAAGTATACATCCTAAATGAACCCTCACGGAGAAAAGAGGCAGAATAGATGGAATTCATAAAATCCTTTGTGTTCTTCGTGAGCTTTGTGCCTTTGTGAGAGGTAATTTGAGGAAAATGCCTTATAAATATTCAGGGGGAATATCTTATTGAAGAATTTGTTTCTTTCACCAATGTTTAGCGATGGGATGGTTATACAGCAAGGAACCCATTTCCCCGTTCGTGGCCGTTCCCTTCCATCTTCAATGGTGACAGTCACCTTTTTGGGTAAAACCTATCAGTCACAGGCGGGAGCTGACGGTAAATGGCAGGTGATCCTCGATCCAGTTCAGGCGGGCGGCCCTTTTACAATGGATATAGAATCAACAGAAACCAGAGTTTGCATAAAGGATATTTATTCAGGCGATGTATGGCTCTGCGCCGGCCAGTCCAATATGGAATTGCCCATGCAACGTCTAAGAGATAATTATCCTGAGGAATGGACAGCGGAGACTTATCCCCCGATAAGGCAGTTCAAAGCGCCACAGGAATGGGATTTTTCCGGCCCTCGCGAAGAACTAAGCGGAGGCTTCTGGACTGTCGCGACTGCGGAAACCCTCCATGAATTTTCAGGGACAGCCTGGTTTTTCGCCAAATACCTGTACGAAAAATACCATCTCCCCATCGGCCTTATTTGTACCGCGTGGGGCGGAACTCCCATCGAGGCCTGGATGAGCCGTGAGGCGCTGGCTGCTTTTCCTGAAAAAATCGCCCAAGGAGAGCAATACGCTGATTCGGCTGTGTGCAGAGAAATTGGTACAAAGAATGAAGCCGCAATACAGGAATGGGAAGGGCAGTTAATTCGCGAAGATGAAGGTATAAAAGGGAAATGGCAAAGCCCCGATACTATTCTATCCGCATCCGGCTGGGACTACATAACCCTGCCCGGTGATTTTGCAAAAGCCGGACGAGGAGCCGATAGGCTCCTTTCGAATTTCTGCGGCGTTATCTGGCTGTGCCGGGAATTCGAAGTAAAGGCGGATTTTTTAGCGCATGATGCCAGGGTCTGGCTTGGCACGATTATTGACGCGGACGTGGTGTACATCAACGGCGTTGAAGTGGGAAACACCGGCTACCGTTATCCGCCACGGAAGTACCGGATACCCGCAGGCTTGCTTCGCGAAGGGAAAAACCGCATTGCTATCAGGGTAACCTGCGTTAACGGGCAAGGGGAAATTACCAGGGACAAGCCGTTCCGCGTTTTTTCTGAGCAAGGCTGCGTGGAACTGGCGGGAACCTGGAAATACCGGATCGGCGCAAAGGCCGCCCCCCGCCCTGAAGCTTTCTTTTTTCAAAGGCAGCCAATGGGGCCCTATAACGCAACAATTGCCCCCATACTAAAATCTCCACTCCGTGGCATTATCTGGTATCAGGGCGAGTCAAATGACCCGAACCCAGATGAATATGCCGCCCTTTTTAAAGCCATGATACAGGACTGGCGAAATAAGTCCGATCAGGGCAATCTTCCCTTCTTGTTTGTACAACTCCCTATTTTTGGCAATCCCACCGAAAATGACGAGGCCGCACCCTGGGCAATTATCAGAGAGGCCCAAAGCGCCGCTCTGTCCCTTCCCGCTACCGGCATGGCCACCGCCCTTGATCTTGGCGAGTGGAATGATCTGCATCCCATAAACAAAAAGGAAGTGGGCCGTCGTTTATTTCTGGCGGCGGAGCAGGTGGTATTCAGAAATGAAAACGCCCCTGGCAGTCCCACGTGCCGTGATGTCCAGTTGCGCGGGAACCGGTTGTTTTTGACTTTTGACAACTGTGATAGCGGTCTTGTTGCGATAGGAACGCCTTATGTGAGCGTAATTGCAGACGGAGTACTCCTGCGGTTACCCGCAGAAATAGCGGGACCAGATACTTTATCGGTGGATATTTCTTCTGCCAAGAAACCAGAAAAGATACTATACGCGTGGGCGGACAATCCCAAGGATCGGCAATTGTACAATGGCGAAGGCTTGCCGGTAATTCCGTTTACGGTTAAAATTCCTGATGCAGTTATACCCTGAAATGATTTACTGTATAAAAGATTAAAAATGATAAAAAATGTTAATTCTTTATCTTTTCAATATGCTATTGTTTTATAATTAAGGAGTATTTATGTCCGTTAAATTCAGGCGTTATAAATTATTAGTCGATTTTGATAAAGTCAATAAATACCTGACTGATGTTTTTAGTATAGAAACACTTAATGGTTATTTGCTTCCCCAGTATTTTGAGTATGCTCATACCCATCCGTTATTTAGTTTTAAACAGGCACATAGATTCGGTCTATGGGAACATGAGAATGAGCTTGTTGGAATTGCTTGTTATGATATGTATCCTGGTGAGTGTTTTATAAGTGTAAAAAATCGTTTTAATTCATTATTGCCTGAAATGATAAATTATTCGGAAGAGTATTTATCTGAAAAAAGCAATGGCAAGACTTCTTTAGCAATATCAATTATTGGTAAAGAAATCGAAAAGAAGGAATTACTGGAAAAATCCGGTTACATAAAAATTCATTCTGAAACAGTAACCGTATTTTCATATGAAAACCCATTTTCGAATCATAGTCTTCCCGAAGGATTTTCCGTTATATCATTGGAAGAAGAGAATGATTTAAAGAAAATTAACGATTGTTTATGGTATGGTTTTGATCATGGTCCTGAACCTGATCCTGATAACGATATAGACTGCCGAATGTTAATGCAAAGCGGACCGAATTTTCGAAAAGACCTGACTACAATAATAAAAGCTCCAAATGGCGAATACGCATGTTACGCCGGAATGTGGATTGATAGACAAAATAACTACGCGTATCTGGAACCATTAGCGACAGTACCAAAATACCGGCGCATGGGGCTGGCAACAGTCGCATTAGTTGAAGGAATGAAAAAGACAAAAAGGCTGGGCGCAAAATATTGTTTTGGAGGAACGGGAGAGTTTTATCACAGTGTTGGCTTTAAGGAAATTTCAAACCGTGAATTATGGAGAAAGGAATGGTGAAATCATGGCAAAAGTAAAAACAAATTGGTTTATAGTTATTGTTTTATGGCTCGCGGGAATTGCGGCTGCTATGCAATTTGCAAAATTTTCTTTTGCCTTTGATTTTCTTAAAGACCAATATAATGTCAGCTCTTTTTGGATAGGCCTGTCTTTATCTGTTGTAGGCTTAATCGGTTTAATTTTTGGAATAACAGTAAGCATATATAGCTCCAAGATTACGCAAAATAAGTTACTCCTAATCAGCTTGCTATTTGGCGTCCTAATTTCTTTTATTCAAGCGTTGAATCCAATCTTTCCGATATTATTTATCTCCAGAGTATTGGAAGGCATATCCCATTTGGGAATTGTGGTTTCAGCCCCTATAATTATGATATTATTGTCTTCAGAAAAGCATCATTCAATCGTAATGGGTTTATGGAGCAGTTTTTTTGGTAGCGCTTTTTCTGTTACAGCATGGGCAGGTAGACCGATCATGGAATTATATCAGGTTTCCGGGTTGTTTTTAGTTCACGCTATATTTTTATTTGCAATATTTATTACCTTATTTTTCTCAATAAGAAAATTGGATGTTCCACATAATAAAAATAACAAGATATCGTTTTTTACTGCGCATATAAAAGTTTACTCAAATTGGAGAGCGGTTTCTCCGGGTGTACTCTTTTTCTTTCATACCTTTTTGTATATCGCATTATTCACCTTCTTGCCAAGATTGACCGAAGATGAAAACACAAAAAATTTATTATTAGTTGTTTTACCTTTAATCAGTATTGTTGGCACGATGATTGCCGGAATAACATCGCAATATTTTGTATCGCCCTCAAAATTAAGCGCTTTCGCATATATGTCATTATTTGCATTGATTTTTGTGGTCAAATTATCCTTCAATAATAATGCCTTGTTTGTGACTGCTTCAATGGTATTGATATTATTTTCCGGTATAATTCAAGGTTCGGTGTTTTCATTGATTCCAAATATCTCGCTAACAACCGAAGATCAAACAAACGCGAATGGCACTGTCGCCCAGTTGGGAAACTTGGGATCAACTTTAGGCTCGCCGATATTTTCATATTTTCTTACTTTTGGAAGGGATAGCATAATAATTATTGTATTGTTATTTAGCTTATTAGGAGCAATAAGCGGAATACTTATTACGAGAAAAATGAATTTCAGTCATAATCAATCCCTTCCATCCTAAAAACATCTTATAATTCCGAGTTCTTAAAAATTCCATAAGAAATAAAAGCAGAAATTATCAGCATAAACATACTGAAAATGAACCCAAAAAACAAAAACAAAATATGTTGATTAGAGAAATATTGCAAAGCCTTTTCAATAAATTCATCTAAATTTGTTTTTTCAGATAGAAATACAAAAAGAAGAATTAAGATATACAAAGGCATTGTTATGAATATAAAGGATTTTGAAAAACCAATTTTATAATAAATTGGATACGAAATACTTACAGCAAAACTATAATAACAGAAAGCAAGTGTTATTGACAGCGACAATGTAAAGGTGTCAATTCGCTGTTTAGATAATATGGATATAATATATGCCAATACTATAGAAATTATCAAATTTATTATCCCGGAAATAAATCCATATAAATACCTTCCAGTAATAATTTCCCTTCTGCGAACTGGCAATATTCCATATAATTTTTCACAATTATTTTTCTCAATTATTGAAAACGTTAACCCGCTAAAAGACACGCTAAAAAACATAATAATGATAATTGGCATTATTGGCTGTGTTAACAGCCCAAGCATTATTGATATAAAGTATACCATTATTACTTTAGAATAAGATGTTTTAATAATACAATAATCAAGCTTTAAAACCAGGAATATTCTATTCATTTTTATACATTCCCTTGCTGATATAAATGAGTATTTCATCTATGCTCGGTATCCCGTTAACAATTTCTTTAGGAATATTCTGTAAAATTGAAGACTTTACCATACCAACAAATACCGATTGGTTTATCGTCAATCCAATTATATTATATTTCAGTTCAGCAGATAAAATATCAGGGCTTCCCCTTACTATAACATAACTATTTATAAGATCCCTGGTATTTCCTGAATAAAACAACCTTCCATTATCAATCAGCGTAATGTAATCGGCAGCTTTTTCCAGATCAGATGTGATATGGGTAGAAAATAAAATGCTCCTCTCCCCATTTGCTATATACTCTTTAAAAATGTCCAATAGTTCACTTCGGGCAACCGGGTCAAGCCCGCTGGTTGGCTCATCAAGAATAAGAAGTTTCGCGTTATGAGACATGGCTACCGCGAGCGTCAATTTTACTTTCATTCCCCTTGATAGATCTTTTATTCTTTTACTAAAAGACAGATGAAACCTGTCTAAATATTGCTTAAATAAATTACTGTCCCAGGAATTATAGAATGCCTTTATCGCGTCTTCTATGTCTTTGATTTTCCACATTTCAATAAAAAAAAGGTCGTCAAATATTATTCCCAAATTTTGTTTTATTTCCAGTTCGTTTTTAACATTATCCAGACCTAATACTTTTATTACACCGCTATCCCTTTTTAGCATGTTCAATATCAAACGTATTGTCGTGGTTTTTCCTGCGCCATTTTGCCCGACAAAACCCATTATAGTTCCGGATGGCACATTAAAGGAAATTGCATCTATTGAAAACCCATTAAATACCTTGGTTAAATTATTTACTTCAAGAACATTGTTCATTTTACCATTTCGCTTTTTTGTAGTTTCTTATTCCTGAAATATCCTGTCAGCTTGAATGTTAATATACCCCATAAAAAACCGCATGGTAAAGATATTGAATATGTAATTATTGCTGTTGATAGATCAAATGGATTGTTCAACACCAATGTCATAAATGTTGCGAAAAATATACCCCAGCCTAACATCCCAACAAATATAGAAAATGTGAGCAAAGTAAATTTTATTTTCTTTTTATTGATTAGCCATGTAATATTATATAAAATAAACATTAAAATATATATTAATACAATTCTAAAAATACTTAAATTTGTTTTTAGCAAAAATTTAAATACTAAAATCATTATGGTAGTTGATAATATGCCCAGCAACATTTTTTTCAACCAGGGCAAGAAATTATTCATTTCAAAACCTCCATATGAAATCAGCCATTCTTATAAAAGCGCTGCTTTTCAGCCCAAAGGCCAAGAGCGGGGTTGGGAACAAAGAAGACCCGCTCCCCATCGTGCATGGTGTTCCATCCCATGGCAAGCTTCTTCGCATCATACCGAGCCGCCGCCTCAACCAGGCTGCCCCATTCGTAGCCCACGGACTCTATTTCAGCGCGGCTCACTCCAGGGCCTGGGCAATAGCGGACGGTGAACCTTTCCTCGCTGGAACCATGGATGAGGTGCGCGGCAACGCTCAGGTTTTCAGCGATTTCCTTTTCCTTTTCCAGCTTTTCAAGTATCACTTTGCTGGGCTGGTAACCAAATTTGCGGATAAGCTTGTCTACCCCCATGTCCTCGCCGAAACGCTCAAGACCTGGAGCGAGGATCAAAAGTTCCCCTCCGTCGGCCATAGCCATCCTTGTGCGGTAAACGGCTTTATTCCCAAGCCAGGTGGTGCGAAACTCTTCCGGCTCAAGGTATACAACGGCTTTCTTAATAGGCTCATCCAGGATGTCCACATTTACCTGTTGTGCAAGAGATGCAGCCTCCGTAAAACATTCCCGTCCAAACCCGACATAGAGACCGCGTACCGCAAGCGAACCACGTGGCTTGCCGACCTTGGCAGCTTCGTTGTCGCTCCTTGGGCCTACGACGGTGAGTGCAAACAGAACAGGCGGAAGCCGGTTCCCAAAACGCCTGAACCCCTCGTCAAAAAGCGCCCTGACCGGCGTGTCGATCCTGCCCATCATACGCTCCATGCCGTAAGAAGCTCCCATGAAGTGGCTTTTGTCAATGGCTTCCTTGCCGCCGGTTCCCACAAAAATATTTTTTGTATGGTTTGCCATGCCAATCACCTCGTGCGGAACCACCTGCCCAAGCGAAATTGCCATTGAGAATCCGCCTTCAAGAAGAAGCTTATTTACCTGCACAGGCCAGTCGTATTTGATTCGTCCATCGGTTGCTTTTTCAAGCCAGGCTTCTTCAATGCGTCCCAGGGTGACAACATCATTCCGCCAGTCGTGGACGATAAATTTATCGGCGGGAACATCGGGGAACATCCGGTCAATTTCTGCGGCGGTCATAGCCATGTGGGTTCCCAGGGCGGGAAGCACTGCCTTAAGCCTGCCGGATAGCACACGGGCAGCAATGCCGGTTAAGTAACCGGCGCGTGAATGGAAGCGGGTTATATCCGGCGGCAGAATAAACACCGGCCCTGATCCATTCTGATCCGCGATGGCATTTGACAAAGCTCCCGAAAAAAGTTCGTCAAGTTCCCCGTCGGAAAGATCCAGCGTTGGGCCACCTTTGGCAACGTATGTTTTTTCCATTATAAATTGTAGTATACTACAGATAGCGCAAAGCATAAGGGGAGAAAAATGAAGAACGCGGACATCGGCTTAATTGGGTTAGCGGTAATGGGCGAAAACCTGGTTCTTAACATGGAAAGCAAAGGCTTTCAGGTCGCGGTTTACAACCGGACAACATCCAAAGTGGATGATTTTATTAAGGGCCGTGGCGCAGGAAAAAATATTACCGGCTGCTATAACATAGCGGAACTTGCCGCCGCTTTGAGCAAGCCTCGCAAGGTAATGATCATGGTAAAAGCCGGCCAGGCTGTGGACGACACGATTGAACAGCTATTTGGCGTTCTTGAAAAAGGAGACATTATAATCGACGGCGGCAATTCCAATTATCAGGACACGATCCGCCGTACTGCGTTTGTAGAATCCAAAGGGCTTTTATATATCGGAACCGGAGTTTCAGGCGGAGAGGAAGGGGCGTTAACCGGGCCTTCGATTATGCCGGGCGGTTCCCCGACGGCTTGGCCGGAGGTAAAGCCAATTCTTCAGGCGATTTCCGCCAAAGTTAAACAGGAAGGAGTTGGTGAAGTGCCCTGCTGCGACTGGGTTGGCGAAAACGGCGCGGGCCACTTTGTAAAGATGGTTCACAACGGGATTGAATACGGCGATATGCAGCTCATCTGCGAGACCTACGATTTATTGAATAATGTCCTCGGCCTTTCTCACGACGAAATGGGCGCTGTGTTTGATGAATGGAACCGTGGATCGCTCGGTAGTTATCTTATCGAAATAACAAGGGACATACTTCGTTATAAGGACGATGACGGCAAACCGCTGGTGGAGAAAATCCTTGACACCGCAGGCCAAAAGGGAACCGGCAAATGGACTGGCATTGCGGCTCTGGAGTTCGGCGTGCCTCTTACTTTGATTGGCGAGGCGGTTTTTGGCCGCTGCCTTTCAGCCGCCAAAGACGAGCGTGTCCGTGCGGCGAAGGTTTTTTCAAGCCCGAAGCCGATAACTCAAGCGGACAAAGCGGCCTTCATCAAAGATTTGGAAAAAGCCCTATACGCCTCCAAACTGGTGTCCTACGCGCAGGGTTATCTATTAATGCGCGAAGCTGCAAGGGAGTACAAATGGAACCTGAACTACGGCGGCATCGCCCTGATGTGGCGCGGCGGCTGTATTATCCGCTCTGTTTTTTTGGGCAAAATTAAGGAAGCCTTTGACAAAAAGCCTGACCTGGAAAACCTTCTGCTTGATCCTTTCTTTGCAAGCGTTATCGAGGAGGCCCAAGAACCGTGGCGTAGGGTTGTCGCAACAGCGGTACAAAGCGGCGTCCCCTCCCCGGCTTTTTCCAGCGCGCTGGCCTACTTTGACGGCTACCGCAGCGAGCGTCTTCCCGCGAACCTGCTCCAGGCCCAGCGTGATTACTTCGGCGCTCACACTTACGAGCGGGTTGACAAAAAGCGCGGCGAGTTTTTTCACACGAATTGGACAGGGCATGGAGGGACAACTAGCGCGTCGACGTATACGGTTTAATTGGGGGACAATGTGGCTAAAATGAATGTCCTGGGAACGGAAATATCCGTTATTCGTATCAATGACGATGATTATATCTCTCTGACAGATATGGTTTATAATATTGAAAACGGTGAATTTTTTATTCACAACTGGCTACGTAATCGTAATACAGTTGAATTTTTAGGTATTTGGGAGCGAGTCTACAACCCCAATTTTAATCCTGTCGAATTCGACAGGATTAAAAGCCAATCGGGTCTGAATAGTTATCGCATCAGCGTAAAAGAGTGGTGTGAAAAAACCAACGCTATTGGCATTCAATCTCGCGCCGGACGCTATGGCGGAACCTTCGCCCATAAGGACATCGCCTTTGAATTTGGCATGTGGATTTCACCTGAATTTAAGATTTATCTCATAAAGGAATTTCAGAGACTTAAAGAACAGGAGTATAAACAGCTTGGCTGGGACATCCGCCGAAATTTGACAAAACTTAACTATCGGATTCACACAGATGCGATAAAACTGAACCTAATTCCGAAAACTATTACCAAAGAACAGGCAATCTTCAAATATGCGGAAGAAGCGGATATATTGAATGTCGCCTTGTTTGGAATGACAGCCGCCGATTGGCGAAAACAAAACCCAAAACTGGACGGAAACATACGTGATTATGCGGATATTGCCCAACTTGTCTGCCTTGCAAACCTCGAATCCCTGAACGCTCACCTCATCAATGACGGAGTTTCGCAAGAAAAGCGAATTGTAGCGTTAAACAAAACAGCCATTTCCCAAATGAAAATTCTTACCGCAGAATACGGCGTAAAGAAACTGGAAAGCAAGCCCATAAAAAATAAGCCGTAATGGGTTTTACTTCGCAAGAGTAACAGGAATATATACCCGATTGTAAAACCTGACAGATATATGTTACCATTCTGTAAGGGAATCTCCAATGAAAAAATGCCCCTACCTTATTATTGCCTACGCCTTGCTAGCCATATCTTGCGTAACTCAAGAGCCAAAAATAACTCAGGAATCGGCTAACGTACAGGAATCTGCCATTGCTGAAACCGGCATTCCGCTTGATAAAGCTTTATCGGACATTGTTTCGTATTATGTGGGAAACCTTCCCGCGAATACGAAAATCGCGCTTATAAAGTTTGATGCTGAGGCACAGCTTCTATCCGATTATATTTTTGAGGAACTCTGGATTCATTTTGAAGACAGCCGCTCGTTTGTTCTGGTTGACCGTAAAAACCTGGAACTCATACAAAAAGAAATGGACTACCAGTATTCCGGCTTGGTGAGCGACGAGTCAATGCAGTCTATTGGGCATCAATTAGGGGCAGAGATCCTTGTCTATGGCAATATAACCTCAATCGGCAGTGAATATCGGCTTGTCGTTCGCGCTACGGATGTTGAGAAGGCCGTGACCCGTATCCGTTCGGCAACGGTGAAAGCGGATCGACGTTTTACAGCGTTGCTGGAAAACAAGGCTGGCGGTAAGGGCGGCAAGATTGAGGAAAGTATGGCAAACGCTTTATATTCCGGCCTGGACAACCCGTGGCGGTTTACGGTACAGACAGACAAAGCAAGCGGCGATTACCATGAAGGCGAATATATGACCATGCGCATCTATTCCGAAAAGGACGCCTGGTTCAAGGTTACGCACATTGATGTAAACGGAAACGCGCAGGTGATTTACCCGGTTTCGCCTAATGACAATAACTCTATCAGAGCCGGACAGACACGGCAGATTCCCGATAACACGCGGTACAGGATGACCAAGCCATACGGCGAAGAAATGATACTGGTTGGCGCTTATGAAAAGCCGTTTGTCATACAGCGGAATTTAACCGGGCCGCTGTCAAACAACCTGCTTGTCCGCAGCATAACAGCAGAAAGCGAAGATTCCCGGACAGAAATGCGCCCTGTTGCCACGGCTAAATTTATTTACAGTATTGGGCCGTGATATAAATAGAAATTTACAAGGCAGGAGGAAATCAGGATGAAAAAGCTGTTTGTGGTTCTGTTCTTTTTGGCGGCCGCTCTTTCTTTCGCTCAGCAAAAATACGCTTTGGTTATCGGCAATGGCAACTATACCGGCTTAAGCAGGCTTGCCAATCCAGTGAACGATGCCAATGATATGACCGCCGCCTTGCAAGGTTTGGGCTTCACCGTGGACAAGGTGCTGGACGGAAACCTTGACCAAATTGAAAACGCCATTATAAGGCTGAAGAACCGGCTCTCTGTTTCAAAAAATTCTTACGGTTTTTTCTTTTACGCCGGTCACGGAGTGCAATCCAACGGCGTAAATTACCTGATACCGGTAGGCGCCAGTATATCTACCGAAAACTCCCTGCGCGACCGCGCGGTCTCGGTTCAGTGGGCACTGAGCGAACTGAACGACGCCGGTAATGATCTCAACGTTGTGGTGCTGGACGCCTGCCGCGACAACCCCTTTGCCTGGGCGCGGAGCGGCAGCCGGGGCCTTTCGGTCATATCGAACCAGCCGGCGGACAGCATTGTCGTATATGCTACAAGTGCTGGTTCCACCGCGGCAGACGGGACAGGCAGGAACGGCCTTTTTACCGCCCAGCTTTTTAAAAACATCGCTACCCCCGGTTTGGAGGCGAACGAAATATTTCGCCGTACCGGCGCGGACGTGGCACAGGCCAGCAACAGGCAGCAAATACCCGCTGTGTATAACCAGTTCTTTGGCAACGCCTATTTTGGCTCAGTGCCTGTCGTTTCCGCACCGTCTCCCCAATCTTCTGTTGCCGTAGGCAGCATCACCGTAACATCGGCAATCGCGGGGGAAATACTCATAGACGGAAAGGGCACCGGTATAAGTGTAAAAGATGGCGGAACGGCAACAATTACCAATGTCAGTACCGGAAACACCGAAGTCGCTGTAAAAGAGCCCAACGGCGTGATAACCAAAGCGGCGCAAATGGTCATGGTACAGCAAGGCCAAACCTCAACCGCAAGGATAGAACGCCCTGCTTCCACGGCGGTTCAACCTACGCCCTCTCCCCAGCCTACGCCAGCTCCGGCAGCGCAACCAGCAGCCAAGCCGCCTGAAGCCCCAGCGCAATATAAGATAGGGGATCGCGGCCCCGCCGGGGGCATCGTTTTTTACGACAAAGGGAATAATAACGACGGCTGGCGCTATATGGAAGCTGCGCCGGTTGATTTTCTAAATGCCGAGTGGGGGGCGTATGGGATAAGTGTAACCGGGACCGGAACCGGGATAGGTTCAGGAAAGCAGAACACGGAATTAATTATTGCGGCTCTTAACCAAAATAAAGAAAGCGGAAAAGCGGCGCAGTTGTGTAAGGTTTATACACAGGGCGGGTACAGAGATTGGTTTCTGCCAAGTAAAGACGAATTGGATTTGATGTATAAGAATTTGAAACAAAGCAACTTGGGTGGATTTCAATCAGGCTACTACTGGTCTTCGTCGCAGTACAGTGGCAATATAGCGTGGTACCAGGGGTTCAGAGACGGCAATCAGTTAGACCACAGCAAAAGCCTCTATAAGAGAAATAAGTGTTACGTTCGTGCCGTCCGAGCTTTTTAGCCCTTTAACTATTTAACCCTTTACGCAAAGGTACTTCACTTGGCCGGGAAATGCACGGTAAAGAGGCTGGAGGGAGCAAATAATAAATAACAAATAACAAATAGCAAAGAAAAGAGCAGGGAGTGGGGATGGAGCGGGAGGAGAGAGCGATGCGGTTTTTCACAATGCCTGGTTAACTGGTTAACTGGACAGAAATGAAATTCTGCGTTAAATTAAGAATGTGTTGCACGAATTAACTATAGTTGTTGATGATACAGTCTACCAAACCCTTAAACCAATGGTTGAACAGCAAACCATAGGTTCTTTTTTACATGAATTTATCCAAAACCGTACTGCAAAGCGGCCAATACCAGATATATCTGCGTTGCGCGGATCATTGCATAAGATCGATACATCGGATATTCGTGACGAAACTGATCGGCCTCTATGAACATTGTTGATTCGTCATGTTGGTTCGAATATCTTATGGGTACTGAAATAGGCGCGAATGTCGCTGCTATTGTTGAAAACCCAAGTGGACTCGTTGTTCCAACGATAACCCTGTATGAAGTTTATAAAAAGTTATTGCTGGAAAAGGACGAAGAATACGCATTGGATGTAGTTTCGTATATGCAAGCGGGCACAGTAATTGAACTTAACACAGGTTTAGCCCTTTCCGCTGCCAGAATAAGCAAAAAACATAAATTGCCTATGGCCGATAGTATTATTTATGCAACTTCGTTGGATTACTCAGCGATTGTTTTTACTTGCGACAAACATTTCAAAGATATTTCTGGTATTCGATACTTTCCAAAACTGTAACAACTGGTAACGCAGAGGTGAGACTTACACCGAGTTTGCCTGGTGCGGATGCTTAGGAGGAATTATGGCGCGAATGACAGAAGAAGAAGCTGATGCTTTGGACGAGTATTACACTAAAAACCCGCCAAAGATTGATCCTGCCAAAAGAGGAGGCTATTTTACCCGTCAAAGAGAATTGCTTAATGTCCTGGATAAAGTATCAGCCGATTACATTATAAGTCGCTCTTTATCAACCAATAAAATGCCTGCCCAGATTATCGGCGAGATGGTTCGGGAACGGATCTCCGCTTCAGCAACATAATAAACGCGGATAAAACAGAACATGGAATTACAACATCGGCTTCTGTGTTGCACGGAATGGGTGAGGAAGCAGGAAGCAAATAACAAATAGCAAAGAAAAAATAACAAAGAGGAAAGAACGGGGAGAAGAGAGCCTCGCAGAAAATTACACTAAGCAGTTGCAGCCAGTTCTTTTCGAACCATTGCAGCAATAATCTCGGCAGGAGACAAGTGTAGCGCTTCAGCCTGAGAGCTGATATACTCAGCCGATACTTTGTCAAGGGAAGCAAGCAACTCACGCTGTCGAGTAAAAAAACCGCCTGTTCCATGCTTCAAAGGCGGTGTGGTTTTTGTCCACAGTTCGTCAAGAGCATCCGCTTCTTCTTCAGCAATTTTACATTTACCCGTCAGGCTCATCGTATTGGACTATAAAGCCGATAAATTCTTCCCATGTCTGGAATAAGAACCGGCTGAATATGAACCGCAAGCCGGCAAAAAACTCGTCAAGGCGCC
>Ga0268262_10001140_pt1 | contig 33792 bp, 29 predicted proteins | sample TergutNc150P3_FD_190354 | JGI IMG/M metagenome (GOLD analysis project Ga0268262, IMG submission 190354) | Nasutitermes corniger P3 segment gut microbial community from laboratory colony in Florida, USA - Nc150 P3 (SPAdes) (version 2) | ecosystem: Host-associated > Arthropoda: Insects >...
CAAGGCAATCATTTTTTAAAATTCCCCTGTAACGATCAAAAACAGCTTTAATGCGCTTTTCGCTTTCCCCAAACCACATGCTTTTGGTTTCGGAAATATTGACAAGCATTATATCCCTGCCTGTTTCGCGGGCAATCTGGTAGGCGGTCTCCGTTTTTCCCGTTCCGGGCGGGCCTGAAAAAATACAGGCAAATCCGGTTCTCATACCGCTTTCGCCAAGACGCTTTTGAATTCCTGTAAAGTTTTCCGCGCGCAGCAGTTCTGTCAACTCGCCGATACGGCTTCTGATTTTTTCATTGTAAAAAAGTTTCTTTACAGGGATTTTTTCAACGCGGATAAAATCCTTCCCTTTGTGTTTTGTTTTTTCTTTAAGATCAAAATCACCCAAGAATTCGTCTTTTGCCTTTTGAGTGAGCCTGATAAAATTCGTATCAGCCATACCGTCTTCAAATTCATACTCAACCAGACCTTTTTGCATAATTTTAAGTTCTCTTGATTTGAATTTTTTCTTGAAATGGCATGCCTTTGAGTACCCAAAAATATCGCGCAGTTGATTCCAAAGATAATTCTGCTCGATTGACTCATTATCATCAATTACCAGTTCACAGCATAAAATAAGCATAAGCATTACGGAATCTTCTCCCAAATCATATTCAGTCTTTTTCTTTACAAAACAAATATTTTTATTGCACTCTAAAAGATTTTTTATTTCTTCATTTAGATCATCAATGTCCATTTCTTCACCTAATAAAGCATTGATCATCTCCTCGACGTAATTTAAAAAATCTTCCGGGCTGAGGTTTTCATTATTCTTGATGAATTTACATTCAACGCCCTGTCGGACCGCATTAATGACATTCCTGGGGATTTGGTATTTAGGGCTGTTGCTCCTTTGTCTTGAGTAATCCGATTGCCGCGTTTCCTTGATCAATTTATTCTTTTTTAGGACGTCAATATCGTCCATATACCGCAGAAGCTGCATTTTACCGCATTTTAAGGTATCGACAATTGTGTCCATCGTAAAACATTCGCCGTAATTCTCAAATACAATTGAGAATAGGGCGGACTGTTTGGGGGTAATGTGCAACAGGTTAGACACCGCGTTCAGGTGTTCCTCCGCGTTGGCAAAGAAAACGTTGGTAAAATTGTATTCCTTTGCCAGTTCAATGATTTTTTCCAAATGGTCTATCATATTCATATTTTATTTATACTGTTTTTACCGTGTCATAGAGTGATATGGTAAAGAATTTAAGAAAATATATTTTTGTTTTCACTATGCCGGTATTTGACATGGTGAATAAAGCATCAATTAAATTGGTATTATTGCGTTAATTAGAGTCTGTCTATAATGTGGACACATTATAGACAGACTACCTTAAAAATCGTATTTTCGTAGCCTTTAGGCGAGAAAATACAAGGTCTGTCCGCAAAGTAACCGACTTTGTGGACAGATACTAATTATTATTTTCAGTTTTGCTTTCGGTTCCGCCGTTAGCTCCCATAATTAGCATGGTGATAAACTGATCTTTTAGCTCGGGGTCTTTTAATATTCTGCCAAAGAGCTTGAAAGCTTCTTTTTCTTCATCTGTCATGGTTAGCCGTTTAATTGCTTTTTTCTCAATGGCTTTTATGCGGGCATTGATAATTGCATGATTTATCCTGATTTCTTCCGGAGTCAAATCATCGTCATCCATTTGTAAAATTTCCTTTTCTTAAAAATTTTCTCCATTTTGTTTAAAACAATAACAGATTGCAGGCTTCCTTAATCTTAATGAGCGGTCTTGACGGTATGTGTAAGGAATTAAAAAAGCCCTGAAATTTTTCCGTTACTGTCAATATTAATCTTTTCCGCGACTGGAACGGGAGGCAGTCCAGGCATTGTCAAAATATCTCCCGTGAAGGCTACGATAAATCCCGCTCCGGCTGAAAGCTTTATGTCCCTTACAGTCAGCCGCCATCCTTTTGGCGCTCCCAAAAGAGAAGCGTCATCTGAAAAACTGTACTGGGTTTTTGCCATACAGACCGGAACTTTATCAAGCCCAAGTTTTTCAATTAGTTTTATGCGTTTTTGCGCGTCAGGTAAGATAGCGACACTGTCGGCGCGGTAGATTCTTTTTGCAATAACCTCTATTTTTTCTTCTATGGAAAGATTGACATCGTAAGTAAATTCAAAATTGTTGGGCTGTTCGCAAAGACGCACCACTTCTTCGGCAAGCTTTTCGCCTCCTTCGCTTCCCTTTGCCCATACTTCGGATATAGCGGCATTGACGCCTAACTCGTTGCATTTTTTTTCTACCAGTTTCAGTTCCGCTTGCGTATCATTTGGGAATACGTTTATGGCGACTACCGCCGGAAGTTTGTAAACTTTTGTGATGTTTTCAACGTGCTGCAGAAGGTTTGGCAGCCCCGCTTCAAGAGCGGCAAGGTTTTCTTTTTCATGATCAGCCTTACGCGCTCCTCCGTGCAGCTTCAAGGCGCGGATAGTGGCTACAATAATTACCGCCGACGGCTTTATTCCGGCAAAACGGCATTTAATATTGAGGAATTTTTCCGCGCCTAAATCCGCGCCGAAACCGGCTTCGGTAACCACATAGTCGGCGCACTTAAGAGCCATGCGGGTCGCCATTATCGAATTACAGCCGTGCGCCACATTGGCAAACGGCCCGCCGTGAATAAAAGCAGGGGTTCCTTCCAGAGTTTGTACAAGGTTTGGTTTTAGCGCGTCTTTAAGAAGAGCCGCCATTGCGCCGTGCGCGCCTAACTGCGCGGCTGTAACCGGTAGTTCGCTGTTGTCGTTTTGCTTTCCGTAAGTATAACCTGCAATAACGCGGCCAAGTCTGTTTTTCAAATCGTCAATACCGGAAGCAAGACATAGGATCGCCATTATTTCCGAAGCGGCGGTAATGTCAAAGCCGTCTTCATGAGTGAACCCGTTTTTTCTTCCTCCAAGCCCCGTAGTAATAAAACGCAGTTGTCTGTCATTCATGTCCAGACATCTGCGCCATGCAATTTTTCGCGGATCAATGTTGAGTTTGTTGCCCTGAAAAATGTGATTGTCAATGATTGCCGATAAAAGATTATTTACGGCGCAGACTGCGTGGAAATCGCCGGTAAAATGAAGGTTGATGTCCTCCATGGGAATTACCTGCGACCAGCCGCCGCCTGCGGCTCCGCCTTTTACGCCGAATACCGGTCCCAGCGAAGGCTCACGCAGCGCTACAAGGGTTTTTTTACCGATTTTACAGAGACTGTCCGCAGCACCTATCGAAGTGGTGGTTTTACCTTCTCCTGCGGGAGAGGGGGTAATGGCTGTTACCAGAATTAGTTTGCCGTCTTTTTGGTTTTGTTTTTCCGTAAGGAAGTCAAGATTTACCTTTGCTTTATACTTCCCGTAATAATCAATAAAATTATCGGGAATCCCCGCTTTTTCTGCCACATCTTTAATGTGCAGCGTGTGTTCGGGATACACCGATTGGGCAATTTCAATATCGGAACCTGTAAATCTTTTAGGATTGGACATTTATTAATGATGTATCAGGTAAAAAATAAAGTCAATGCGATTGTTCTGACACTTTGGATTCTTTTTAGAAAATTGGCAAAAAAAAGACGATGCGCCTGGACGTCCGGTTTTTAACCCGATTGCGCACCGTCTGATTATGAGAGGTAATCCCTCCCGGTAATTTAATATCGGCCTTATTTGTATGAGACTTTAGCTTAAAGGGGCATTTTAACCCCAAAAATTATTTTGACATTTTTATGTTTTTAGTGTATTCTGTTTTTGGAAGACCTATAAACAGGAAATCCACCATAAAATAACCCAAAGAGGAGGCCAGCGTATGGCGAAAGTTGAGTTGAAAAGTATTTCCAAGGTGTATGACGGCGGTGTTCGCGCGGTAGACAATGCCAACATTGTAGTCGAAGACAAGGAGTTTGTAGTTTTTGTAGGACCTTCCGGATGCGGTAAGTCCACAACACTCCGTATGGTTGCCGGTCTGGAAGACATTACAGAAGGCGAATTGCTAATTGATGATGAAAAGATGAACGATGTTCCGCCCAAGGACAGAAATATCGCGATGGTATTCCAGAACTACGCCCTTTATCCGCATATGTCGGTTTATGAAAACATGGCGTTCGGACTTAGGATCAAAAAAGTGCCAAAGGCTGAAATTGACAAACGCGTTCATGAAGCTGCCCGTATTCTTGACATTGAAAAATTTCTGGATCGCAAACCTAAGGCTCTTTCCGGCGGTCAGAGGCAGCGTGTCGCTGTAGGACGCGCTATTGTCCGTAACCCCAAGGTCTTCCTTTTTGACGAGCCTCTTTCCAACCTTGACGCAAAATTGCGCGTACAGATGAGGGCGGAACTTTCCGACCTGCACCTTCGCCTGAACGCAACAATGATCTATGTTACCCACGATCAGGTAGAAGCTATGACAATGGCAAACAAGATCGTTGTTATGAAGGACGGAAAAGTACAGCAGATTGGTTCGCCCTTGTTCCTCTATAACCATCCGATCAACAAATTCGTAGCCGGTTTTATCGGATCTCCTCCGATGAACTTCCTCACTGTAAAAGTAATTGACGAAGGCGGTTCGGTTATGTTGGACGAAGGTTCATTTAAAATTAAAGCGGATTCTTCCCACAACGAATACCTGAAAAAATACGCAGGCAAGGAAGTGTTTTTTGGCATCAGACCGGAGGATTTGAATTATACCGAATCAGGCGGCAATAACAGCTTTACCGTGAAGGTTACAGTCGTTGAACCGCTGGGCGCCGATATTCATCTTTGGCTGACAACCGAAACACAGCCGCTCGTTGCCCGTACGGAACCTAGCCACACTTTCAAGGTTGGCGATTCTGCTTCGTTCATTCCGAGAATGGAAAAAGCCCGCTACTTTGACAAGGAAACGGAACTGGCAATTATTCAATCAAACGCATAAGCTGCCATTCAGCAAAAAAAAGCCGCAGAAAATGCGGCTTTTTTTTTATTTTATTGTCTTTTTATATCCTTCCGACAGGTTGTTTTCACCTATATTCGCGATAATTCCGCCGCCCTGATTACGGTATTTTCCCGGGCTGATGCCTGTGTATGTTTTGAATATCTTTGAAAACCAGCTTTGGTCTTCAAAACAGCAGCATGCGGCTATTTCGCTGAGAGGCATATCAGTTTCAAGCAAAAGGCGGCTTGCCTTTTCCACTCTGAGTCTGTTAAGGTATTTTGAAGGGTTTTCTCCCATTTCTTCCTTGAAAATACTGCTGAAATACGGCGGAGAAAAACCCGCAATATCGGCGATTTCTTTCAGGCTGATTTTCTTGGTGAAATTTTCCTGAATGTAATTTTCCGCTTTCCGTAAAGCTGCGGCATGGGGAATTCCGTGGAAATAAGATATGGCTTCCGATACGCGTCCGACAATTGTATGGATAATATCAGTTAACTCTTCAATGGTTTTGGCTTCCTGTACAAGTTTCAGGTTTTGACTGTTAATTTCCATGGAAAGGTTTCCGCTCTTGGCGGGGCTTATTTCCACTCTGGAGATTAATACTATAAGCTCGGTTATGCGTAATTGCACATATTTAAATTGTCCCGGATTGGAAAAAAATACCATAGCCAACAGTTCATTCAGGATTCTTTTTGCCTCTGATGCATCGCCTTTGCGCAGAGCGGATATAAGGTTTTTTTCCTTATCCAGCGGATACCCCGGTTTTTCTGAATTTTCGCCGTATTGGTTCTTTATATCTTCGATTATTTTTGCTATAGTCTCCTGCTGTTCCACTCTTCTTTTAATAATCTCATGATAATCTTCACTTCCCGAACTAAGGGATTCGGCGCATAGCTGCATCATTTCCGCCATAGATTGGATTTTTTCCCCGTCTGCGGCAGGCGACGCGCTTATGCGCTCTTTAAGCTCATCTTTTTCTTTTTCACTATTGCACATAACATAAGTATCATTGGCATTTGAAAAAATGTCAACCGCTTTTTGTCCTTCAAACGAATAAACCCCGCCCCTTATTGCGCCTGAAAAACGCTCTTCCGCATATATGACGCTTATCCAAAAAAGGAAACCAAGACTGCATTGGTATATATGAAAGCTTCCTTTCTTGTTTGCTTCTTCAATGGCGTTAATGTGCATTTCATGGCACGGCTCCTGCTCCGCTTTGTATTTTTTACAGTATGGGCAGATTGTTTTTTCGGGACAATGCTCAATGCCGTCCGGAACATGACTCTTGTACGTACTGTCGTAAATGCAGATACTGCAGCCTGTTGCCTGATAATAATCAAGCATAACTTTTTTTGCTTTCTCGATAAAATCTTTTTCCTGTTGAACATACATCCTGTTCTTGTTTTCTTTCATTAGACCCCTCCGTATTTATGCGGATACGCCGGATATACTTCCCTGATTACGGTATTTACCCGGAGTAAAACCGGTATTGCTTTTAAATATTTTTAAGAACCAGCTTTGATCCTCAAAACCGCAGGTTTTGGCAATTACGCTTATCGGCATATTTGTAGTTACAAGCATTACTGCGGCTTTATCTACTCTTAGCCGGTTAATGTAATTGGAAAGATTTTCTCCCATTTCTTCCCTGAAAATAGTGCTGAAATACGGCGCGGAAAGACCTGAAACATCCGCAATTTCCCGCAGGCTGAGCTTTCTTGTATAATTTTCCCAGATAAAGCGCTCGGCTTTTCTGATCGCGGGAAAATGCCGCACTCCATGAAATGAAAAAATCTTTTCCGCCATTTTTTCCGTGAAGCATGTGAGAACGTCGGTTATTTCACCGATATTTGAGCTTTCTTCAATTTTCTTTAGATAACAATAGTTTATCTCAAGTATGGAGCTGTCATTTATATCATTGGAATCCGACGCCGCTCTGGACAGCAATACCGCGAGCTCTATGGCCTTTAACCGTAAAACGGAAAAATCACAGTTTACTTCCCTGTAGCGGATATTTATCAATTTATAGAGAATTTTTATAGCTTCTTTGTTGTCTCCGCGTCTTAGGTTAGCCAGTAATATTCTTTCAAGAATAATAGAATAAGCGTCATTTTCCGGTTTTTCTTCATTTTCAAATTCCGCAGGCGCGGCTGTATATTTAATAAAGTCGGGACAAGTATTGCGTCTGGAAATTTGGTCAGCGCAGATTACCATCATTTTGGCAAGGGCCTTTATTCTGCCGCTGTTTTTTATTGTTCCTTCGATGCCGCCGGAAATAAGCGCGCCGGCAAGACGTTCGCCGGAATAAAAAGGACTTGTCCAAAAAACAAAACCCTGCGGGCATAAATAAATATAGGACCCTCCAAGCAGCCTTGCTTCGTTTACCGCTTTCATGTGTAAGAACATACAGTTGTTATTGAAAGCTGTTGCAGTATTTTTTTTGCAGCGATTACAGATAAAATCATGCTGGTTTGATCCGTTATTACAATTGGAATTCACGACTGAAACCGCGCAATTTGCAGCCTTTTCATATTGTTTGGCAATTTTTCCGGCTTTAAATAACAGCGGCTCCAGATCGCGGCGTTGGATAATACTCGGTAATTTTGACATTTTCAGCCTCCTTATTCCATAAAACTTAAATAAATTACAGCGGACAAAATACACCCTTTTTACAAAAAAAAACGCGCTGGAAAAAAAAGAAAGAAATGTTTATACTTGGTTTAATATATGAATGACAAGCAGGAAATAAATACCGCTCTTGATAAAATGATCTTGTCAGCTTCAGGCTGGCGCGGAATTTTTTCTATACACGGTAATGAAGAGGATACGACAGAGAAAATAGACTACGCACATCGCATAATTTCAGCCGCGGCAGCGTTTGCTTTTTCAGGGTATATGCGCAATATTTCTGCGTCATCTGCAAATTCACAGAAAGCATTGGTTCTTCTGGGAACCGATACGCGCCCCACAGGAAGAGCGATTGTTGATGCTATGATTCCGGTACTGCTTGCTTCCGGCTGTAATGTACAGTACGCGGGAATTACCGCCGCGCCTGAAATTATGGCATGGGCAAGAAAACGAGGTTCAAGCGGAGCTGCAGTCGGTTTTATTTATATTTCGGCGAGCCACAACCCTATCGGTCACAACGGTATTAAATTCGGACTTGCAGACGGAGGCGTGTTGGCGGCGGAAGAAACTGCGAAACTTATTGTCAATTTCCGTTCTTTTTTTGAAAAAGACGGTTTTATTAATAAAATTGAATCGCTTGTTTCATCGGCGGACGCTGAGGTGATTCAAAAAGTTTACTCAGGTTGTACGGAGGCAAAAAAAGAGGCGTTAAATGCCTACTATGATTTTTGCAACAATGTCGCATGGGGGGACAGCGGCGGCGTTTGCGCAAACGGTATTTCCGCTGTAATAAAAGACAGTATTGCAAAACAGCCGCTTGGAATTGTTTGTGATTTTAACGGCAGCGCAAGGACAGTATCTGTTGACAGGGAATTTTTTACCGCCCTTGGACTTAAGTTTGAATGTATCAACGGCGAACCCGGGCAGATTGTCCACCGTATAGTTCCCGAAGGAGAGTCTCTTGAGCCCTGCCGTTTGCTGCTTGAAAAAGCCCATGAGCGTGATGCGTCATTTACTCTGGGTTATGTGCCGGACTGCGACGGCGACAGGGGAAATTTGGTTATATGGGATGATTTAATTAACAAAGCCCGTTCTCTTGAAGCGCAGGAAGTTTTTGCGCTTGCCTGTGTTGCGGAACTCTCTTATCTTGTCCTGACAGGCGGGCTTTCTTACGATAACGGCAAGCCCGTTGTAAAAGCGGCGGTAGCGGTTAATGATCCGACATCAATGCGCATAGACAGGATAGCCGAAGCGTTCGGAGTTTCCGTTTTCCGCGCCGAGGTCGGCGAAGCCAATGTAGTGGGTCTTGCCCGCCGTCTGCGTGAAGAAGGGTACGTTGTGCGGATTTTGGGCGAAGGTTCCGCAGGCGGAAATATCACACACCCGTCGGCTGTACGCGATCCTGTGCATACGGTTCTTGCTATTGTCAAATTGCTTGCGTTAAGGTCAAACGCCGGGGAATCCGGTCTCTTTAAAATTTGGTGCGAACGTTCCGGTCAGGAAGAAAAATACCGTGATGATTTTACGCTTGCGGATATTATCGCAAGCCTGCCGCAGTTTGTAAGTACGAGCGCATATTCGGAATCCGCTGTTTTAAGAATAAATACCAAGGATCACGCCCTGCTCAAGGACAGGTATCAAAAAATATTTCTACGCGAGTGGGAGGAACAAAAGAACGAATTAAAAATGCGCTTCGGTATATACGGTTGGGAAGCGATTGCGTATAACGGAATGAATGAAAAGCGTAATCCGGCAAGATTTGGAGAAGCCGGCAAGGGCGGTTTTAAAATTTGCTTTAAAGACGGAGCAGGAAGGGAAATAGCTTTTATATGGATGAGAGGTTCCGCTACGGAGCCTGTTTTTCGCATTATGGCGGATACGGAAGATTTTGATAAAAAGTTTGAGCGGTTTTTGCTCGACTGGCAGCGCCGCATGATAGCGGAAGCTGACAAAGAGAAGCAGGAGTAATCATCGCCGCTTCGCGGTGATGTTCGATTTGACTGTGCGGCCGCGCGGCCGCGCTAGAGAGAGGTTAATGATGGGAGTAAGAGGAGAAATATTTTCCAACAGGGTAATTCTGCCTAACAGGACGTATTTTTTTAATGTGAAAGAAAACCGCATGGGCGATCTTTACCTTAACATTGTAGAAAGCAAAAACCGCGATAACGGCGGTTTTGAGAGGCAGTCTGTAATTTTGTTTGCCGATGATTTGCAGGAATTCCTGAAAGGTTTTGATGAATCGCTTAAGGTGCTGGAAAATGCTGTGCGCGATAAACGTCATTCAAAACCGAAGCGCGGTGATGACGGCGATACGCGGCATCTGCCGAGGCGCAATGAGGAAGACTCAGGCGGCGCGCGTTACAATGACGCAAAGTACGGCGAAAAAAACCGGCAGGGAAAAAGACGCGAAGACGGGGATAACCGCTGGAAAAAAGAACGGTCGGACCATTCACGTTCCGGGGATAAATATGCGAAAAAACAAAGACCGCAGCGCGAGTTTAACCGTAAACCTGATTTTGATCATAGCGATAAACCCGGCGGAAACAAAAGGATAGTGGTTAAAAAGAAAAGATAAGCCTTTTCTATAATCCGGTTAGTTTTGAAAAAGCTCAAGTTACCTTACTTTAAAACTCATTCTTTGTATCGGCGAAGGGCCGTATTTCTTAATTAATTCACGGTGCGCTTTTGTAGGATAGCCTTTGTGTTTTTCATAACCGTACTGCGGATAAAGAAGCGCCATTTCGTCCATGTAAGTATCACGCGCCGTTTTTGCAAGAATAGAAGCCGCCATTACTTCATGTATTTTTGCGTCCGCTTTTATTATTGCTTTGCGCGAAACCGGAATATCAGGGACATATATCCCGTCTGCGATGGCTGAAATGTTCTCAGGCGGGATGCCGGCATTTTTAAAATTTTCATATTTCATCATTTCGTAAAAAGCGCGTTTCATTGCAAGCAGGGACGCCTGTAAAATGTTGATACGGTCTATTTCTTCATGAGAAGCCCAGCCGACGCCCCATGCAAGCGCATTTTCGCAAATCAGCCGCCGCAGTTCTTTTCGTTTTGACGCGGATAATTTTTTGGAATCGTTTAAAAGTCCGCGCGGAAAAGCGTCGTTTAAGATTACTGCGGCGGCGCAGACGGGTCCTGCAAGCGGCCCCCGTCCCGCTTCGTCAATTCCGCATATTAAAGGAGCGTTATAAGCCATAAATATTCCGCTGTTTATTTTTCCGCGATTATATCCAGGACTTCGCGCAAATCAGGATCGTGTTTATAGTAATATTCTTCAATCTCTGCTTTTGTAAGCCCTACAAGTTCGTGGCTTAAATAATGTATCCATGAATTTTCATCGTTAACTGACAATTCATGTTTTTTGCACCAGTAATCGGGCTGAAACGGAAGCTGTTCTATATTATCTGTAAAGTACTTGTAATCGTGAACCGCGATTTTTAAATCCCTGCGCGGAATTCCCTTGTCGGTAATTATCTGCGCAAGGTAATTAATTGTTTTACCTGAATCAAAAATGTCGTCTATCAAGAGCACCTTGTCTCCGACGCGCAGGTAATCAGGCGAATAGGTCCAGCCGTCGACTTTGATTTTTTCGGCTTTTCCGACATCGGTGTAAGACCTTGCGACAACCGCCGCATAATAAACCGGGTGCTGGTCTTTTCTTACAATTTTGAAGTATTCGCTGATTACATTGCCAAGATAGGCTCCGCCCCGCAATGAAACGTAAATAACATCCGGAATAAATCCTTCGCTGTAAATTTTATGCGCAAGTTTAAGGGCGTTGTTCCGTTCCGGTTCTAACTGGAGAAATTCCTTGTTCATTTATTACCTCTTGTGCTTGGACGCAGGAAACCGAAAAAGCTTCCGCATAATCCTCCGATAATATGGGCAAATTGGGAAATATTGTCAGAGCTCAATGAATTGACAAGCTGTACTCCCATGTAAAGAATCAAAACTAAAATAAATGTAAGGGGAATTTCCCCTCTGGAAAAATTTGTAAAAGAAGAAAGTAAAATCATCATAAAAACAACACCCGAAGCGCCGAGCAGCGCTGTTTTAAAAAAAAACACATTTAATATGCCGGTCGCAAGAGCGGTAATGATCATCATTAATAAAAGATCTTTTGAGCCGTAATTTTCTTCAAGCATGGGGCCTATCACAAGTATCAAAGTAAAATTATTTATCAGATGAGACCAATTAGCGTGTCCTATTACGTGTGTAAAAAGGGTAACCCAGTTTCTGAAACTGCCTGCGTGAAAATTTCCCCTTCCGGGAACCGTAAACCAATTATTTATAAGGGCCGGAGACAATGTCCGCGAAAGCAGTAACACTATAGCGCAAATTAATGTAAAGGTAAGGACTGTAGGCGCGTTGTACTTTATTCTCATAATTTTAATTCTATCTCCACAGGGCAATGGTCGGAGCCTGTAACTTCAGGCCTTATGATTGATGATTTTACTTCGGGCATGAAGTCTTTGTCCACACAATGATAATCAAGCCTCCACCCGACATTTCTTTCCCGCGCTCCGCCGAAATACGACCACCATGTATAATGACCGGATTCTCCCGGATGAAAATGACGGAAGGTGTCGACATTCCCCGCCGCGATAAATTTATCCATCCATTCGCGTTCTTCGGGAAGGTATCCCGCGTGGTTTTCATTTTCCTTAGGGCGGGCAATGTCGATTGGCTTGTGGCAGACATTGTAGTCGCCGCAAAGCAGAAAGTGCTTTCCCTTTTTTACAATAGATTTACACAGTTTCAGCATAGCGTCGTTAAACGAGAGTTTGTAGTCAATGCGTTTCCGCTCGTCCTGAGAATTTGGAAAATATGCCGCTATCAGGGAAAAATTCTTGTATTCAGCAACAAGGACGCGGCCCTCGCTGTCAAATTCATCTTTTCCCATAAAATGCACGTCCTGCGGTTTTTCCTTTGTGTAAATTGCAACGCCGGAATAGCCTTTCTTCATTGCGCTCGCCCAGAAAGTAAGGTAGGGCTTTCCCTTAACCGGAGGATTTAAAAGCTGAGGCGAGAGCTGACCCGGTTCCGCTTTTGTCTCGTTCAGGCACAGTATGTCGGGGTTTTCTTTTACAAGCCAGTCGATAAACCCGTGTTTTTCAACGGCGCGTATGCCGTTTACATTCCACGAAATAATACGCATAAATTATTATACATTCATTTTTAATTTTAGCGAAGCTGAGCGCAGACCTTGTCATAATAATTGTTTTTGCCTAGTGAATTGAGCGCCCAAAGGACGGCTCCCGCGACATTCGGCACATTTAGAAGGTTATAGGTTATCCTTCTGCCGGGATTGTCGTTTGATATTTTTTCCTTTAGTGAATCAACCAGGAAGGGGTGTTCTCCCTTTACGAACACGGAACCTGCGAGCACTATGCACAACTCTTCCTCAATCGGGAAATGCAGTTCTTCCATCATGCAGGAAATTCCGTTTGCGTAACTTGCGGCAATTTCACGGAAAATACCGGATGCGACTCTGTCGTTTCGTTTAGCCGCTTCAAACATCAGCGGGCTGCATTTGTAAATGTCAAAAGTGCCGTCTGCGGTTTTTTCGTAAATTTTTTCCACAAAATCATATTTGCTTGTAATGCCGAGTTTTTCAAACAGAAGGGAGGTCATTACCGTAGGCTCGCCCCTGCGAAAAAGTTCGCAGTAAACCGCGGAAACCAGCCGTTCTCCTATGTATCCGCCGCCGCCCATATCCGCAGATACCGCGCCTACGCCGCCGATCTGAAACATTTCGCCCTTGCCGTTAAGTCCTGCCAGTGTGCAGCCAGTGCCATTAATTGCGCAGATGCCTGTTCCTCTCCTGCTTCCCGCGGGTATCCCCAAAAAAGCGTCGTTGGCCAGCGTGAATTTTTCAAATCCTGTTTTTTTAGCAATTTCCGAAACAATTTCATTCTGCCGTTTTGTATCTACGCCTGCGACGCCGAACGCGGAAAAAACGATCTGCTTTATTGTTATTCCGTTTTTCGACAAGGTTTGCGTAACAAACTGCCTGAACTCGTCCTCAAACTGTTTGAATGAACCTTCCAGCCCTTCGTGGTTAAGGCATCCCCAATGACCAAGATCAATAAAATTCCCGTCAGTGTCAAAGAGCGCGAGGTGGCTCTTTGTGCCGCCTATGTCAATACCTATTACATATTTAGACATACATTCCTCATTGTTTAATTATTGGAATCTCTAAAAACCGAAGTTTTTAAAAATTACCTTATTTTTTCAGCAGCGCTTTAGGCACATAATCGGCATTGGCTTCAAACATTTCATCTATGACTCCTTTTGCCTTGTGATAATCCCCAATCAACGGGTGAACCATTAACGCCGCCAGCGCGTCTGACCTGCTGCCGTTTATAACCGCCCTGACAGTAAGTTTTTCGTAAGCCTTTACCGCCTGTATTAAACCGATAATGTACGGGTTATCCGGTTTGTCAACGGCTGAGGGAACTGCGCCCTTGCGGTTTACCGTACATTTTACTTCTACTACATCATTGTCTTCAAGGAAGGAAAGCACTCCGTTATTTTTTACATTGACAACATGGTATTCATTTTTATCGTTTTCTATTGCGTCTACGACCGATACCGCCGCTGTCGAATAAAGAGAACCGCCGCGTTCTTCAAGTTCCTTTGGTTTATCCTGAAGAGCCGGATTACTGTACTGTTTAAGGAGCGAAGCTTCCAGTTCTGCGCAAACTTCGCCGCGTGTTTTTTTTGCGTCAACGCAGTGCCTGAACTGTTCGTCACGCAGGTAGTAGTAACTTAGATAAGGAGACGGCAGCGCTGTTATAGCGGAGACAAGTTCGCCGTCATATTCAACGGAAGGCACGTTCTTCATTGTCGCGCCTGAAGATTTTCCGAGACGTTCAAGAATATTTTCGCCGTTTACGATTACCGAAGTAACCCAGCTTAAGTGGTTTAATCCGACATAATTATATTCAAAATCTTTTGTGCCGACTGTTTTTGAAATGTCAGCGTGCATATTGATGAAACAGTTGCACAGCCCGATCATTTTTATGTTTGTGTGATTCAATAACGCCTGCGCGATTATTCCTGACGGATTGGAAAAATTTACAAGCCATGCGTCAGGAGCGAGTTTTTCCATGCGTTTTGCAATATCAAGCATAACAGGCAGGGTTCTGATTGCCTTCATAAAACCGCCTGCGCCTGTTGTTTCCTGACCAAGAAGCCCGTACTTTAACGGAATCTTCTCGTCACGGATACGGGCTTCAAGCCCGCCGACCCGTATTTGCGCAAAGACATAATCCGCTCCTGTTAATGCCTCATCCAAATCCTGTGTCAGCGTAACTTTACCCTTGAAGCCTTTGGATACCAGCATTCTTTGCGCAAGCCCGCCCACGATATCAAGTTTTTCCCTATTTATGTCCATTAAATAAAACGACTGAAAATTCAAGTTTTTCTGTCTGTCGATAAAACCTTCTATAAGCTCGGGCGTATAGGTGCTTCCCGCTCCTATAATGGCAGCTTTTAAATCTCTCATATTTATCCTCCTTTAAAATTAATTGTTTTTTTCAGGCAGCCAGTAACCGCCTGATACAGTCAGCATTACAAGCAGTTTGATGTAATCGCCGTATGTGTCTCCGTTGTATTTTTTAAGGCCGTTGAAATTCCAAAGGGCGTTAATCCATTTCCGGTTTGCTCCGGCAGCCGCCGCCGTTACGAGAAACGGAGGGGCGAATAAATCAGGGTCCGTCCAGTCAAAAGGGTCGCCGTTCATGTACAAAGGGCCGAGTTTTTCAGGATTGCCGCCTGTGCGGTTTACGGCGAAATCGTCAAGCGGTTTTATGATAAGGTCGTACAGGGATGAATTGCCGATTGCCGTGTTGCCGTATAAAAGATAGTCGGTACCCAACCGCCATGGAACGCGGCAGGCATTGTAGGAAAAATCTCCGTCATAGTCTTCAATAAAATTTTCACCTGGAATTTCCCATCCGCCTTCTCCTCTTGTTACAAAATCGGGCATTAAGCCGTTATTGTAACCTGCCGCGTTTTGATTGGAGCGGACTTCTTTTATTATGTTGTATGTCGCGTCAATAACAGCCTGCCAGTTATGATCGGGATCGACTTCCTTGTAAGTCTTTAAATGGCTGATTATAAAATCCGAAGGACGGGAAGCATTTGCAGAAACGTCATTGGCGGAATCTTTTGCCCAATCACCCAGGAGCAGGGTATGGTATTTGTCATGTACGCAGTATTTCCATAAATCATCCAGCATATTTTTTGCGATGTCTATGTAATTGTATTTTCCGCCGCTGCCCCATTGTCTGTCTGCCAGAATTAACGAATAAATAATATCCATATCGCCGTCTGTAGCGCAGTCGCCGCCCCCGCTGTCAGGAGTAAACGGAGCTGTTTTTACGCCGTTCGCTGTTTTGTATCCGGTTCTGTTTCCTTTTTCCGGCGGAAAACCGAACAGCTCCCATGTAAAAAGACGCGGAGCGATAACGCTCGGAAACGCCATGACAGCGCGAAGCATTGCGTCATAGTAATCTTTAAGGTTTGTACTACCGAATATCCAGTCGCTTTCTGTAAACTTCAGCTTTTTTTCACATCCGGCCATGTAAGCGATTATCATCATGCCGTAACCCTGCGATTCCGATACATTGATGTGGGATACTTTAACTGTTCCTTCATTTACTTCCCATTCCTGAGAATGACGGAATACCATGCGGAACTCGTCCCTTGTCTGAGGCGCGTTTGAATCGACAATTAAATCGTTTAGAAGGACGTTTCTGAAAAGATTTATAACGGTATCCTCTATCTCTTTTTGAGTCTTATTATCGGGCGGCATCGGAGAAACTGCGTACGTTGTATAATGAGGAAAAGGAAATTGCGCCGCAGGCGCGTTATTTAACGATATTGCCTCGTCAGCCGTTTTGTTGTTTTTTGCCATATTACCTGCTGTAATAATAATAAAAACTGCGATGAGTATTATTAATGATAATACCGCGATTTTTTTCATTTGATTACCCCATACGGAATAACCTGCCCTGAATTAATTATGCTTTGCCTTGCCGGCAGAGTCAAATTTTTTTGGCGTTGTTAAGAAAACGCACAACGTTAAAAAACTCTAAATTACCCGCTTTTCCTTCCAGCGTTCGTTTAAATAACGCATTGAGAAGAAAATCCCCCTAAAAAGAAAATCGGCTCCCATTGCAATGTAAACCGCCTTTGGACCAAGCCCCATCGGAAACGCCATCAGGTAGGCGGAACATACCCTTACAATCCACATGGTGCTTATGGCGACAACCATGATATAGCGCGCGTCTCCCGCGGCTTTAAGAACGTTCGGGAGCACGAAGGACGGACACCAGAACAATGTCGATGTAACGCAGTGTATCTGCAGGAACACTACGCACATTTGATGCGCTTCCGCCGAAAGATTGAAAAAACCGATAATCTGGTTCATGAAAATTAAGATATGTATGTTGATGATAAAATATGTCATATAGGACAGCTTTAGTATTTTTTTTGTATACTGTTTTACCCCTATATAATCGCCTGCGCCTATACATTGTCCCGCGATTATCATAAGCCCCATGCCGAAACCGCTGCCGGGCATGAACGCGATAGAGTTTATTGTAGCCCCCACCGCGTTAGCTGCAATAGCGACAGTCCCGAATGACGTGAAAATCCTGGTAACCAGAATTTTCCCTATTTGAAACACGGAAGTTTCAAGACCGCTCGGGATGCCGATATTAAAAATACGCTTTATCATGTCGGGTTCCAGTTTTATTTTTGTTATTCCCTTCAGATTAATTATGTTAAGCCAGTCCTGCATCAACAGGTAGAACAGTACAGCCGCCGCGATCATTCGCCCGATTAACGTTGAAAGCGCCGCTCCCGCAACGCCGAGCTTCATGCCGTAAATAAACAGGGCGTTTCCCCCGATATTTATGATATTTACAAGGGCGGCGGTATTCATGCTGACTCTGGAATTGCCCATGCTCCTGAACAGGGAAGACGCGGAGGTATACAAAGCCAGAAAAGGATATGAAAGAGCGGTTATCAAAAAATAAACCTGAGCTGAGCGCATAACGTCATCCGCGATATTTCCGTAAACCAGCTTTAACACCCTACGGCAAAAAATCATTGTTAAAACCATCATGATAAAAGAGATAATAAGGCTTATGTAAACAAGCTGCCTTGCCGAACAGCAGGCGCTTTTACCGTCCTTGCGCCCTATGTACTGGCTTGCGACTACCGATCCTCCCGTCGCCATGGCGTTAAAAGCGGTTATAATCAGGAAATTTATAGAATCAACAAGCGATACGCCCGAGACAGCGTGTTCACCGACAGAACTGACCATGACCATATCGACAATACCCATCATAACAATGAGAAGCTGTTCGACAATTAACGGCCACAGAAGACTGAAAAGCTTCTTGTTGTTCCATTCGGGCGGGGTGATTGCTACTGATATTTCCGGTATTGCCGTAGTTAACGGTTTTGCTTCCAAGTTTTGCCTCTGTTATTCATAGTCTATATGTATTATAATGAATTATGAAGAAAGAATTAACATCCCGTGAACAGGTAATTTTCAATTTGCTTGTTGAGGGAATTTCTCCCAAAGATATTGCTTATAAGCTGAATATCAGCGAACGTACAATCGCTTTTCACCGGAGTAATATTTACGTAAAGCTGGGCGTTCACAGCATTCAGGAACTTGTTGCAAAATATGATTCCGGACAGACAGAAACCGTAAAATCCGCCGAACAGGGAAACTGCGCCTTTTGTAAATATAAAAGATGGCGTCCCGGCCGCTTGATTCCCCTGGGAATACTGATATTTGCCGTTTATAATATATTTATTTGGCAGTTTTTCATAAGACCGCAATTGGGGGGGGGGGGGGGGGGTATCTCCGGTTCGTTCGCTTCCGCTGAAAAACCATTAATGCTGACTTTAAACGATAATGAGCCGTGGGGGTATAATCTTTTTTTTCCCGTTTTTAAATAAAAAAACAAAAATTGCCGAGGGTGAAATATATACTCTTTCATATACATTTGTATCAAATGCCGATATAGACATATTATATGTATTCTTTTTTGATAAAACTGACGAAAAAAGGCAATGGAATGTCCGTCTTTCTGCTGATTCGCATATAAAAAGCGATGTTAAAGCCAATATTGAGTATAAGGGTTATGTAACAATCATATCTACAGAAACAGCAAGCAGTACAGCCCCTGACGCAAATCTGCTTGTTATAAACGCATTACCGTATACAAACAACCAGCCGACTTTGACTTTTTCCGAATTAGAAATCGTAAAAAGCAATTAACAGCCTAAACTGTATAAAACCTGTATAAAAACAGACTATTTATACAGGTTTTTTTTATGATTTTTCATTGTATTTTAACATATTCGGTAAAATAAGGAGAATACAATGAAAAACAAATTCAAAGTTATAGGAATTATCGCAATTATAACGGCAATAGCATTAGTTTTTGCCGCCTGCGGAGGCAAAGGCGGTACACCTGCCCCCGGCGTGCCTCAAACAGCATCTTATAAAGGTACAGACAATGAAGGCAATACATATGAACTTGTAATTACAGAAAACCTCGCCAGAGCGGTATATTCCCCGCAAAAAGGCGATACTTACGAACTTATAGTTAATGGCAGGACAAGCAAGGGGTTAATTACCGCCGCTGACGATAAAGACTTTACATTAACGCCTTATAATTCTACAGAAACAGTTATCATAACAATCAGCGGCGGAAGTTTAGCCGGTATAATAGGGAAAATCATTGATACAGACGGCGGCGTTATCTTAGTAATAACAACAAAGATAATTTTGCTCCCCCCTAATACCAGCGGCGCTCCGAGTTTTCCTGTTATTTACCGGAATGGTGCATTTATGGACGGAGTAAGCGTTAAAACAGGCGATTACACAACTTATACCGGAAGCAAAGACGCTGCTTTAAGAAAAGGTAAAGTTACCTTAAAAGATACCTATATTGAAGTTACCCCGGCTCAAGGACAAGAGGATGAAAAAGATGACGGTTATGGTCATTTTAAACTGGAATTCACATTACAAAACACTTTGGATTTATCGGACTATGACGGTATTGAAGTTGTAATGGAATGCGAACAAGACTGGGTAGAAAGCAGCATTGTAGACGCTACAGGAAAAACACAATATAACGGATGGGACGCAAATACTCTTGTAACTTGGCTTGGAAGAGATTCTGTTTCAACCGACACGCTAAAACGCTATTTTACAGACGCGGCGGGTGGACAAGATGATGGAAATTGGGCGCTGGATATTAGTGACTTTACCTATAAAATTAAAGGTTTTAGTCTTGGTATTGGCGTAGACAAAAATGAATTTGAAGGTACTGCATGGAAAATCAAGTCTGTAAGATTTATTAAAGCGCCCGACAGTTTCACTATAACAGCGCCTGTAATCTATGATTCCGTCATACCAAATATGACCGATGCAAGAAGCAGAACCAACTTTGGTAATTTTATGGGTTATTATGACGGTAAAGTAAAGGATTTAATAAACGCGCCGGCAAGCGTAACAGTAAGAGACAGTAATGTAACTGTAAAACTTGGCAAACCTAAAGAATTGGATTCTTTGTATTTTGATAATAACATTACCATAACTCCCAATGAAAATATATTTTTCGTTGATGGTGATATAACGGCGTTTCTTACATCTGACGAAAAGTATGTTTTGATTCATTTTAAAGACGAGAACAATTTTGCATCTCTGATTTACGCAGACAAAGAAGCGACAATAATCGGTCAAGATGTTTCTGATGATGGTCATACACATAAATATAATCTTACTTTAAAAAAAGGCTGGAACTATGCAATTTCATCAATAAGTAATGGAACAATTACCTATACAGCATCCCAAACACCGCCAAGCGGGTACAAATGGTTTGTAGCTGATACAACAAGTAACATTTTAGGCTGGAACTGACATAGCTTTTCCGTAGTGTATCCGCTGTCAGCGGGTACACTATGGAAAACTTAGACAAAGATATTCACCGGACACGGCAAACCGATGATGCAGGATTTTTCAGGCTGATTTTGTTTATAATTAAGCTGTTAATTAAGGAGTGAATATCAATCATTTTGCTGTTCTTCAAGAGATTCAGCATCTGCCAAATCTTTTGTCCTTCCGGTGGTTCGTTTATTCTTTATTAAGTCAGGGGCTGATAAGACCTGAACAGGTATTTCATCAATTTCAATTGTTTGTGAATTTGCAAAAGCTTCTTCAAAGTTTAAACCGTCTACTGTTGTCAGAATATCTATTCGCCGCGGCGCTACACCAATTTGAAATATAGTATCTTCTTTTTTAAAGATGAATCATAAGTTAAGCAGGGATTAATAAACTTTAACAAGAATAGAAAAAGAGAGTATTCAGCCTAAAAAAGAACATCGCAGCGCAAATACTGTTAATGTTTAAAAAGGGTTTCCAAGTTTCGGCTGGCGGAGCGGAGCAGTTCTATAATTGTTTTTTGAATAATTCTTTTTGTCGGTTCATCAATATACCGCAGCGATTTAATAATCTTGCCAGTAGCTATAAGCCATGACCCTTCAATTTCATGAATTGATTTTAACTCCGACATATTGAGTATTGTATAAACTGCCTCAATAAACCGTTCGCGGTGTTCATTGTCAAGATTGCCTACCCATTCGCGTATTGTTTTTTTCAGGAAACGGCTGCCCTGGGTAATATCTCCGGCATAAATCAAATCGTTATGTGTTACTTCCCATGAGTAAAGCGAATGCTGCATTAAGCCGATTTGGGAGCTTTTTATCACTCTGTAATTGATTCCCTGTTCAAGGATAATTCCCACGACCGACGCTTCCGGTATGAAGGAATGTATACGGTCCTTAACCGCGTGAAAACCGCCGCCGGTGATGACTTTCTTGTAAAAGCCCGGCGCGTCATAACTGTATATATCAATAATGCGCTTTTGGGTTTTTTTACCGCAAAAAGACGCGGCGTAGATAGCAAGGTTTCCTCCTTTTGAATGTCCGCCTATGCGCAGATGTCCGTTTACAGAAGCAGCCATTTTTTCAAGGTATTTTACCGCTTCAAGCTGCGAGGGAATCGTTTCCATAAAAGCCATGTTAAAATCTTCTTTCCAGCCGACAAAAGAAGCGTCTGTTCCACGGTACACAACGGAAAAAGAGCCGTCATTTATATATATACACAGCGCGGAAAACTGAACTTCCTGTTCGGTGTCAACCTGGTTTACAAACCCGAAAAGCTGGCAGTTTCTGAAACGGTTTGAGGTTGTAATGGCGGTTATAAACGCCGGGTCTTCATCAAAACCAAGTACGGTTTTTACAACAGACCCCCTGCTTTCCACTTTTTTTTTCAAAATTTCCATAGCGAGATGAAGGCTGATCCCTTCTTTTTCTTCGGGGCTTGGCACTATGCCGTCGAAAGGAAGGTAGGATATTTGAGAAAAAATCATGTAATCTACGGGATTCAGCGGAGATTGTTTAAAATCGAGATCGCCTCTCCATGAAATGTAATCGAATAAACTGCTCATACCTATAATATAACAAAAAACCTGCAATTAATAAAATAATTACATCAACGGAGCAAAAACGCGCAGTATATCCTGAGTAACGCGCTGGATAGCGTTTCTTGCGCAGTCTTTCAGGGTCATTTCCTGGCAGAGAGGTATCGTAGTTATAAAATCTTCTTTAACTGCCGCGATTGTCCGGCTGGAGTAGATAAGCACGCCGCATTCAAAATGAAGGTAAAGACTGCGAAAATCAAGGTTGGTAGTTCCTACAGTGGCTATTTTGTCGTCTGAGACAAATGTTTTTCCGTGGTTAAATCCGGATGTATATTCATAGACTTTTACCCCTGCCTGTATCAGCCTTCTGTAATATGAACGGGACGTTATTTCCACTATCCATTTATCCCAGCGGTGAGGCGTAATGATGCGCACATCAACGCCGCTTTTTGCCGCCAGAGTAAGCGCGGAAAGAAGGTTGTCGTCTACGATTAAATAGGGTGTATTGATATAAACATACTTTCTTGCGTGGTTAATAATCTTTATATATACATGTTCACCTACATTTTCTTCGTCAACCGGGCTGTCCGCGTACGGCTGCACATATCCCCATGCCTCAAAACCGTCCGCGACGCCCTTGGTTGTATGTTCAATCGCATCGTCTTTCCACGGATAAAATGACACATAATCATCTTTCTTAGTCTTTGTGCCTAGATTCCACATTTGCAGAAAAATCAGGGTAAGAGCCCATGCTCCGTCTCCCTCAATCATTATTGCCGCGTCCTTCCAGTGGCCGAAACGTTCGACGACATTGATATATTCATCCGCCAGATTTAACCCCCCCGTGAACGCGACTTTTCCGTCTACTGCAATAATTTTTCTGTGGTCGCGGTTATTTTGCAGAGATGAAACAATAGGCCTGAAAGGATTAAAAACAAAAGTTTTAATTCCTTTCTCGTTTAAATTTTTGTTGAAGTCGGGCGGCAGAGTAAAGAAGCAGCCTAGATCATCGTACATTAACCTTATATCAAGTCCTTCAGCGGCTTTTCTTTCCAGTATTTTTAAAATAGAATTGAACATCAGCCCTTCTTTCAGGATAAAGAATTCCATGAAAATGTATTTTTGGGCTTTTTTTATTTCCTCAAGTACTTTATAGAAATACGCTTCTCCCAAAGCCAGATATTCCTGTCTTGTATTTCCGTAAACGGGAAACCCCGCGTATTCCTGAAGGTATTTTGCATGAGTAATAAATTCGGGGTGTAAATCTACCAATTCGTCAAGACGGTTTCCTGAAAGATAAAACGCTTCGCGGCTGTCAGAAATATTTTTATCCAGCGCCCTTCTCAGCTTTTTTGGGTTTGACCAAAAATTTATCAGTATGTAAAGAATTCCCCCAAAAATCGGGAATACCAGTATTATAAAAATCCATGTTAGCTTGTATCCGGGTTTTTCCTGCTTGTTAATTACATAGATGCAGACAACGACGCTGATTATGTTTAAAACCCAAACCGAGAATTTTATGTTCCTTCCGGGTCCGGCTATCAAAAAAAGAGTGAGAGCTATCTGTCCGATAAGCGTAAGACTTACAAGCGCCCTTCTTCTTAAAGCGAGTTTAAGCCATTTTCTCTTTATGCCGGCCATTGTCCCGCTCCTTTGCGCAGCAGCCTGATTTCATCGGAACACATATCCAGAATGGTGGAAAAAATTCTCTCGCGTTCTTCTCCGCCGTCCAGAATCAAATCTACTCCGCTTATATCTTCAAGCTCCCAGCCGTTTTCAAAAAGCTCATCTTCAGGGATCGGAGGCAGTTCGGTAACGGCTTCCTCTTCGTTAAATGTTTCCCAATCTCCGCCGCACATACTCCTTTTTGCGGTTATTGAATAAAGCGGATGTCCGAGAGTTTTAATCAGGTGTATGGGGACGGGATAATCCGGAATACGCACGCCGACTTCGTGGCGGCGGATTTCAAGAGTTTTTTTTGTTCCGGGCAGCGTTTTTAAAATAAAAACGTACGGACCGGGAGACAGGCGGTTTATTATGCTAAACCGGGTATTGTCAAGGCTACAGAATTCCACAAACTGGGAAATTCTTGAACAAAGAAGGGTAAAGTGCCGCTCGTCCCTTTCGCCTGAAAGCTGCCTTAATTTTTTAATAGCCGCCGGAGATTTTATTGAACACACAATGCTCCAGCTTGTGTCTGTGGGAAGGGCGATTAACGCTCCGTCTTCCAGCATCCGCGCCGCGCGGGAAAGGATTCTGTCGTCAATGTTGGACGGGATAATATATTCAATCATGTAATTCTACGGCACCCAGACTAATTTATCGGGAGCGGATTCAGTCATGTAAATTTTCTCATAACGCCCGGAATGCTCCGCCGGAGTATTTTCGGGAAAATAGGTTTTCATAAAGTACCATACTACGTCAGCCATTACTTTTGCGGAATCCGTGGGCGCATAACGATACCAGATTTCCTTTTCTTCAAGTATTTTTTTTAAATTATCGTTGCTTGTGCACAGCTCGGGGTCTGTAAGGCGGCGAATTTCGCTTCTCAGCCCGCCGTAATTTGTCTGTCCCACAAAAAACATTCTAAGACGCTTGTTTTCATCCATCCAGTATATTTCAAAAACACCGGCGACAGACGGGACTTTTGAGTGTATTTCCCATTTGTCGGCAACTCGGAGCGGCGACCAGCTTACAAAATAGTGAACATCCCCGTTTTTTTCCTTAGCGGTGATTTTATATTCCATGAATTACATATACCACAAAATGGCAATATTTTCTATGAATTTAACCGTATTGAGAGGTTAAAAACCACGTTCCTTTGGGCAAAATTTAACTCGTTTTAGTACATAATGATTATTCCGGCGACAGAGCATAACGCTCATAATTTAGTATTTATCGAGAGTTTCTCTGATTAATTCATTGATAGAAAAGTTCAATCCTTTTCTTATTTCGTTTTGCATTGACTTCGGCAGTTTGGGGTAGGGATTTTCAGTATTAATATCTTCGTATTGTTCTGTACGGTCTATAAAAAAATGGTAGGGTTTTATTCTTAGAATACCGGCAATTTTTTCAATCATATCCATGGAAGGGAATTTTTTCCCAACCTCTATTTCTCCGATGTAAGTTGGTGAAGTATTACATTGTTCTGCCAGTTTCATCTGGGATAGACCTTCTTTTTTGCGGAATTCCTTCATATTACGAATAAAAATATGTTTTAAGGTCATTTCTTATGCTAATAGCCTTTATTTTCTCTACACAACCAGCCGATTGAGTGTTATATATACTTGACAATAACACTCTAACAGCACTAAAATAATGGAAAAATACTTTATTTGGAGTATTATTTTTGGATTTTTAAAGGAGTTTTTATGAAAAACACAATCAAATTGTTAGGGATTATTGTTATTACAGCAGTAATCGGGTTTTCTTTCGCCTCGTGCAAAGGAGCGGACGCCGCAGACCCGACTGAAGCAAAATATGTAAGCACAGACGGTACTAACACCTATGAACTGGTAATCAGCGCCCCCAGAGCCGCATACAGCCCAAAAAACGGCGACACTTATGACCTTACAATCAATCCTGAAAACAAGACAAGCAGCGGAAAAGTTGCAACAGTATCAGGCGGCAGCTTTACATTAACGCCGGTAGTCAACGGTACTGACGGTACGCAGTTTATCATAACAGTTTCCGGTACAGGCATAACCGATATAACAGGAAATATCATATTAACAGACGGAACACCTGTAACCCCACCGGCGGCAGGAACTTTGAAACCAGGTACCGGCGGAGATAACAACAATAACGGCGGAAGCATTTCAGGCAGTACAATAGTGTCAGGAGCAACTGTAATTTATGATTCCGGTATAAAAGACTTAGCCGAAGCGAAAAGAATAACCGACTTTAGCGATGGCTTAAATGAATACTTAGATGGCGAGTCAAGCGTAACAATAAGCGGCGGCAAGGTAACAATAAAACTTGGCATACCAAAAGCTGAGTTTTTGCCTTGGTGGATTGATTGGTTGTTAGACGGTTTATCATTAAACCCAAGTAATGCAAAAGTTGTTGGTCTTATTGATTTTTATCCTACTGACTTTAATTATTATTTGTATTATTTGGCCTGTGTGAAAGACGAAAACAATGAAGCGGCTTTAATATACGCGGACAAAGACGTAAAAATCACAGGAACACAAACAGAATATGATGATTATAATGTCAAATGGACAAAAATATGGAATGTTTCCCTAAAGAAAGGCTGGAATTATCTTATTTGGTCTGTTAATAGAACAACAAATACCGCCACTGCCACTTATACTTCATCCACAACAATGCCAAAAGGCTTCAATTGGACAGTATTTTGATTAAGTGGCGGCAAGTAACGTAACGAAAGAGTAAACGCAATTGCGCCTTATACGCTTATCCGCTGACAGCGAGCTGTCAGCGGGTACGTTGCGGAAAGCAAAAAAAGGGCAAAACAGCCTGGTTTCTGGCAAAAACAGGCGAATTTTAACCAAATTGAGCAAAAAAAGTCAGCGTCAAGGTAAGCGCAAGCGTGCCTGGCACTGCTTTTCCATAGCGTATCCGCTAACAGCGGATATGCTATGGATAGCGTAAATCAAAAAACAGTGGAATTTCGTTAAAAAACAGCGAAATTCCGCTAAAAAACGGCAATGCTTGTTTGAAAAACAAGCCAAAGCGCCATTTTAATAACAAACGGCGCTTATTTTACAACAAACGTTTCTTAAAAAACATCAAAAGTTGCGCAAAAAACGGTGAAATTTCACCGAAAAACAGCGGCGTTCTTGGAAAAAAGCACGGAGCATTTGAAAAAAAGCACGGAGCGTTTGAAAAAAAGCACGGAGCTCCGCTTAAAAACGGCGGAGCGTTAATAAATTTAAGGAGTGATTTATGTCAAATAAAAAACCGGTTGAGAAAAAGAAAGCGCGCATTTCTGAAAAAAAAGCGGCATCTGCAAAAAAGAAAGCGCCTGCTGTAAAAAAAAGCGCGTCTGTTAATAAAAATAAAGCCCATATCCCTGCAAGGAATACGAGTACCCCCGCGGAGAATGCGCAGTTAGCGGAAAATGTTTTACCCGAGGCTCAGCACAAGCTCCACATGGGCATTATGGACGAATACAAGGTAAATTTACTGCCGTTAGGCGACATGGAAAAAATAATAGAAGAAATCCGCTCCGCAATGGAAACATTTTTGGATTTAGCTGAAAACAATTTAACTGACTTACAGCGCCGCCGCAAAATCGGGGCGGGCGTTCGCAATTACGGCTTTATAGAAAAAGTCGCCGACCTCGCTGAAGCAAACCCGCAGTACGCGCAATTTTTTGATTTAAACTCACTGCAAAACGCAATCATGAATTTCGATTTGTGCCGCAATCAGCTTGTAGAGTTACAGTCTTTCGTCAGATCAACAACCAACACTATGCTTACCTACAGCCATGAAGGTTACGGTATGTCGCTGATATTTTACAACATAGTCAGGGATATTGGACGCCGTGGCGACCCGAAAGCGCTGGCGCTTTTCCGCATCCTCCAGCCGTTCTTCAAAAGACCGAAACGCTCCTCAGGCCCGCTCACTGAAAAAGAGACCGAGCGTGAAATGCACGCCCTTCTTCACAACAAAAAAGACGGTAAACTCATTATCGAAAATGTCAAACCGAAACTGACAGGCGGCGTCCATAAAGTAATTGACGAGCAGTTTAACGACAGCGCCCGGTCTAAGGTAACCAAAGACAGTGAAATAACGGAGTAGTCAGTAACGCTTTATTACTTATTTTAACGAAAGTTTTTGTGCAGTTAAGATTGACAATGTAAAGAATGTACTAAGCGTAAATTAATTTGCCATGAGGTTCAGGTATTTTACGCCCAAGAGATTCTGCGGTTTCTATCCATTCATTGATAATTATTTCTGCATTTTCCAGAGCTTTAAAATATGTTTTGCCGTCCGCCATACAACCGGCAAGTTCAGGTACTTCCGCAATGTATTTATTGTCGGCTTCGCTCCAATAAATGATGATTTCGTATTTATTCATATTTGAAAAATAGTATTGATTTATCCTGCCGACCTGACAGAATACGCTGAACCAGTTTTTCGTACTGTCCCATACATCGACAATATTGTAATTTTAATCAAAAGTAAAGGCTATACACTAATAGAAGTCATGCTGCGGTATTTGCCTCCCGCAATGGGTTCAAGTCAAAATATTCCCGGAACTTGAAATTTAGCGCGCAGTCATTATAATTAAGTTATGAAAAGCTTATCAATTTTAGCGGCCCTGTCCGTCCTGTTAATCGCGGGCTGCGCGTCGTCAAAAAACACAAAAACAGTTCCTGTAAAACAGGCAGATGCAAGATTGCCTGTGGATACAACAGTCAGTATCCCTTATAAGATAGACGATAACGGAGCGACATGGAGTTTTCCTGTTTTTCTGCCCGCCGTTCCCGCTGACGTACCCGGCGATATATACACAAAAATGTGGAATATCAATTTAAAAACAATCAACGCCGGCAAGTATAATTATAACGCGGTTGATTTTAACGCCCTTCAATGGATTAAATACAACGAGTCCGCTATGTCGGATAATTTTACCTTTATTGGAATATGCGCGGATTATGCCGATTATTATATGTTTGTGTTAAAGCATGATGCCGCTTTGCTGGACCTATTTAATAAAGGCGTAATAACTGTAAATAACAGCACAACTCACAGATGGATAGAATACCATACGGAAAGAAACAGGTATATAATCGACCCTACATGGTGCGACTGGGATTATATCGGAGAGCCTTCCGGAATATATGCCGGTAACATTGAATTCGCGGAAGCGTGCAGGACGTCTTTTAACAAGGATAAGCTTATAGAGGCAAGGTCAAAAGAATGGTTTTTCCGCAACGTAAAAACAGTAACAGGCGATGAAAATAAACGGTTGCATGACTTGTAAATCGGGCGGCGTTGAAACAATACTTAATACTTGCCCCTAATCCCTTTTAAGGGTAAAATTCGCTCACATGACAGAATTTGTCCATCTCCACGTTCATTCTGATTATTCTCTGGCGGACGCAGCGGTTTCCGTGGGTTCTCTTGTCAGCCGGGCGGAAGAAATGGGCATGACGCATCTTGCGCTTACAGACCACGGCAATATGTTCGGCGCTATGGAATTTATTGAATACTGCGATAAATGTGAAAAACCGGTTACGCCGATTATCGGCTGCGAAGTATACGTTTCTCCCGGCTCGCGTTTTGAAAAAAAAGGAACTGAAAACGAAAATAAATACTATCACCTTGTACTGCTGGCAAAGAGCCGCGAAGGCTATTTTAACCTTGTAAAACTCTGTTCACTCGCATATACGGAGGGTTTTTATTACCGTCCGAGGATTGACGAAGAACTCTTGTCAAAGTATCACGGCGGACTTATCGCCCTGTCCGCCTGCGCTTCCGGGGAAATCCCCCGCCTAATAATGGCCGGAAAAACAGACGAAGCTGAAAAAAAAGCGATTTACTACCGGGAACTTTTCGGAAAGGACGGAGACGCTCCTAACTTTTATCTTGAAATTCAGGATCACGGCATTCCGGCCGGGGAGTTAAAAGGCGCGGATATGTCCCAAAAGGAAATTAATACAGTTATCGCCGGTATTTCCCGCAGAACCGGCATTCCCCTTGTCGCAACAAATGACGTGCACTACCTTGAACAGGACGATTTTATAGCGCATGACATCCTTCTCTGCATAGGGACAGGAAAAGTCCGTACAGAAGAAAAAAGGAAAAAATACTACGGGGATCAGTTCTATTTTAAATCAGGCGACGAGATGGCTTCCGTTTTTAAAGAATACCCTGAAGCGCTCGCCAATACGGTAAAGATCGCGCAGAGGTGCAATGCTGATATTCCGAAAATTACCGTCAAGGAACTGCCCGATTATCTGCCCGAATATAAAATTCCATCAGGGTTTGAATCGCCTGAGAAATATCTGCGTCATCTTGCGGAAGAGGGACTTGCAAAGCGTTACGCGAAAGAAAAGGAAACGGACGGCGCACAATGGGATGAAATACAAAGAAGGGCTGATTACGAATTAAACACAATTATTAATATGGGTTTTACAGGTTACTTTTTAATTGTCTGGGATTTTATTCATTACGCGTATGAACATAACATTCCGGTAGGGCCTGGGCGGGGTTCGGGAGCCGGTTCAATTGTCGCTTACGCATTGCGGATAACAAACATAAACCCGCTTAAGTATAATCTTCTTTTTGAACGTTTCCTCAATCCTGAACGCATTTCCATGCCGGATTTTGATATTGATTTCGCTAACGAAGGGCGGGAAGACGTTTTCAGGTACGTTACGGAAAAATACGGCAAGGAGCGCGTTGGGCAGATAATAACATTCGGTACTTTGGGAGCGAAAGCGGTTATAAAGGATGTCGCGCGTGTTCTGGGTATTACAATCCCCGAATCTGAGATGATCACAAAATTAATCCCGTTCGATCCTAAAATAACATTGGAGACAGCGGTAAAAGATGAACCGAAACTTCAGACGCTTGAAGCAGACCCGCGTTATACCGAACTTTTTAAATATGCCCGTAAACTTGAAGGGCTTAAACGGCATTCCAGCATACACGCCGCCGGAATTGTAATCGGCAAGACAGACCTTATTGATTTTGTGCCGCTCTATCAGGAAAGGGAAGATTCAAAAAGCGGCAAGGGCGGAAGCATAGCTACGCAGTACAGCATGAACTACCTTGAACCTTGCGGGCTTGTGAAGATGGATTTTCTCGGGCTTAAAACTCTTGACGTTATTAAAAACTCCCAAGAGCTAATCCGCCGGCGCGGGGGTAAATATTCTAATTTCAATATTGAGGACATTCCGGAAAATGACAAAAAAACTTTTAAAATGCTCGGAGAGGGAAAGAGTTTTGAGGTTTTCCAGTTTGAATCTGACGGAATGCAGAATATTCTTAAACAGACAAAACCCGCTTCCATAGAAGACTTAACTGCCTTAAACGCGATGTACCGGCCGGGGCCTATGCAGAATATTCCCCGCTTTGTAGATTGTAAAAACGGAAAAGCCCCGATCACTTATCCCGATCCAAGCCTTGAGGGAATTCTTAAGGAAACCTACGGCGTTATTGTTTATCAGGAACAGGTAATGGAAGTCGCAAGGATCATTGCCGGTTACAGTATGGGACAGGCGGACATTCTCCGCCGCGCGATGGGAAAAAAGAAGAAAGAAATTATTGATGAAGAAAAAATTCCTTTTCTGGAGGGCGCTGTAAAACAGGGTTTTCCCGCTCAAAAGGCGGGAGTTATTTATGATATGCTTGTCCCGTTTGCTGGTTACGGCTTTAACAAGAGTCACGCAGCGGCATATTCTATACTGGCGTATCAAACAGCGTATCTAAAGGCGAATTTTCCGCTGGAATTCATTACGGCGTGTCTGACTAACGAAATACACAGCGCGGATAAAAACAGGCTTTCTGAATGTATAACGGAAGCGAGGCGGATGGGAATTGAAGTTGACCCGCCGTGCGTTAACAATTCGGACAAAGTTTTTACCGTAGTAAACGGACGCATTGCGTATGGTTTTCTGGGGATCAAGGGATTGGGAGAAGCGTCCGCGCAGGAAATTGTAAACGGAAGAAAGGACGGGCAGTATAAAAGTTTTCTGGATTTTCTTGACCGTGTGGACATTAAGGCGGTAGGCAAAAAAGTTATAGAACTTCTTGTGCAGACAGGTGCTTTTGACAGTTTTGGCATAAAGCGGGAAACGCTTGCGGGCAATCTTGAGAGGGCTGTGGAATTTGCGCTTAAAAAGAAAGAAGACAAATTGAAAGGTCAGACGAGCCTCTTTGAAGATTCGGATGAGCCGGAATTCGGCGAGTATGAGTTTGAAGAATTTCCTGCAAAGAGCAGAGAAGACAGATTGAACCTTGAAAAACAGCTTATGGGTTTTTATTTTTCAGGCCATCCTATGGACGAGTACAAGGAGATATGGCAGCAGGCTGTAAATATCAACCTTGGGCAGATCGAAACCTATAAAACAGGAAACTGCGTTCTTGTAGGAATTATCAAAAATGTAAAAACAATAATAACCGCAAAGGGGAGCAAAATGGCATTTGCGGTACTTGCCGACTACAACGGTGAGATTGAAGTAACGTTTTTTTCAGGTACATGGGAACGGTACGAAAGCGAGATTGAAAATGACAAGGTAATGATTTTAAAAGGAAAGATAGATTATCAAAAGGACAAGGATAAATATACATTTATAGCGGACGGTATTGTAAGAAGGAATGACGCTGACGCGGTTATTAAGGAAGTTAAAGATATTGAAGATAAATTTAATGTCCACAAAAACACATGGCTTTATACGGCGGATTTAAAAAGTTCATTCATAAACAAGGCGAAAAAGGGCAGTTATACGATAATCGGTTATTTGAAATCGCTTAGAACAATAAAAGATAAAAACGACAATGACATGGCGTTCGGCACTTTGCAGGATTTTGAAGGCGAAATAGACATTGTCTTTTTCTCTAAGATTTACGCTGAAAACAGGCATTTGCTGAAACTCGATGAAATAATCGCCTTAAAGGGAAACATAGACCCCGATAATGAACGAAATCCTGAAAAAATAAGTTTTAAGGTGTCAAGTATCGCCGATTTTGCGCAGTTAAGCCGCAGCGCGGTACGCAGGGAAGCTGCCGGAGAAAAACCTCTGCAGGTTGTTTTTACGGAACCTGCCGCCGTGCAGCCTGAGGAAATTCACATAAGGCTTGATTCGGACGAGGCGGCGGTAGAAAAAAACCTTTATTCACTTCGTGATTTCCTTGCCGAAAATACCGGCTCCTGTTTAACATTTATCCATATTCCTGTTCAGGGAGGAGAGAAAACCGTCCGCACTTTTTCAGGTATTAATATTTCAGGTAATGCAGATATAATTGACGAATTAAAAAATAACAAATGTGTGGCAAATGTTTGGAGGAAATAATGCAGATGATATTCGGTTTATTGGCGGGCGCTGTAGGAATTTATTCAATATTGATATTGATACGCATAATAATTTCATGGTTCGGCAGTTTTGCCTCAAGCAGGCCTGTCAATCTTTTATGCAGCGTTACTGACCCATACCTTGACTGGTGGAAGCGGAAATTCAGCATCCGCATTGGTTTTCTGGATTTTTCCGCTGTGCTGGCAATAGTAAGTCTTTCCCTTATACAGAATATACTGTATTCACTCGCGCACTATAACAGGATAACAATAGGATATTTGCTTGCAATCCTGTTAATGGCTGTATGGTCTGTCCTGTCTTTCTTAATAGGTTTTTGCATTATCATTATAGCAATCAGGCTGATTGGGTATCTTACAAACAGCAATATTTACAGTCCTTTTTGGCAGGCAATAGATTCAATTTCACAGCCGTTATTGTACAGAATGAATCGTATTTTTTACGGAAAACGAATCGGCAGTTATCTTAACGGAATAATTTATACGCTTGTTATATTGGCGGCTGCGTGGATTGGCGGAGGTTTTGTTTTTCCGAAGATCGCGAAACTGCTTTCGAGTTTACCGTTGTAATGTTTCTGCGTTCGCTTAATATTCCGGTAAACTCAATAAAGGAAATAAAGCCGAAAGAAGCGGTAAATCTCGCCCGCTTGGGAATAAAAACCGTCTCTGATGTTCTTGTACATTATCC
>Ga0268262_10001141_pt1 | contig 33741 bp, 23 predicted proteins | sample TergutNc150P3_FD_190354 | JGI IMG/M metagenome (GOLD analysis project Ga0268262, IMG submission 190354) | Nasutitermes corniger P3 segment gut microbial community from laboratory colony in Florida, USA - Nc150 P3 (SPAdes) (version 2) | ecosystem: Host-associated > Arthropoda: Insects >...
TATCCAGACGCGGCGGCTGGCCCTCATTGCCGATGTAACGCTGAACCAGATTGACCTGTTCCACCGGCACAAACACCGTTTCATCACCCGCGTATTCAAGCTGGATATAGTCCCGCTCAAAACCAAACGTGTTAATCCGCTCAATGCCTTTGAACAGGCCGATACCGTGATTGACATGGACAATATAATCGCCGGGGTTCAGTTCCACAAAAGTGTCGATAGGGCTTGAATGCGCGGTCTTGAGGGAACGGGGCATCCGTTTACGGCGGCCAAAAATTTCGTTTTCCTGTACCAGCATGAGTTTCAGTTCCGGCAGGGAAAACCCGGCGGACAGGGGCAGCGCTATTATGGAAAGCAGATCGTGGGGGGCAAGGATCGTCTGTATACGTTCCGCCTGTACTTCCGATTCGGCGGCCACGACAATCCGCCAGCCGCTTGCGTGTAACGCGGCAAATTCTTCCTTCAAATAAGTAATGTTGCCAAAAAAACTCCGCGCCGTCTCACAGCCCATATTGATACGGCAGACTCCCGCCCCCGGTTCGCTTTTAATATTTTTATAAGAAATGATCCGTTTACAGCCCGCGATCAGTTTTTTAAAATCAAGCAGCAGCCGTTCCGGCAAAGGATACTGGCGGCGCGGCATCTCTTCCCGCCGCGCGGACTGTCGCTGTGCGCCGCCCCGCTGCGAACGCATATACAAACTATGGTACTCACGGTTCAGAATTTCCTGCGCATTCTCCAGCCGCTCCCGATCCATCAACACCAGAGTCCCCTCAGCGCCAAGATATTGAAGAAGATTAAACCACGGAGTACACGGAGTAGCACGGAGTTCTGAAACGATTGAAGACTTTACTCCTCCGTGAAACTCCGTGTCCTCCGTGGTTATATTCTTCGTATGTATATTCTTCGTATGTATATTCTCAAAAGCCAGCGGATAAAACATCTCCTCACCGGCAATACCGCGCTTTTCTATCAACTCCTCAACAATGGCCTTCCCGCCGTCAGAAAATTCATTAAAAGCGGCAAGGTTCTTCTCCAGCGTTTCAATTCTATCGTCAGTCCAGACCACTTCCCGCAGGGGGCGGATCAACAGTTCCGGCAGCTTTGTCCCGCCGCCTGACGGGGACGCGCCCGGCGCGAGCGAGCCCTGCATATGCGGATCAAAGCGCTTAATCGACTCCACCCGGTCAAAATCAAACAAAATACGGTACGCTTCCGCGGTTTCCGCCGCCGCGTCATCGCCGCCCAGAAAAACATCCAGCACCTCGCCGCGCAGGGCAAATTCCCCGGACACCTGCACCCGCGGCACCCGTATATACCCGTAAGAGGTCAGCGTTTGGGCAAGGGCCGTGGTGTCAATCTTTCCTCCCGGTTTTACGGAAACCAACAGGCTCTTGATATAATCAGGCGGCGGCAGGGGGGTCAGGAAGGCCCGCTGGGGAATGATGACAATGCCCGGCTTGCCGGAAACCAGTTCGCTCAGGGTTTTGACCCGTTCCCCGAATATCGCCGAAAGGGGGGCCAATTCGTAGTACGGCGCCGCGCCCCACCAGGGGAATTGCAGGCAGGGCAGGGCCAAACTCCGCAGGTCAAGGGCAAAGTCCGCCGCGTCAGTTTCCTGGGGCACCACGACAAAATACCGGCCCGGCCTGGCCGCGTAGAGCCTCGCCAGCAGCAGGGCGTTGCACGCGCCCTCACAGCCTTCAATTTCCAGGGGGAATTTCCCCTCCACAAGGGCGGAAATACCGGCGGAAACCGGCCCGGATCCGCCAATTACGCGCAAAAGATCAGGAAAAGATAAGGTATTCATGCCAATCTGCCGATAACTATAATGTAGAACTGGGTTCTTGGTAAGGACTTCCCAAAGGAAGTCCGATCCACGGATGAAAATAAAGATAAAAGGAAGCAAGGATGAAATCCAACGGTATTTTTTCAGGCGCTATGGTACGGGCTGTTGTGCTGGCGTTACTTGGCATGATTATCCCCCTGTACGCGGGAGCGGCGGAAACATCGTCCCCCGGCACGGGGACCTCCGGCGATGTTGATTTTAGCATCCGTTTTTTTGACCGGCGCATTTATTATGTCGAAGGCGATCCGATTTATATTCAGGTAACCATAACCAATAACAGCCCCGCCACCTACCGGTTCAAACTGGCGGACGAGCGGGTTTTTTCCATTGAATTTGACGTAAAAACCGTGAGCAACCGTTCTCTGGAACCGGCTGATATTCTGATCCGCAAACGGACACAGTACCAGCAGATTTTCTTTCGCGAGGTAGCCGTTGAGTCGGGGGAATCGTTCTCGTTTGTGGAAGACCTGCGCAATTATGTTAATGTGAAGGAGCCGGGATCATTGGTGGTGAAAGCCTACCTGTATCCGGAACTGTTCCGCCCCGGCGTGATCAAAACGGCGGCGCTGGGCGGCGCTTCTCCCTTCGCGGCCGCCGGCATACTCGAATCAAAACGATTAAGCCTCAGTATCAGGCCGCCGGTCGTGACCGGCCCCGACGGCACGCCGATTGAAATGGATATAGCAACTAACGCGGTGCTGGTACGGGAACGGCTTGCGCCGGATCAGGTGGTTGAGTATATGCTGATCGCCCGCCAGAGATCCCAATGGGAAAAATTCTTCCTGTACCTTGATCTTGAGGAAATGCTGTCACGGGACGCGGCGCGCCAGCGGAAATGGCTGACCGAAAGCGAAGAAGGCAGAAGGCGGATGATTGATCAGTACCGCCAGGAATTGCGCAGTGATACCACCGACGGAACCATCTCAATTATTCCTACCAGTTTTTCAATAGAGCAGACCAGATACAACAGTTTTGAGGGAAGCGTTATCGTGTTGGAAAGATTCAAAAGCGGTAATTTCACCGAACTGAAACAATACACCTATTCGGTGCGCCTGAAAGACAATATCTGGACCATTGTTGATTATTCCGTTGTTAATCTGGGGACTGAATGAAACTGCTTTTGGTGCTTGGCTCGGACGATAACTACGATGTTATCTCCCGAAATACCGCGCCGCTGGGTTTTGAACTGATCCGCTACCGCCATGTACTGAAAGCAATGGACAATATTGACGAGATTGATCCCGCGGCGATTATCATCAGCGCGCGGGACTTTCCCCGGCACTGGAAGGTACTGGTACAATTTATCCGCAGCGAACGGTCAAAAGAAGCGTGCCCCATTATCATTCTGAAAGGGACCAACTTTAACGATGAAGAAACATCAAAGGCTCTTTTTCTGGGGGTCAACGGAATCCTCGGCGACATGCTGGAAAATCGGGATGATATTGACTCCCTGCACGATATTCTTGGCCATTCCAGGCCGGCGGACAGGGGACAAAAAGAACGCCATTTCTTTGTCGAACCCTGGCACCGCACCGGCCTGTTAATCGCCAATTTATTGGATAAATCAATTATTATCGGGGATATTAAAACCATTTCCGCCAACGGGCTGTCGTTTTCCCCCGCCAAACCTCTGCCGGAAAAAGCGGTTATCTTGAACAAGGAACTGCGGGAATGCAGCCTTCGGGTCGGCGACGCGATACTTGCGCCGGTCTGCCGCATAAGCGGCGTTGATAAAGATATTTCGCTGGAATTTATTTCATTCCCCGACGATGAACGGCCCCTATATGACCATTACCTGGAAGAATTTAAACTGCAAGACGCCGTAATTGAAGCGGTTGATTAATCAAGAAAGAAGAATTTTCACCACGGAGGACACGGAGTTACACGGAGGAAGAGGAATTAAGATATTATTATCTTAAACCTCCGTGTAACTCCGTGGTGAAAAATTCTTACCAAACGCGGCGTGAAAATTTTTCTCCACAATCTTCTTCAGTTCCCCAGCGCTTAAATCTTCGGTTCCGGATTCGCGGCGCAGGGCGGTCATTGTTTCAAGAATAGGCTCTAAATCGGCATAACAGGAAAAATCTCTCCCCATAGGGGCCCCGCGCGGGGGCTGAAAAGGGGCGTCGGTTTCGGTAAGCAGGCGGTCGGCGGGGAAGACGGCGCAGCAGCGCATCGCCTCGCGGTGATTAAGCCTAATCACATTGCCAAATGAAAAGAAGGCGTTTATTTTCCGTTTGAGCAGGGCCTCCCCCTCCCCCGCCGTACCCGGCCACGAATGAAAAATCACCGCCCTGCATTTTTTTAACAAAACCTCATGGGCGAAAATCTTGTGCATGGCCCGGCGTACATGAATCACCAGCGGCAGATCATGGCGCAGGGCGGCTTCAAGGTGGGCGGCAAACAAGTCATCCTGAATTTTTTCCGTTTCCCTGAACGCGGCATTGTACAGATCAAAACCGGTTTCCCCTATCGCGGCAAGCCGCCCCTGGGCCGCCAGCGCTTCCAGCGCCGCCAACTGTTCATCGCGGTTTACCGATTGTTCCACCGCGGGCATTTGCGGATGCACCGCAAAACAGGGCAATAATGGCGGCGCGTCCGTTTGTTGGGAAAGCCGTTCGCAAAAAGCAAATTCTTCCGTAGTAGTCGCGCTGGCGGCGCACATTACCCCTAACCGCCGCCGTTCATCCTCAGCGGCAGGGAGATGATTCGCCAAATCAAAAGGGTGGCAATGGGCATCAGTCAACATATTTGCCCATTTTACCACAAATTTGTACAGAAGAGTTCACACAAAGAACACAAAGAAAGAGAAGATCACAAAGAAGGATCAGGGGGTTGTTATTTGTTATCTTATCGTGAAGCTTACCTATAAGCTTTCAGACAACAAGTATTCCCTTTTTTCCTTCCTTTGTGTTCTTTGTTCCTTTGTGATCTTTGTGAGAATCTTTTCCAGCTAAAGCTGCCTTACCGTTACCAGCCATACCCTGCCCGCGGCAAGGCCCCAGCGGCTGCCAACGTAGGCGGAAAAGGCCTCCGCCTCGCGGGCGAAAGTCTTTGCAAGGGCAGGCCATGAACCGGAAGCCTGATCCTTCGCGGGAAGATCCGCCTTCCGCCAGCTATCCTCAATGCGGGAGGGCAGGTTTTTGCCAAAGTAATGCACTGCCTGCGAGGCCGGCTGCTGTAAAATATGCGCCATAAATTCATTGACCAACAGATAATCATCGGCGGTGTCGTAATGCTGAAAATTGAAAAATGAAACAAGAAAACGCTTTGCCTCCGCCGGAAACTGCTGCCAGCGGCCGCGGCTAAAGGCGCGAAAATCATCATCTATAAAAAACAGCCCGTGAAATCCCTCGTGAACCATGAACAGGGAACGGAGGTAAGATTCCGATTCCCGTGAGATAGAAATGATCCCCCCCTCCCCCTCCTGTATGCCCGCGCCGGATTCTTTAATTATGCCCGCGGTCAAAAGCACGCGTTCCAGCTCGCGTTCCTCGGCAAGCAGGGGAAAATTCACCTCACGGGCGGCCTGAAAAAAACGGGCAAGGTCTCTGGCGCGGTAATCGTGGGCGTTCCAGCCGTGCTGTTCCGCTATTTCCTCATCGGAAGCCAGCCTTCCCCGAAAGCCGGCTTTTTCAACAAAAAAAGCCAGCCGCTTGAACATCCTGTCCTGTACCGCGTAATCGGCGGTGTCAAAGATCAGCAATGAGGGGAAGCGGTCCCAGCGAAAAACCTCATAACGGCGGTCACGCCAGTGTTCCGCCGGCCACGCGAGAATCATGCCGGGATCCGCCGCGATGGGCGCGGGAAGGGGGGAAATCCGCGCGTAAACAAGGCGGAAAGAATCGGTACGATCCCTCGGCAAGACCAGCGGCCATGTGTTAGGCGCAATCATACCCGCGGGGACAATAAGCCGCTGTTGTGAATGAGGGGAAAATATAAAACGGCGGCCCCGCTCACGGTCCCGTTCACGGGAACCCGCCTCAATAACCGTTTCCTTTCCCGGCAATATATCCGCCGACAACACCGGGAAAAAGCCCACCGGCAAAGCCGTCAACTTTGACGGCGACCCCGCCACCGGATCAATCACCCACGCGGAATCTTCCTGCCTTTGGGACACATAGGGACTGGCATGTATGTTGTCACCCGAACGGTAAAAACCATACCAGCGTCCCGTGAAATTAATGGAATGAATCTTTAAGCGGCTGTCTTTTCCGGCACGGCTTTCACCTTCGCCGTCCGCCGGAATAATACTGAAATGATCGGGAAAAGAATCGCTGATGGGAACGGCGTAATGAAATACGCCGTCAAAGGCGGCGCCAAAATTGTTCCCCTGTGGGGCACCCTGCGGCAAAACCCAGGATTGATTATCGGCTTCCAGAATAAGCCGCTGTTCCCCTGTCAGCAAATATTCTATTTCAAAGGATAAGGGCCCGCCGGCGGATGCGTCTGCTCCGGCAGGCGTAAAACGGTACTCCAGTTTTTTTGGTTTGGAAAAGTCCAGCGTTCCTTCGGCGGCGTCACGGCTTAAACCGAACAGAGCCTGGTTTGTCCCCCGTACCGGGAATGTTACGGGCCGCGGTTTTTGCCCGCATGAAAACAGAAATATGGTTAATAATTCTATTATTAAAAGACGCCTCAAAAACATTTACAGCGCAACGATACCCTTGGCTATCAATGTGGCCAGGGCGAATCTTCGTTCCATAGCCGTTCCCGCCCCGATATTCAGAAAATTTTCAAGCTCAGCGCGAAAAGATACGGGCAGCACCGGCAGTTCCAATACCTGTTTATAATAGGCCCGGTGCGAAGGCTCAAAATGACGGTTAACGCAGAACAGAACGAGGCAGGCGGTTTTGATGAAACCGGCCGAAGCTATCAGGTAGTGAAACTCATCTCCCTGAAAGGAAGCCGCCCCCAAATCGGAAAGAAAATGTTCCATTTTTGACTGGGCCGCCCCGCGCATATTTTCCCAAAACGCGTCCCCGATATGGGTAAGGCGTTTTCGTATATCATGTATCCAGTTACTGCGGGAAAAAACAATTTCCCCGTTGGCCAGCCGGTAAAAACCATAGGTTCCCGAATCCTTGATCAGCCACATGGAATCCAGTTTGGTATCGGCAATGGACACCAATTCCTCTGTTTTTTTAATGGACTTATATTCCAGCCGCACCGGAATGTCGCCGATAAGGAACCGGTCTTTCTCGTTTTGGCCGGAGCTTTCAAAAGCCGCTACATCGCCGCCGTAAACCCGGCACCGTTCCTGAACGTCGGGAATGGGGCCGGAGCAAAAAACATCAAGAATCAGGGCAAAATACGGGTCAAGAATATCCGGCAAAGCCGCCTCATTCAGGGTAATGCACTCAACGCCGGGCCATTGGGAAAGAATACCGGCAAACCGCTCAACCAAAACGCTGGTTTTGTACTTCATAATGTTCCCCGCTCATGCTCAAGCCGCTGTTTTATTTCTTCCACCGGAAGACCCAAATCAAGCATTTCCAAAAAGCGTTGCCGTTCCTCATTACGGCCTGCTGCCATACCCTTTTCCATACCTTGGACCATGCCCTTTTCCATACCTTTTTTAATGCCTTTTTTAATACCCTTTTCCATGCCTTTTTCCAGGCCTTGGGCCATACCTCTTTCCAGGCCTTGAGCCATACCCTTTTCCAGACCCTCTTTTTCGGCTTTGTAGAGACGATACTGCCGTTCTATTCGGTTTTTGGTTTCCGCCATTTCACGCGCAAACTTTAAATAGTCACGGCTTATCCCTTTTACCGCTTTTTCCGCCAACATTATTCCTTCCTCCTCACGGTACAGCTTTTCCACCAACTTCGCCGCTCGCTTCTCATGCCTGTATCTCATAAAAATACACCATTTCTCTTCCTCAGACAAGTCATCCGTTTTTACCGCCGTTTTTCCGGCTGTTATCTCACGTACCCGTCGTTCCAGCTTCGGCAGTTCGTAAAATATTATCTCAGATATCTCGCTGAGCCGGTGGTGTTCTGTCTCTTCACGGTAACTGAAGCGCTGGGGCAGTTTGCCGCTGTCCGGAAAAATGACGCAATTCAGGAAAAAAATCTGGTACACCCGCTTGATCTCCTCATATTTACAGCCCCTGCGCGGCTGGCCCGACAAAAGCATGGCGGCGTACAGTTCAGCCCGGGCCTTCAGGTCATCGTCGGTTTTGTTGATCTGCATTTCCAGGTCCGCGGATTCGCCGTCATTAAAAGTAACGTGGACATCCAGGCGGGGCGTTTTTCCTTCCTTATGCGGGGGTACCAGGTCGTTGTTGGTAACCCGGACGGCGGAAACTTCCCGCCTGGTGCAGACGCACAGGAGTCTGCGGAGGGTTTCGCGGGAGACATCGGTGTCCGAAGTGAGCATGGCCTTAAAAACGACATCTTCCATAACATTGAGGGGAGTTTCCCCGGCATTTTTTTCGCGGGCCGGAACAGTCATGTTGTTGTTCCGGCGGCGTTTTGCATTGTTGTTCATACAGTATATAGGGTGCAAAGCTGCGTTTTGCATGAGTGGTTTTTCAATTTTTTTACAAAAAAAGGTGACTGCCCCTGTAGCGCCGTTCAGGGGTGTTAGGAAGCAAGAAAATTAACCACGGAGGACACGGAGTTACACGGAGGAAGAGAAGAGATACCTATCAAATCTTAGTATCTTGATTCTCCTCTTCCTCCTCCTCTTCCCCCTCCGTGTAACTCCGTGTCCTCCGTGGTGAAAATTCTTAAATTTATGACATTACGCCTATCCCTGTAATTCGCTCAGAAGTACGCAAGCCCCCAAAAAAAGGGCTGCCCTTGCGGACAGCCCCTTGTTACTGAAACAAAAAACTCATTTGGGCGCGGTGGCGAAGCGGAGTTCCAGCAGTTCGATGTAGCCGCAGAAGTAGCCCTGGGCGGTGCCTTCGGGGTAACCTGAGGGCTTGTAGCCAACGGGGAGTTTGCCGGTTGCTTTGTCGTTGGGTGGCAGGCCGCGGTCAGGGTCGCCGGAGGGGGCTACGCCTACCCAGTCGGGTTGATAGGCTAAACCGCCCTGCTGGGAGTGGGGGGCCTGGAGCGGGATGGCGCCGGAGTTGGCGCCGAGGTTGTTCTGCCACCAGGTTAACGCGCTGCCATTTTTCTCATAAGACGCCGACCCTGGCTCATAACCAAAATGGATGTCGCCGTGGGTCCAGTTCTGGGTCCAGGCGCGGCCGTCCGGAAGGAAGTACTGGGCTTGCGCAACGCAATCCTCATAGCCGCTGGGGTCAAAATCGGCGGGGAAGTAGTTTTCTGTCGGGAAGTAGATCTTGTAGAGTTCGCGCTTAATCTTAAACGGAGTCTCGTTTTTCTTTTTAAGAACGGAGAGATCAAAAATAAAGTGCTTTGTCCGGTCATCTGTTTCCGTAAGAATAAGGGCGCGGTCGGTGGTAACCGTATAACCGGAGTCCTTGTCTTTAATGACGCACCAGTAGTAACGGGACTCGCTGGTGGAACCGGTAATGTAATTGACCTTGTTGTCACCATAGCCGGTGCCATACTCCGGCAGGTTCGGCTTATAGGGGTATGAACTATTTTGTCCGGATGTTCTGAGTTTTACCGGCACATTGTCCCAGTCATTGGGCGGCGTATAGGAAGCGGATTGATTTCCCGATTTCCGGGTGGGCGCCACCCACGCGTTGGGTTCATCCGCGCCGCCGGGCTGGCGTATAGTGTCGCCAAAGCCATCCGGCTGGACAAGATAGTAATACATATCCGGGCCGCCGTTGACAAAAGAAATATTGTTCTTTTCGTCCAGCGCCGTACCGTGCCTGCCGTATATCCCGTACCATGAATCCGATTCATACCATTGGTATTCAAAGTTGCCCGCTCTGTCCAACTCAACCGTTAAGGGAGTTACCGCCGCGTTTTTCAAATACCAGGCGGATTTCGGATGCGTTTTAATCTTTGCCGCCAGCATGGTAAGTTTGATTTGATAGAAATTCCTTCCGGTAGTGCCTGAGTCATTCCTTGATTGTACCCTGATAACCAGATAATCGTTGTGCTTGAACTCAATTTTAGCGGGTTTACCCCACCCTGATACACTTGCCGCCGCGGTCGGTAAGGTGGAAAGAACCACCCAATCCACGCTTCCGTCAGGATCATCAAGTTTAACCGTAACGCCGTAACCACCGGACGGCTGATCGGGGGTTTTAAATTCGCCCTTGCCGACATTGGCCCAGGTACCGCTGGATAAACCCAGCCCATATATTATTTCGTCAGGTATCGTACCTCCGTTGCCGGTAAATTTAAGTTCCTTTATGGTGTTCATGCGGCCAACATTGACGCGGAACTTGAAGAAGGTTTTATCGATAGTATTTGCCGCGGTTACTTCCACATAAAGGAAATTCTGATCAACAAGGGTTATCGGCTGTGAGGCGGGGGTAAAAGACGGTGTTGCGGTATCTTTCGCCTGACCATAACGGATAGTAGCGCCCGGGTCGAACGTTTCCGCCACAATAAGGGCGCCGGTCGCTTCCGCCGTGGTTACATGAAAGTCCACAGGCTCAAAATGTTCATCATTCCAGGTATCGTAACCCAGCCCGGCTTTCGCGATACGTTCATCCTCTCCCTTCGTTACAGTGATACGCGAAAGGTCGGTAACCCAGCTTTGCAAATGGGCGTTAAAACGATAGTAGTTTCTCGTCGCGTGGTCTCCGGAGGTTACCTCAATATAGATAAACTCGGCGCTTTCAAAGGTAATCGGCACACGGGTATCGTAAAATTCATCCGGTTTGTTTGACCGGCTTCCCAGACCCCACCGGGCGGTGGCGTCACGTGACATAACAGGACGCACGCGGGCATTGGTTTTGTCCGCTTCTTTGTTGATTTTGATGGTCCCAAAAGGCTCGCTCACCATTCCGGTGTCCTGATCAAAAGCGGCGCCGGCAATCCCCGCCGGCACTTCCTCCGCGCTGACACGCGCGTCCCCAACAGTTAAGCCAAGCAATTTAGCCTCTGTTCCCAAAGGAAGCTTTTCCTGATCCACGCAGGCCGCCACGCTCAAACCAACCATCACCGTACACAGGGCAATTAAAACAATTTTCATGGTGTATTTCATACTTGTTCCTCCTAGAAATACAGACAGTAACGCAGGTTCATCCACTGCGTTTGCTTCAGAGGCAATTTACTGTCAGGCAATCCGGGCCAACGACCCATATATTCCTGCTTCCAGTTATACGCAAAGGCGATATACGATGTTTTTAAATTCAACTGTAATCTGGGCTCAACCTCCAGGTAACGGTAGGGAGAACCTTTATACACTTTGCCTTCGCCAAAGTCCTGGCAGTAGGTAAACGAGGCGCCCGCGCTCAGCAATTTTTCAAAAAAGTTCCAGTAAAAACTCGGCTTGAGATAAATATCTTTGCGGTTTTCTATATAGTCGAAGCCAAAACGAACCTGGGCGGTATACTGATCCGGCGCATATTGGGCAAAGAGCCAGTTCTGGAACAACTTCATTTCGGGATACTTGGACGTTACGCCGAACCAGTAACCAAGCGCCCAAATCTGGAAGCCGGGCAGAATATCTTTAAGCACCCGTTCCTCTATGCGGTACACCAGTTCGTCTTCGCCCAGGCCGCCGCGGTTTTTGTTTTCCTGTGTCGCGTCATATTCATCGTCAAAACGGTAGGCAAAACGGAAGAGGAACATCTCATGGGTATAGGAGACGCCGATGACCGATTCCCGCAGAATATTCATCAGTGAAATCGGTTTACCTTCTGTCCAGCCCTGATCGCGGTCCTGATTAAAATAACTCAGGACAAAACCGGCATTCAGACCGGGAATAAAAGCCGGCTTCCATTCGGTTCGCATACCGCCGCCGGATGACGCTTCCAGTTCCTTCCACATTTCCGGCCCGCCCGTACCCCAGGGTGAGCCGCCCAGTTTGCCGACCGACACGGTCATCTGGTCTTCAAAAAAATTGCCGTAGCCAAAGGCATAGGGCCAATTTGGTTGACCATCCTTCCAGTTGTCTTCCCAGTTGATACGCACCTTAAACCCGGTGTTATTACCGCTATCATAATCCATATTCAGCCGGAAACGTCCGGGCCCATTGCCCGCGTCATCTTTATTACCCAAATTAACCTCAGCTTCCGCGTCCTGGGCTTCCAGTTGGGTTTTTTTCCAGATGATACCGCTCTTTGCCTCGCCGGAAAGTTTTAATTCCTGGGCAAAGGCGGACTGAGCGACGAGCGCGGCTGAAACAGCCGCAGCAAACAGTATAAAAATAAACCTCTTCATGCCACACTCCTATTTGGTAAATCTTACCGATATAATCTGACCTGCCGGCATAGTAATATACGCCTTTGTCTTGCTAGTATCGAAAGTAACTTCCTCAAACGGTTCGAAAAGCTCATTGGTATTGGCATTGATCGCGCGCGACCGGTGAGCCGCTACGCCTTTTGCCTCGAAGGGAAGGTTAATCTCCATGGTTCCAAAGCCGCCATAACCGCTGTCTGACGAACCGCTGGTGTTGGTGGGGGTAAACAGAACCACGCTGATTGAATTGCCGTCCGCGGAGGCAAACGCCGTGATTCGGGGCGAAGGATTATCCATGTTGTCGCTGCTGTTATTGATAACGGATGAAGTCCAGTCAATATTTTCCACCTTGGTTCCGTTACCCGTCGTACCCGTGCCGTTCAGCTCAACCGCAATGCGGGTATGATCGATCGTGTAACGCGCGTAATGGCTCAGGGCATAGCCTCTCGGCAGCGCCTTACCATCCGGAGAGCCGAACTGACCATCGCCTACCATGGAATAGAAGCGCTTGCTCGCCCACCAGACAAAGGCGTTTTCGTTGTTGATGCGGATAACCAGATCTACGTCGTTCAGGTAACGCCATACATAGTTCCATTTTGAATCGTTGTAGTAACCGGTGGCGTTCGAGCTGTTGATGTTATGCTCCGTCATCCATACTTCCATCATCACGTCGTTGCCTTCCGCGTCTTTTTTGGTAATAAGCGCCTTGTTCTGGTTCCAGAGGCTTACCGTGCGGGAGCCGTAGATGTGCCGCGCGAGAACGTCGATTACCGCTTTTGACTTCGGATTTTGCAGGGCGGCGAGGTTGATATTCGGGGTGTTGGCCGATTCGCCGTTCATCGTCAGGACGTAGGGGGTTTCTTTACCGCCGCCCCAGCCCCGGACACCGTCGGTAAAGTGGCCGACTTCCAGGAAAAAGTCCCGCATTTCTTCCGGCGTCCACTCACAGCCGTCGTAACCGGCGACATAGTTCGGCTCGTTGGAAATGGAGATACAATAAATCGGCGCCCCGTTGTCGTACATGACCTGGGCAAAGTTACGCAGGTAGGTGGCAAAGAGCTTGTAGTACGCGGGTATCAGATTACCGCCGCCGTTGATCGAGTTATTGCTCTTCCAGTTTTTGGGAGGAGTCCAGGGGCTTGCCGCCACATAGCCGCCGTATCCGTTGACGATCTTTACGTTATTGTAATAATCGGGGCGGTCTTTGGCGATGAGTTCATTTATCGTTTCTTCAGGATTCAGGTAATCCGCTTTTATCATAATCCGCAGCATGTTGTAGCCCAGCTGTTCCGGGTCATACATCAATCTCGTATCGTCTTGACTTGTCTTGGGGAAGTTACCCCAGGCAACGTCCATTCCGCCGTAACCGCGGATATACTGGTACCGGTTCGCGGGTTTTGTGGGATCGGGAATGGTAAACGATACATTGGCGGTCTTTGCGCCCGGACTGGTAACCGTTACCTTTACCGGCTTGCTGGCAATTTCGGCGGTTCTTTTGATTTCATCTTCTATGGTTGGATTGGTGTTAATAGCTTTAACAAAATAGAAGAAGGTTCCCGCGGTGCTCGTGTCTATTGACGGGGTAAATTGTATCGGAGTGTCTGCCGGACTGCCTTCCGGGACTTCGACTGGAACGCCAACAGGCGTGGGTGTGCCGGAATTGACGGCGGCCAGGGTATTTGAATACCACTGATAGGAAATTTTGCCGCGGTCAAGGGATTCAGCTAACGCCGTTAAAGGAGCAAGCGTATCCCCGATAAAGTACAATTTGTCTTTCGGCTGGGTAATGATGCGGGGCGCCGCCGCCGCTTTACCCGGTACAATCTCAATTTTTGCCGGAATCGTAATGATCTGTGATGTGTAATTGCCAATGGTATTGGTGACAACGGCAAAGTAGAAATTGTCGCCCAGGTCAAGGTCGTCAACGTTCGGCATGAGCGTCGCCTGGTTGCCCATTCTGACCGCTTCCGCCGTTGTGGCATCGCTGTCAAAGTCAACCTTTTTGGCCTTGTTGCTGTACCACTGATACGAAATGGAGCCGGGGTTGCTCTTTAACGCGCCGTCGTTTATTGAGGCCCTTAACTGGAGGGGGTTGAACGCGGCGCCCCACGCGTAACGGGCGTTGGACGGGCTTTTGGAAACAATCGGCGCGAGCGGCCGCCCGGGGTTGCTGAAGGCGATAACCGCCACTTCGCTGGTTATTGTTCTCATCTCGTCGGTAATGGAACCGGCATCCAGGGAATCGCTTTTATTATTGGTAACTTCCACATAATAGTAATATTTTTTGCCGTCGGCGGTGTCGGGGATGGTCGGCGTGTACGTAGGCGCGGTCTGGCCATCTAATTTTGTGCCGCCTTGTTCGCAATATTCCTCAACGTCTTTGAAGGTATACCACTGATAGCTGAGGGAACCGTCGCCGGATTTCCATTCGGTGCTTTCTACCTTTAAGACGGGGGGGGTGCCGGGGTATACATAATTCGGGTTATTCGCGTTGGCGGCGTTATAGTACGAATAACTTTGAGGCTGTATGCTGATATACGGTTTGACGAAAGGCTTTACGGCGCTTTCTGAACCGCTCATGGAACAAGAGGCCATTACCAGCGTGAGCGCCAGAAGCGCGCAGGAAACTGCCAATACCATCTTTTTGCTTGACATAAATATCTCCTTGGACCGAAATTGGGTTGCCCGACGGGCGTTTTAAAAGGGGTCAACGAAAAGTAGGAATTTACTCGCGGGGTTTTCTGGGGGGCTGTTTTTAGGAGCGCTGCACAAGGGACTGTCCAATAAGATTGGACAGCCCCTTGTGCAGCCGCCTATAAGGTTCTCTCCACAAGCCCCCTGTTACCTTTTCCTGCTGTTGGTTGACTCCTCTTGTTTTATGGTAAAATCCGGCACCCCATTGCTGAGGCGCCGGATCTTTTCAATAATTTTTTCAACAAGCCCAAGCCTTGCGGCTTGAGCCTGTTGAAGGGAAACTACGGATTCAAAGCAACCTTGATGCTAGTGATGGTAACGTTAATATCAGTTGCTGTTTGGGGATTTCTCTTCTGGATGACGAAACACACGAGATCGCCTGAGCCTTTTCTGTTGAACGTGATGGTGACGGGTGTACCTGTAACACCAGCAAAAGTTTTAGTAGAAGTATCAGGATTCATTACCCAGCTGGTATCATTCCAGTTGCTACCGGTGGTGACTTTGCCAAAACAAGCACGGAACTCAGCAGAATCGGGAGTGCTTGATCCATTGATGGTTACGGTCAGTGTGGATGCCGCCTTCATTTTGGTAATTTGCTCAGCAGTCATTACAAAGAATCCCATCTGAGTGTTATTGGCGCTGTTGTATTTAAGTATTACCGAACCGTCTTCATTTTTTGTTACGGCAGCGGCAGTACCACCATTAAAACCACTATCTACCGAAGAACCATCCGGCAGTGTCACTTGGTTTGGCAGATCAAGATAGAAGGAGGGTGACGCTACCAGGGATACTGTATACTTGCTGGCGCCAATTTTGGTTATGACGACGCTTGCCTCAAAAACACCCTTATCATCGTCCGCGCCAGTCCAGGCAAATTCCGGCACGTTGGTGGTGAAGTCTGTACCGTTTTTGGCCAGAGCCTTAAGACCAGTTTCCGCGGCAGTGGTATCAGTAAGACTGGTCACTGCCACCGTTACATTAGTACCGCTGGCAAGGATGAGCGCGGCGTCAATCAGTTCCTTCAAACCATCTTTGGTGGTGGGAACGGGATTGGCGGTATCCTTAAGGATAATCCCGATGGACTCGTTGACTTTGGCGGCGCTGCTGCCGGTAATGTTCAGTTCCAGGGGAGCGAATTCATCCGCGTTTATGGCGTATTTGCCTGCATTGAATGCCTCAAGTACCTTGTCGAGTAACTTATCGCCGGTTGCGGGGAAGTTACTATTAAAGGAGGGCATGTAGTCGCTGGTCAGACCGCCGACAACTGTCAGGACTTCGTTCCACTTAACGCCGCCGGCTTCAAATATCACGTAGTAATTACCCGAGGCAAGTTCAACAGTACCGGTCAGTGTGGTTTTGGTGTCTACAAGGTCCGCAGGTTTAAGATCTGCGTCAATGCTGGGGAGTTTATACTCCGCTCCGGGTGTTAGTCCTGGGTAAGTAGCACTTATAAGTTCAATATCCGTTTTACCGGTACCAGAGAACTTTATGGACTTTACCTGTATCACATCAACCGCATTCGATTTATTGGCGGCAACTATCCTGAGTTTCCCGTCCTTTGTAAAGGTGGTTTGTGCGGCAGTAGGGATTGTCCACGTTGTCCAGGGCGAGGCTGAACCAGCTCCGTTCCACTCGTTTCCACCCAACTGAACATCAGCATCAGTATCAGTACTAAAGATGCGGTAACAAAGATCGTTGTCATTATTGCCCTTTGGATAAACCTGAGTGCCATTTGCAAAGGCATCGATATCAAATGTCAGGGTTGTGTAGCCGGTTAAGTCGGTACTTGCGGGAATGGTTATATCAGTAATATACGCAAAGCTATTGGCGTTTCCAAACGAAGTTCCCTTAGTACCAAACGGCACATAGCTGGGGCCATTAAAGGTATTAAAATACAGCTTATAGATCTTGATGGATGGCGTACCGCTAAAGTCAGCGGCGGACAAATCCCACTTGAAGTTTCCTTTGGCCGCCGTGCCAACACCGGTTTCAGGGGTAATGGTTATCGTGGCCGAAGCGGCAGCATCCGCTGTTATTGTCACAGTGCCGGTACCTTTACCCACGACCGTTCCGGCGTTTTTGGCTTCAACACTAATGGTGTAGGCAGCCGGAGCCAGGGTCAGGAAATTGCCGCCCGCGTACAGGGTGGTTTTTATCTCCGTTGTCCCGGCGGTAAATGTCGCCTCATAGGTCAAGGTCGGCAGAATGGTGCGCGCGTCCGCGCCAAAACCCTGGATATTCAGCGACAGGGTGCCTTTGCCCGGCGTGGTGTCGGGACCGACAAAACCGCTGCAGCCGGACATTATCAGCGCGACTGCCATAAACGCTGTAAACAGCGCAATAAAAGTTTTATTTTTCATGTGTTTTCTCCTCATCTGTTTCCTCCTTTACCTTGTCACCTTGACGACAATGGTTTTGCTGTATATTTGGCTTTCATTGGTGGGTACACCAAGAACCGTTACCGTGACATTGGTATTAATCTTGTCAGCATAATCGCTTACCTTAAGGACAAGAGAATCTCCCTTCCCGGCTTGCAATGCGCCATTGACCGTCCACCGATAGGTATCATAGCCGGACAGTTTGAGCGTCAGATTACCCTTGGACACGTCCCACACAGTATTTCCGATGGCGCCGTAAATGGTATCATCAAAGCCGGCGGAACCAACATCAATGGTGATTCCCGCGCTGCCGCCGCCTGCCGCGGTGTGGAAGATAATGTCGGTGATTTCAATAAACTTGATATCGGTGCCAAGGGGACCTTCTCCAATCTTACCCCCACCATTGGCCTTCTGAATAAACATACTCAGAATGGGCGTAGCGGCAAACTCGTCCAGGATCTTGGCAGGGAAACTCTCCTTGATTCCGTATACCCTTTGCGGCGTACCGTCACTCAACGAGCCAATGTTGTACAGACAGCGGTCATTGCCAGAATAGTCGTCACTAAAGCTCGAGGCATTTATGGAGAATTTAAGCTGCGCGACATTCGTATTAACCGCCAGTTGGGTTGTCGGATCAACTTCGGTGGTGCCATCCTCCAGATAGTATTTGACCTTAATGGTGTAACTGCTATAGGAAGTCAGATCATACCCCGAAGGGATGCCCATATCGGATATTTTCCACTGCAAGTCCGCGGTAGTACCCCAGGTGTTCAACGCGGTAGTATTTCTCTTCGCTACTTTGACTAGTGCTACATCCGCAAGCGCGGGGTCGGTGCTAAGATACACTAAATCAGTCGGAGCCTGCGGTTTAGCTTTCCAGATAGCGTATACAGTAGTGTCCTGGTTGAAGACCGTATCCTTGGTAACGGTAATACCCTTACCATCCGCCCTGGTGTTCCAGCCGACGAAGCCGTTAAACGCGTTCCACTCCGGATTATCCGGGAAGGGCACAACTGTTTTTCCTTTTTTGATTTCTTTCACCAGGTCCGCCGGAGCGCCGGCATAACCATATTTGAAGGTAATCGTTGCTATACTTGCGGGATCCAGCCATTGCGCCCAAATGGTCTTTCCGTTGAAGTAGTATATGGTAGTAGCAGGCACCACATTTGCGTCATCACCTTCCCCGTCATACCAGCCAACAAAGTTACCGGTTTTTTGATCCGGCGTTAATTGCGCCTCAGTCAGCGCATTGCCCTGTTGAACGGTTACCGTTTTGGATTCGCTATCAACGTTGTTCTTAAGCGTAACCGTTATATCCGGAATGGTGACTATCCAGGAAGGATCAATGGCTGTAGCGCCAACCATTTCACGGCGTGACGCTTTAGCGCCGTATTCGCCGCTAGCGCTAGTCCCATAACCGGTAAACGCGGGATACACTTTGTCTTCCGCGTACTTAATATAGACCGGAGTTCCGTTTAGGGCGGGTATGTTGCCGTTTCCAATAAGCTTAACGTTCTTTACGTACGAAGTGGTTCCTTTATCATCGGTGTTTTGGCCGCTAATGCCAACGCCAAAAATGAAAGTCTTGCCTTCATTTTTGGCCGGGTTCATAATACCCTCCGCTTTATAATCCCCGGCTTTGGCTCCGGCAAAGTTATAGTGATAAGTATACCATTCAAACGCTTTCATTCCGGTCAGAGGACCAGCTTGAGGGAAAGCAGACCCGCCGCCGCCGTTATCCCCGCCATTGTCAAAAATATAATTCCTCGGAGGAGTACCGTTGTAAACCGCAACAGCGTATTTGAAGGGTTCATAAATTTCCTGGGCTCTAAAGTCAAAGGGAAGATAATTTCCCAGGAGCCGTACACCGCGGCAGTTACGGGTATCCCATGTTTTCTTGGTAACCAGATACTGGGCGGTCATTTCCGCGTAATCAGTCCACACACGTCCCTCGGGAAGATCAAACTTGTAAACGACATACCAGGCGTTTTCCAGGGTGACTTTTTCGGTACCATTAATTTCCGCGTACCATTCTTCTTCAGTACCTTCCCAGCCCTCAGGCACGCCTTCTTCTTCTCCGCCGCCTTCTTTTGAAACCCACTTAGCAAAGGCATCCGTATCCGCGGTGAAAACAGTTTCTAAATCATATGTTTTTCCTGCCCCCAGGTCACTTTCGTTCCAGCCCCCAAAGGTAAAACCTTCGCGGTCGGGGGGATCAGCCGGCCAATCTGCGCCCAGCGCTTCGCCCTTCTTAACAAATTTAACTATATAGATATCATCCTTATTGCCCCTCGCATAGTTCAGGTAGAAGGTGATAGCATACTCCGCTTCCCTATCCTGTTTATGCCACTGCGCAAAGACCGTCGCGTTAGCGGCAAATACAGTATCCTTTGTAACAGGGCTTCCGCCTGTCTTCTTATCAAACCAGCCGACAAAATAAACACCATCACTTTCTTCCAAAAGTTGCGGGTCGAGCGCCTTCGGCATCTTATCGCCCAGCGAGCTGTTTTTGGGAATTGTTACCGCGGCAGGTTGTGCTTCATTAATGTCTCCCGGTTTAAGATCCCCCAAATTCAAGTCAAAGTTAATTGTTACGTTTGGCGATCCACCGCCGCCACCACCACCACAACTTACCATAGTCATGGCGAACACGGTCAGCACCGCAAAAATCGCAAAAAATGCTTTTTTCATTGCTTCCTCCAAATCAAAATTAGGAAAACTGTCCCTGGCAGTTCCTCAAATCCTCAATGCGCAACGCGCAATTGCTCCCCTGCGCTCCAGGCACCCCCACAGGCGATACCCCAGCCACATTAGTATGATTTATACATGGTTATCTGCTTTTCACAATGTATTATTTACACATTTTAGGTATATATAACTGGTGTTTTTTTAAGAAATTTTCCAGAAGTCAGGTATAAATCAGGGGTGGTTTAGGAAAAAGAGGGGGGATTATAGGGTAAGGAAGAGAGTGAAATAGCAGGGCGGCGAGAGGTAGGAAAGAGGGAAGAATTTTTTACCACGGAGGACACGGAGTTTCACGGAGGGGGAGGGACAGGGGGGGAAATAGCAGAGCGGCGAGAGGGGGGGAAAGAGGGGGAAGAGCGCATCGTATCAAGAGTCCGCGTGGTTATATTCTTCTTCTTTTTCTTCTTCTTCCTCCGTGTAACTCCGTGTCCTCCGTGGTTGATTCTTCCTCTTCCGTGTCCTCCGTGGTTAATTCTTCTTCTTCCGAAGCCCCACGGAGGGGGATTTACCTTTACTCTTTCGGAGAAAAAGCTTATATTTAATAGTGAATAAGGATGAATTTCGGGAAAACACTTGATTTTCCGGATATTCGCGCTATAATGGTTTAGGGCTTTCTTTTTTTGGCGAAAAAGGTCAAAATAGAAGCCGAAAATTGGCTGCCTGGGCCTGCTTTTTGGCTATATGCCGGAAAACAACAAGGAGCCAGGCTATATTAGATGAGCGTTGCTCATTACCTGCATGGTTTTATTATTGCTTTGCGGGAGGAGGTCATCATGAACCCAACGGCAAGAAAAGAAAACCAAAAGGAAGGGGTTGGTATGGGAAGTTTTTCTCTCGAAGGAGAAAAAACTCGATTTGAAAACATCAGGGAGCGCGCAAAAAATTTGGGCGTATTGGGAATCTTTTTTTCCCCTGGTCCTGCTTCGAATATCGAATGCTATGAAGATGTCCTGGATGTTGCGGAGGAAGACAAGGAAATCCTCGATAGAAACGCTGGGGAGTTTCATGGCCCTGGGGATTGAAGTTAACCGGTTTATCCGCTCAATTCAGGGGATAATTGAGCGGATACCGCTTACCGAACCCGTTACCGGCGAGAGAGTTTTTATTGATCCCTCTGTTTTAACCAATGTCCCCCAGCATTTAAAAAGCAAATTTAAAATTGTACTAAGGTATAAGCTTAATCTGTCATTTAAGGGGGCTTGTTTTATCTACTCCCCCAAAGAAGTTGTTACCATAGTAATTGTCATCGACAAGAAATACGAAACAATTTTTCATCAATTTAATAAACAATTTCCAAGTGATAAACATCTTAATGATGTTTGCGAGAGGCGGTCTGTCTATATACACGAAATATGCCACCTGGCCGCGGCAATCAGGCTGTTTCCGAAGAACTATGACGCCAACACAAGGAAGGATTTTATTTCGGCCATTGAGAAAAAATTTGCCGGTAACGATAAGGGAAGCGGACAATCTTTTGCGCATTTTGATACAACCATCCAGCCGTTTGCCAGTAATAATGAGCACTTCTCGTTTAATAATGACAAATTCGATTACCAGGAGTTCTATAAAGAGTTAATGGTTAGTGATGCCAAAATTGAAGAAACGGTTAAAAAAATGTTTGAACCGGAAATGTACAATAAATTGAATCATTTGACAATATACCAATGGTTTGCGATGCTCACCCACGTTGATCCTGGCTTCTTTGCGGCTTATAGTGATAAGAACACAAAATTCTTTAAAGAAATAAAACCGTATCGTTCGAATACCCCATAAAAAACAGATATAGAGCGATAAGTACTCGAATGAAAGTAAAAGGTTTCGAATTTTGGCAAAATTACAGTAAATGTGGAAAATATACAATTATACGCTATTAGGGGCATTTATCTTTAATATACGCTGGATAGCTCCATAGATATAAAGGCGAATTGGGGAAAAAAAGCCCAAAAATGGAAAACGGGCTTGACACACACTATAATTTATTATGCCAAAAGTATATGATTTTGGAACGTTTACTTTTAAGGAAAAACAACATGAATGAAGTTCTTGGCACTAATCGCGGGGAAATCGCCGGTATTGGCACTATTAATTTTCTAAAAATAAAAAAGGACAGTAAAGTGCTGCCGGTGTTTTCTTTCATTGTGCTTAAAGGCAATAAGGAAGAAAACGGGCTTTTTATCGCTACCTGTATTGATCTGCGAATCGATGGATATGGCAGCTCTAAACTTAACGCGATTGAGAACATGAATAAAAATGTTTTCCGCTTCCTGATTGAGAATTTTACCAACCCTAAATGCAAAGATAACGCGTGGAGCAATCTTGAAAAACTTGCCCGCTTCGATGACTGGTCCGAAAAATTATGGAGTATATATAAAGCGGTACAATATAAATTCGCAGAGAAAAATAAATCCCTGTATGGCATGTCTTTTATGAAAGAAGAAGAAACACAGAAAATACAGCATGGCGCCGCTTGTAAAGAAAAGAAAAAAGAGCCTCAATCTTCGGCTAAGCCGTCAGAAATAAAAAAAGAAAAACGCGAGGTGGTATTTATTTCTCCGCAAGGCGCAAAATTTACAAATATAGAGTTTTACCCCCCAATAATCAAAACAGAAAAAAATACATCCTCCGGTTATTCATCTGTAAAAAATATATTACAGTTGGGATACGCGATGCTTGGACAAATGGCAACTTTGAATAATATGAAGATTAGCCCATGGCTTCAACAGCCGCTAGTAGAGGGAAAGAAAAAATGTATACAGCCTCTTCAGTTGTAAAATCAATAAAGGCAAGCAAAAAATGTTCTCATGAACATCTTGAATATGTAAAATGTCCGCGTGATAGATGTAATGTAAGTCCGGCAGATTGTTCTTCAGGCAACGCGCATACATGTCCGCATGAAATTAATGTATTTGATGAAAATAACGGATTAATAAAAATAGTTTTCTTCTTTACGATTTCACCCTCTGATAATGACGGCTTTATCAGTAAAGAAGACTCTCAATTACAGGAACTATTCAACAGAAAAATAATCAACAAATCTTCGTTAAAATCAACAACGGTTGTTTATCAATAACAGGGCCTCTTTCAGAATCGAAACAATAGACAAAGCAAGAAAAACATGACATAATAAAATTTATCTTAAATATTACGGAGGAAACCATGGCTGAACTGAAGGGATCAAAGACTGAGCAAAATTTAAAGGCGGCTTTTGCCGGGGAATCTCAGGCGCATACCAAATATCAATACTACGCTTCCAAGGCGGAAAAGGAAGGTTATGTGCAAATCGGGGCGTTGTTCCGGGAGACCGCGCTCAATGAAAAAGAACACGCGAAAATCTGGTTTAAGCTGCTGCACGGCGATGAGGTGCCGGCGACAACCGCAAATCTTAAAGACGCCGCCGACGGCGAAAATTTTGAGTGGACCGATATGTACGCCGGTTTTGCCAAAACCGCGCAGGAAGAGGGCTTTAGCACTATCGCCGTCCTGTTTGAAATGGTCGGAAAAATTGAAAAAGCGCACGAAGAACGTTACCGCAAACTCCTTGCCAATATTCAGGGCAGTCTGGTATTTTCCCGCGACGGCGATCAGGTTTGGCATTGTTCCAACTGCGGCCACATTGTTGTCGGCAAAAAAGCGCCGGAAGTCTGCCCGGTCTGCAAGCACCCCAAAGCGTATTTCCAGATTCACGCGGAAAATTATTAATACCCGTTTAGCGGCATGGAAGCGAACATTAACCGCCGGCAGGCGTGGGACCTGCTGAACCAGTACAATAAAGACCCCTTTCATCTACAGCACGCGCTGACGGTGGAAGGGGTTATGCGCTGGTTTGCCAAAGATCAGGGTTTTGCCGCCGAAGAAGATTTTTGGGGCATTGTCGGCCTGTTACACGACATTGACTTTGAGCAATACCCCGAACAGCACTGCCTTAAAGCGCCGGAACTGCTGAGGGCGGGCGGCTGCGGCGAAGCGTTGATCCACGCCGTATGCTCCCACGGCTACGGACTTACCACAGTGGACGCCCAACCCGAACATCAAATGGAAAAAATTCTCTACGCGGCGGACGAGCTTACCGGCCTCATCTGGGCGGTCGCGATTATCCGGCCCTCAAAAAGCGTTATGGACATGGAAATAAAATCCGTAAAAAAGAAATACAAAGCCCCGGCCTTTGCCGCGGGCTGTTCCCGTCAGGTCATAGAAAACGGCGCGGCCATGCTCGGCTGGGAACTGGACACCCTCATCGAAAAGACAATTCTTGCCATGCGTTCCTGTGAGGCCGAAGTCAGCGCGGCGATGGCGGGGTAATCCCCTTCACCCAATCAGCAATCTGCCGTTTTACTTCCGCGTTGTTTTTACGCGCGTTGACAAAATCTGTTTCGGCGATTATTTCGTTGCCGGGCAGCAGGGCTTTAAAGATGTCAAGGGATTTTCTCTTGCCCCCGCCGTGGCAGACAAAGAGGGCGATTTTTTTGCCGCTGATGCCGGTTTCGGAAAGGAAGGTCTGGATGGGCGGCGCGGGGGAACCTGCCCATACCGGCGCGCCGATGACGATTAACTCATACGCCGCCGGATCAAATGTATAGGGTTTGAGCGGGGGTTTTTTGCGCGAGAAAACCATTCCGCCGCCCCACAAAATTTTTATAAAGCCGCGGCGCTTTTTTTCATCCTGCATATACAGTTGAATCAGCTCCGCGTTTAACCCGTCTTTTATCTGATCAGCGACAAACGCGCAATTCCCGTCAAGGGAAAAATATACCACTGCGGTTTTCATATATACTCCTTCCGATCATTATACCACAAAAAATATCTTTACCACTATCTCTTGTGCTTGTCCATTTCATTATTAAAAGGCGCAGACCGCGCGCCGTTATTTATTACCGTCAGCACATCGTCCATTTTATAAAGACGCAGATATATTTCTTTTTCGCTATGCCATTCCTGCGCGTAACACATTCCGTATACCGGATGCCGCACGAAGGCGCCCTCATCATGATTGGTACTCTCCATAGTTTCCCCGCCGTCAGAAAATACCGGCATACTTATACCATTTAAATATTTATTGTCCATATGAAAAAAAACACGCGTCTTTATAAAATGATTATTATCATCATAAGGATTATAGTCCGAATAATCAGTAACTTTTGCCGTTACCCATGATCCATCCGAAGAAATAATAATATCAGAAACGGCGTGTCTTTTTTGGTAAAAATCCTGGAATAAATAAGACATATCGGTTACCTGTAAATTTGAATAGTCTTCATCCCAATCTATTTTAAACAGCTTATAGGGATTCTCCTCTTCCTTTTTTTCAATATCCGCAAATAAACAGCGCCGGCCCAAATGAATATGATTGTAAGATATATAGCTGTTATTTTTACACAAAAATTCCGTAAGTTCATTTCTTTTTATTTCACCTTTTTTCCAATCATAGAAGATCGTATCGTATTTCCACTCCCCTTCTTCTGTATAAGTTGAAATATTACTCCATATATAATTTTCATCTATACGAAACTGCATATCAATATTATCCCGCGGACTTGAGGCGGACGGATCCGGGGTTTCGTAAATCATCGCGTCCGTTTTATAATTGTAAATAAACAGTTTCTCGCTCAAGCCGCCGTCAGCTCTGATAAAACCGTACTGATAGGCGGCAAGTCCCGCGCCGGGATCGAGTAAAATAAAATCCGGCTCATTATGCACCCACGATAAAAGCGGAATATGGCTTTTTGTTTTACCGTCGTCAATGGCCGCAAGAAGATGCGTTTTACCGGAACGACTGGCAATAAGGCCCGCTTCAGGGAAAGCGACAAATCCCCAGCCATCCTGTTGAACTCCCGGAAAATCAACAAGGTGTTTTAACCGTAATTTATTTTTTCCAATAAAGAATATTTCCGCGTATCGTCCCCAGCCATCAAGCGTTACCAGTTTCCCTTCTTTCCAAGGGCGTACCATCCGGAAAAACGGCATTTTTATTTCTATTGGCCGCACTTCATTTTTGTCATTTATTAAATCGGTATTCACGTTAAATTTAATATTGTAATTATCAAAATGCTTTTTAATACCGGCGCAGGAAGAAACTGTAATAATAAGCGGAAAACATATAATTAGTGAAGCCTTTTTGTTTTTTATTACCGATTCATTGGTCATGATTGATTGTATCATATGTTGGGTTTCTATCCCTTGTTTTTATATAGCTTCTTATATACAATGGAGAAAACCTGCAAAAAGGAGCGCCTTTATGGAGAAAATACGAGTAAAACTGGCCGTACTGGAAAATAACGCCAGGCGGAGGGCCGGTAACCATAAGGCGCGGCGCCAGGCGCCATCACGCCATCGCGCGACGATGGAATTCCATATTGACCGGCAAGTCCGCCGCGAATATGGGCTGAAAGGCAGCCTGTTTTCCATTACCGGAAACGTTATTCTGACTGATATGCGCCAGACGCGGGAGTTGGCGGCGAAATTTAACGCGAAACAGAAAGCCGGCAGCGAACGCTACATCCGGGCCGGCCAACTGTACGCTATGGGCCTGATCGATGAAATATTGCATTTTGTGGTAGCGCTCTACTGCGAGCAGGTGCAGCCGGACGCTTTTGACCGCGGCCTGCAAAGGCTGGAAACAAACCTGGGTGAAAGTAAAACAAGCGGGTTATTAACCGCTTTTTCGGAACAGTTTCCGCCCAAGCCGGTTTATACCGGCGAAAAGGTAGTTCCCGAATATCTGGAAAGTTCCGAGGAAGGTGAAAGCTGCCGCTGTCTTTCCCTGGAAGAAACCATGATGCTCTCCCTTGCCAATCTCAATCCCGCTTTTAAGCCGTTTCAATTCCTGTTTGATGATAAAGACCTGACGCGGCATACGGTTTACCCGGCGGCAATCGAAGAGCTTAAGGCCCTTTTTAAGGACCTGCCCCCCTTCGGCCCCTTCGGGCAAAACCTCTGGGATATGCTCCGCGCGCCGGCCCTTGCCTCCGACACCCTCAGCGGCCAGCTTGAATATATGCGCCAGCATTGGGGCATGATTCTGGGGAAGTTCGCGGCGCGTATGCTCATTGGCCTGGACGTTATCAAAGAAGAAGAAAAACCGTCTTTCTTCGGCCCCGGCCCCAGCGAGGTGATGAGTTTTACCGGACTGGACGAATATGAGCGTTTCAGCCCCGATCAGGAGTGGATGCCCAAAACGGTGCTGATGGCAAAATGCACCCTGGTCTGGCTGTTCCAGCTTTCGCAAAAATACGGCAGGGAAATTAACCGCCTGGATCAGATCCCCGATGAGGAACTGGACGAGCTTGCCCGCCGGGGGTTTACCGGACTGTGGCTTATCGGGCTGTGGGAACGGAGCAATGCCAGTAAAACAATTAAACAATGGACCGGCAATCCCGAAGCGGCGGCCTCCGCCTACAGCCTGTACGATTATGACATCGCGGGCGAGTTGGGCGGCTGGGGCGCTTTATGCAGCCTGCGGGACCGCTGTATAGTACGGGGCATACGGCTTGGCTCCGACATGGTGCCCAACCACACCGGCATAGACAGCCGCTGGATGGTGGAACACCCCGACCGTTTTCTGCAGCTTTCCTATCCGCCCTACCCTACCTACAACTACAACTGCGGCAATTTATCGGGCAGGGATGATATAACCGTTCAAATCGAGGAACATTATTTTTCACGCAGCGACGCGGCGGTTGTCTTTAAGCGGATTGATAACCGCTCAGGCGAAGCCCGCTATATCTACCACGGCAACGACGGCACATCCATGCCCTGGAACGACACCGCCCAGATCGACTTCCTTAACCCCGAAGCCCGCGAGGCGGTGATCCGCACGATTATCGGCGTGTGCCAGCAGTTTTCCATTGTGCGCTTTGACGCGGCGATGACCCTGGCGAAGCGGCACATTCAGCGGCTGTGGTTCCCGATGCCGGGGCACGGCGGGGCCATCGCCAGCCGCGCGGAACACGCCCTTTCCAACGATGAATTTAACCGCCGGATACCCAATGAATTCTGGCGTGAAGTGGTAGACCGCTGCGCCGCTGAAGCGCCCCACACCCTGCTGCTGGCGGAAGCCTTCTGGATGATGGAGGGCTACTTTGTCCGCACCCTGGGGATGCACCGCGTGTACAATTCGGCGTTTATGAATATGCTTAAAAACGAGGAAAACGCGAAATATCGCCTAACGATAAAAAACACCCTTGAGTTTGATCCTGAAATTCTTAAACGTTTTGTCAATTTCATGAACAACCCCGACGAGGAAACCTCGGTGGCGCAGTTCGGCAAGGGCGACAAATACTTCGGCATTTGCACCCTGCTGGTCACCATGCCGGGGCTGCCCATGTTCGGGCACGGTCAAATCGAAGGCTTTGAGGAAAAGTACGGCATGGAATACCGCCGTTCCTACCGCGAGGAAGAACCCGACGGTTATCTGGTAGACCGGCATGAGCGGGAAATCTTCCCCCTGATGAAGCGCAGGGCGCTTTTTTCCGGCAGCAGTGAATTCAGGCTGTACGATTTATACACCGAAGGCGGAGCGGTTAATGAAAATGTTTTTGCCTATTCCAACCGGGTATGGGCTCACGGCAAAAGGGAACGGGCGCTTGTATTTTACAACAATTCATATTACGAAACATCGGGCTGGATTAATGTCAGCGATCCGGCGATACCCCAGGGAGACGGCGGCAAGCGGCGGGACAATCTGGGAGCGGCGCTTGCCCTGAGTCAGGACGAGCGTTCCTTTACCCTGTTCAGGGACCAGCGTTCCAATTTGTGGTACATACGTTCCTCAAAGGCGATACACGAAAACGGTTTCTTTGTCGCGCTGAAAGGATACGAGGCGCAGGTTTATATTGACATACACGAAGTTCAGGATGATAACCGGGGCCGTTGGGCGCGCCTGCACCACGATCTGCAGGGCCGCCCGGTCAGCGATCCCCATTCGGCGATTAACGACATTTATCTGGGAGATCTGTACTACCGGTTTACCAAACTCCTTAAACCGGAAACCGTCAATCAACTGCACGGCTTCTTTGTTTCCGGCGTTACGAAAGATAAACTGCAATCCTTTATCAATTCAATAAAAGAAACGGTGGAAACATATTTTGCGGCCGTGATCCACTTTATCGGGGGAGCGGACGGCAAATTTGATTCGTGGAAAGCGCCGGACGGCCTTGACCGCAAACTTGAGGCGGTTGATAAAGAACAGTTGTGGAAAGAATTTAAAGAGTATGTTGAAAGGCTGGTTGGCTTGACGGCGTATCTCAAGATTGCCGCGAAATCTCCCGCCGAGCGTCTGTTAAAAGAAATCGCGGGCCAGATGAAAGAACGGGAGCTTGTCTGCGCCGCCGCTCTTGGCTACGGCCTGCTGGCGATTTTGCGGCCGATAATCGGCAAGGGGGCGGAAGGCAGTCTGGCGGCAAACCTCGCTTTTGAACACTGGGATCTGGACCGTAAACTCAAGGAACAGTACCGCGCTTACGGCGCGTCAGACGATGAACTATGGCGGCTGGGAGAAACAAGCCATGCCGTACTGCGCCGTACCGCGCCGCAGCGGACTGCTGATTACGCGTTAAGCGCCTATACCGTAAACGGCAAATTTGACGCGGATCGTTTTACCGGAACAATAATCGAAAAAAATTATCTGCATGATGATTTCCGCCGCCTTATCGGGATTAATCATTTTAACAATATTACCTGGTTCAACAAGGAAGCCTTTGAAAGCACCCTGTTCTACGGAAAATTGTTCTATATTCTGGAAGGCGATTCCGCCTATATTCCCGGCGAACAAGGCTCCGGCAAACCCCTGTCCTGGCTTCAACGGGCCGACTATATCGCCCAAATTATCGAAGCCCTGCAAAAAGCGGAGATCGCTTCCGGTTACCAGCTGGACAAATTGATACTGTCGCTTGCCAAAGAACAACCCGCCGGAAAAAAGACGACGGCAAAAAAAGCGGCCGGTGAAAAACCGACGGATAAAAAGCCCGCCGATAAAAAAGCAACGGCTGAGAAACCCGCCGCAAAAAAGCCTGCCGATAAAAAAGCAACGACTGAGAAACCGGCGGCTAAAAAGCCCGCTGATAAAAAAGCAACGGCTGAAAAACCCGCGGCCAAAAAGTCCGCCGATAAAAAAGTAACGGCTGAGAAGCCCACCGCAAAAAAAGCGACCGGTGAAAAACCGGCGGTTAAAAAAACAACCAGTGAAAAAGCCGCCGTAAAGAAAGCAACGGTTAAAAAAGCAACGAATGAAAAGCCGGCGATAAAAAAACCGGCCGTTAAAAAAGCGCCGGTGAAAAAACCCGCTGAAAAAAAGGCGGCTAAAAAGCCTGCCGTTAAAAAAACAACCGGCGAAAAACCGGCGGTAAAAAAAGCAGCCGTTAAGAAACCCGCTGAAAAAAAACCTGTGGCTAAAAAGCCCGCGGCTAATAAGCCGCAGTCCGGCAAAAGGAAAGGAAAGGAATGAAACCGCATGGAACATTATGGGTTTTCGGGATTTGTTTGCTGATGGCGCGGCCGCTTTTTTCCCAGAATGTATTTCTGGAACTCAATTTAAGCAATCCCGCCGTGCAAAGCATAGTACGCTCGGCGCGGCCCCGGCACACCCTGGAAACATTCAGGGTGATAGAACGCGCCGGTAACGACAAACGGATCAGCGGGATTATTTTAAATATTTCAGCGTTTCAGGCGGGACCGGAAACCATGTGGGAACTGCGCGGCGCCCTGGAAAAATTTAAATCAAAAGGGAAAAAAGTCTGCGCCTTTATCGGCGCCGCCGATCTGGATATGTATTGTCTGGCGACAGCGGCTGATAAAATCGTCATGGACGATCAGGGAACCCTGACACTGCTGGGTTATGTTTGGGGCAGGGGCTATGTTCAGCACAGCATGGAAAAATTGGGCGTAGGGGCGCGTGAGCTTCGTTATCTGAAATTCAAGTCAGCCGCGGAAACATATACCAGAGATTCGCTGTCCGAAGCGGACCGCAGGCAGTACGGCGAAGTGCTGGATGACATTATGGCGATTACCCGCGATACGGTGACAAAAGCCCGTTCATGGACAGCCGATGAATTTGACTCAATTATCAATAATGAATTTTTATTTTCGTCCAAAAGAGCCCTTGCGCGGGGCCTGGTCGATTATACCGGCAGAAAAGAAGCGGTGTTTCAGGCGATTAAAGAAATTACCGGCAGTGAAACAAACAATACTTTTTTTGTTTTTGGCGATTCTGATTCCAGCCTTACCGGAAGCAGGTATTCTTACCGGCCCGCCAGGGCAAGCCGGCTGAACAGGCCGCCGGTAATCGCGGTGATATATGCCAATGGCGTAACCGATATGGAGCAGGGAATAGCGGCAAAAAGCCTGGCCCGCACCATTCGGGAAGTGTCCAAAAAAAAGCAGGTTAAGGCTTTGGTGATACGGATCAGCTCTCCCGGCGGCAGCGCCGAAGCGGCCGACTATGTGGCGGAGGCCATTAGAAGCGCCACAACGCGGATTCCGGTGGTGGTGTCCATGGGCGCTGTCGCCGCTTCCGGCGGCTACTGGGCAAGCATGAACGCCAGCCATATTACCGCTTCCCCGATAACGCTGACCGGCTCTATCGGCGTTATCGGCAGCTGGTTTTACGACAAGGGCCTGAACAGCAAATTGGGCCTGACCCTTGATACCATGCAGCGGGGGGATCACGCCGATTTGCTGACCGGAATAATACTGCCCCACCGCGACCTGAACCCGGCGGAAGAGGCGCGTTACCGCGCGTACATTCTTGACCTGTACAGCGATTTTATTGTCAAAGTCGCCGCGGGCCGCGGCATGGATGTTGAGCGCGTGGAAGCGCTCGCCCAGGGCCGGGTATATTCGGGCCTGGGCGCGCTGAATGCCGGCCTTATTGACAGCATCGGCGGCCTTGACGACGCCGTTGAAACAGCGCGAAAACTCGCCAAAATTCCCGACACCAGAAAAGTCGCCTACGATGAATATCCCAAGCCTAAATTCTTTGACAAAATGCTGGAACATATATTTGCGTCGGGAGTTTCCGCCGGCAGTTCAACAGCCTCCACGGCGGTATTAATGACAGACCTGTTCCTTCCGGCCTCACAGCTGGAAGATCTGCGCTTTCGCATAGCGCATAACGGCCAGGTAATGCCGATACTGCCTTTGGGAACTGTTGTAAAGTAATGAGCCTGCAGCCTATTAGAGTTGGATATGTCCAGGAAGAATTTTTTACCACGGAGTACTGCTGTCCTACGGACAGCTTGGAGTTTCACGGAGGAAAAGATGATTTTTGTACCAAAACTCCGTGGTATGCGAACCGCAGGTTCGACGTGTACTCCGTGGTTAATTCTTACTTCCAGGCTCCCGACAAGCCTATTGTTCTTTTAACCTTTCTTGTATAGAATAAAAAAAGGAAGGGGTGGTATGGCATTGGAAACCATAGATTATAAATCTATCCTGGAAATTGATTCAGAACTGAACCAGATTCAAGACCTCGATCTCCTGTTGGAGCGGATTCTTCTGGAAGCCCGTAAGGTAATCCGCGCCGACGCGGGTTCAATATATGTTAAACAGACAGATAAAGAAAATAATGTTATAACTGAAAAAATCGCCATAAAATACGCCCAAAATGACACCCTCCAGAAGCAGCTCCCCCCCGGACAAAAAATGATATATTCGGTATATTCCCTGCCCATAAATGAAAAATCCCTTTCAGGCTATTGCGCCTTTACCGGGAAGATGGTCAATGTACCGGATATGTACGCTATTCCGCCGGAAGAGCCTTATTCCTTTAACGATATGTTTGACAAAATGACCGGTTATAAAACTATTTCAACGCTGACCTTTCCCCTGTCCACTGCCGATGGGCGGCTTTTGGGCGTTATTCAGCTTATTAACAAAAAAAATGAAGAGGGAGAGGTTATCCCGTTTTCGGAAGGGGACGAATTTCTGATCACCCATTTCGCCGCCAACGCTACCGTCGCCCTGCAGCGGGCTTTTGTCACCAGGGCGATGATCCTCCGCATGATTAAAATGGCGGAATTGAGAGACCCCAAAGAAACAGGAACCCATGTAAACCGCGTAGCCGGATACGCTGTTGAAATTTATGATCGCTGGGCCTATAACAATAAAATTCCCGATACCGAACGCGAAAGTTTTCGGGATGTTCTGAGAATAAGTTCAATGCTGCACGACGTGGGGAAGGTGGCTATTTCGGATGTGATTCTGAAAAAGCCGGCCCGTTTTACCCCGGAGGAATTTCTCATAATGCAGCAGCATACCCTCTATGGGGCAAGTCTTTTTGACGACCCGCAATCATCCATTGATAAAATTGCCGGAGATATCGCCCTTACCCACCACGAGAACTGGGATGGCACCGGGTATCCGGGCTGGATTGATCCGGTCACGCAGGCTCCCGTAAGGACTAATGAGGAAGGCAAACCGTTAGGCAGAAAGGGCGAGGATATTCCGCTTGTCGGAAGGATTGTCGCCGTTGCCGATGTTTTCGACGCGCTCTGTTCAAGAAGGGTGTACAAGGAACCCTGGGGCGAGGAAGAAGTGCTGGCGGAAATGAGGAAACTTTCGGGAAACAAATTTGATCCCGCTTTGGTTGAAGTTTTTTTCGAGATACTTCCCAGCATCAAACAGACTCAAAGCCTGTATCCTGAAGAACAATAACATAATCGCAAACAGGAGATAAACATGGGAGCGTTGCCAAAAGAAGAAACTTATTTTACCTATGCCGATTACAAGGAATGGGAACTTGCCGAGGGTGAGCGTTTTGAACTTATCTACGGTGAAGCCTATGCCATGTCCGCGCCGA
>Ga0268262_10001142_pt1 | contig 33718 bp, 35 predicted proteins | sample TergutNc150P3_FD_190354 | JGI IMG/M metagenome (GOLD analysis project Ga0268262, IMG submission 190354) | Nasutitermes corniger P3 segment gut microbial community from laboratory colony in Florida, USA - Nc150 P3 (SPAdes) (version 2) | ecosystem: Host-associated > Arthropoda: Insects >...
GCAGAAACAAACATATTACTTAACCGAAGCATACAAAACAAACTCCAAAGTTGATTGCATTTTTTCGGCGCCTATTGGCCTAGAAGCAAATTGCTGCACTCCAAAGGCTATGTCGGATTTTTGCAGAGCTTCGGCAAAGTTTAAAAGCGAAGGATAATCGGCTTCCGTGGTTGCTTTAACTACTATTCTGCGATGCGTTTGGAATTCATCTTCTGTGAATTTTTCTAGCCCTGCCAAACGCACCTGATTAGCAATAGCCAAAGTGCGGAGTGCCATTAACTCGGAATTTATTTTGGAAGGCCGCACCAACTGACCAGATTTCAACTCTGTGAAACTTGGTTGATTAAAATTTCCATATACGCTGAATTCAATGCTCCCATCTTTGGTGGTTACGGAATCTGCTTCAATAAAGTCCACAACTTTGGCTCTCAATTGGTCTCTGTAAAAATTTCTAGTGCGAGCATCCACTGCAACAACACGGGCAAAATAAAAATTTGGAGCTTGGTAGGCAAGGTCTAAATAACCTATTCCATCTCCATCTGGGGTTGCTTTGTAGAATGTGCCAAGCATAATGTGGAATGCCTGTTTTTGATAAGGAATTCTATTTATCAAAGCCTGTTCCTTGTAGTTTACAAGCTCCTTGTTTTTAAAATAAATATCTGGGCGCATGGTTTTAACAATTTCTTCAACAGAGCCATCTAACGGAATGCTTGGGTCATCTAATCTTGTGCCGTGAGCCGTTAACTGCGGAGCGCCAGCCTTGCGCAGCACCTGCGTTGCAACGGTTTCTTCGCTTAATCCTAAAAAATCCACAATTTCTTGAGGTATAACTCCACGCAAAAAGCTAGGTATTCCTAAAAGTTCCAAATACACTATAGAAGCTATCAAAAAGAGAAAGAGCATAAAAAGAAAACTGCCGAACACGCTGCTCTTTTTTTCAGCAGGTTTGTCTTTTTTTTCCTTTACAACTTTCTCTTTAACAGCCCGTGGTGCGGGCTGCGCGGCTTTGTCAGGACGAGAAGACATTAAGTTTGATTTTATCATCTAAAAACTCCGTTTTCTGTTTCCTATGTGCAACCCAAGGTTGCCCCAATGGCTCCCATGCACTGCGATAATTTTGAAAAATCAGCATTTTTTTCCAAAGAAAATTTTGAAAGCTGTTTCCAAGGCTGAATTTCTATGCCGTCATTAGCTCCTAAAGTTGCAAGTTCACTTGCAAAATCGGCACGGGCAGAAAGCTCACCGCAAAACTTAACAACTTTTTTTGCCTTGGGCAGTCCCGCATAACCACTTTGCAAAATGCCCAAAACGGCACTAGGAGAAATACAATCGCCAGGCAAAAGTCTTATTGCAACAGGGCCACTTTCTTTGCTCCAAAAAGCCGAAACAAATTTTTCGTCTGCCTTTAATACACATTTGGGCTGGCTGCCCAAACCCTCAGAACTTTCCAAAAGATTGTGCAAAACGCAAATATCTGCCATAAGGTAGTTTGGCCTTAACCCGCTCCTTTCAAGTTCTGAAGAATGAAAAGAGTCCACAATCCTTTTGCGCACTGCAACCGTAATTGCACATTCTGGTTTTTTTGCGTTTGGATAAAAAGCCACGGTTATTTTGTAATCGCCTGAATTGGAGTTTATTGAAGAGGAAAACTCCCAGTTAACATAGTTAAAAGTATCTTCAATTTCTTTTGGAATTGAAACAAGACGCATAATGCCATTGCAAGCAGGAAAAGTCACAGCTATGGAACTTATTTTAGGGAGCGTGCTGCTACGCATCCAGGAATTTAAAACAGAAGCGTAAATTGAAACATCGGTTATTGAATTTCCAGAGGTAGGAATAGCATCTACCCTAATAATATGCTTACGCTCCGGTTCAACCAGAGCGATTTTTAGCCCGTCTTGGTTTGTTTCTACGCCAAGACAAATTTTATGTGCCGCCATTGCTTGATAAATATAGAAAATGCTGATTAATTCACAACCTCAATTTTATCCAATCAGCATTCCCCCCTTGAATGGAGATTTTTTAACAAAAATCACCATTCGTCCCCCCGTTTTTTCCGCTCGGAGAGCTAACGGGGGGTACTATATATAGTAAATAAATAGGCATTTATATCAGCAATTCGCAAATTACAAGCTCAAATGATGGCAGGTCTCTGTAATAACCCACTTTTTTACCATAAGAAATCTCATCTAAACGCAAAATTGTTTTTTGCAGGCTACCGGGTAACCAGCATGAGCTTTGCTCGGGCAAACGGTTTTTTTGGTAAAGAAAAACCTGATTAGGCGGAAAAATCCTACCTTTTATTTCGTATTCAGAAATTTTCTTAGCCCTCATAGCTTGAATATGCAATAGGTTCATGCAGTGACTCCTGAGCGCACCCACCACAGGCATAAAAGCCTCATCACCTTCTTCTGCCAAAATTCTGCGAAATTTGGGTAAAAATGCCCGCAAATTCCTAAAACCAAAAAAATCCTGCAATTCGTAAGCATTAATTTCCCTGTTTTGCTTTATGAACAACTGAGAGTGTTGCACGCTTATTTCTTGTATGTTGCTGTCGTATAAGAATATTTTTTTTATTTCGTTATATATGCGTTTAGTGTCTGCGCCTATGGCATCTGCAATGTATAACGCTGCTTCTGAATTTATCTTTTTATTAAAAGTCTTTTGAACCAACTCTGTTATCCATTTTTGAATAGCATTGCCATATTTGGAAGGTGGTTCGAAATTTTCCACAACCCCCTGTTTTTCAAGGAATTTCCACAAAACGCTTTTTTTATCCGGTTTAAAATAGTCAATGGCTAAATTTCCCTGAAAGCCACCACCCTTGCATAAATCGGTTAAAAGGCTCGCGAGGCTGCGTTGTTCTTCGGCGGCCATAAATTCAGTGTGCCTAATTAAAACACTTGCCGCAGGTTCAAAAAAAGAAGGAGTCAAGGCCTGCGCCACATTTGAAACCAAGGAACTTTCTTCTTTTGGGCTATCGCTTGCAAAAAAGACCTTGCGCTGCGAGCCTCCTACCAAAGATTCCGCCCAGAATTTTTCAATTCGAGAGTCTTTGGCAAATTCATCGGAACCGGCAAACGCAAAAAGCATAAGGGCAATGTAGAAATTTCTATATTGCAAGCATGATCCAGTCCATAGACATAAACAAACTGGCAATGCTCTCCAGGTTGACACTCTCAGAGCCAGAAGCTGTACAAGCAGAAGAAAGGTTGCAAGAAATGCTAAAGCTTATGGAAAATCTTAAAGAATTGGATCTAAAAAATGTTGAGCCTATGGTAGCAGAGGCTGCATCTTCACTGAGAGAAGATACCGAATTTCCTGGTCTCTCTTATGAACAAGCCTTTATGAATGCTCCACAGGAAGAAAACCACCACTTCACAATTCCCAAAGTAATATAGTTATGGCAATAGGTTCTAAAATTCTCATTTACTCAACCGATGCGCAAGACACCGAAAAGTATGTTCGTTTGCTCATGTATCAAAAATTCGTGCCTAAGGCAGTGGAATCAATATCTTATGCTACTCTGGCTTTGGTATCTGGCGAGTACCCCATATTTTTGTGTTCTTGTTCCCCAGAAGACACACAAACTACAGATTTTTTGAAATTCATGCGGCAAGATGCACAAATGCGCTCCGTTATACCAATTGTTATTCTGAACCAACCAACTCAAGAATGTATTGAGAGCCTTATAAAGGCAGGTTGCTCAAATTTCATTTTGCAAAACGCAAGCCAGCAAATATTCATAGACAAAGTAGAGGCCGTAGCAGAATCCTTTGGCGATACTCACGATAAAAGACAATTTGTTCGCATTGATATTCCTGATTACGAAAATGCGCAACTTTTGATAACGGCAAAAAACGGACAAAAATATCCAGTTAGAATCAACAACATATCTATGGGAGGCCTTCAAATATCTTGGTCTCCAGAAAAAGTAGTGCAAAAAATGTCTGCTGGCGATGTTTTGATGAATTGCCTTTTGGTTGCAAAGAGTTTGGATTTATATGTGGATATAAGGATAATCTCCATTTTAAACTACAAAGCCAGTTCGCAATTCGTTAACCTAAACGAAGATCGCCAAGCCAAGCTATGCAGCTTTATTTACGAAAGGTTGCTCTCAGAAAATGTGCAAAACACAGTGAAAGGCCGCCGCTAGCTACCTATCAAAGCTAGCATTTCACGCACTGCCCTGTCCATTCCAACCATAGCCGCACGGGCAACAATGCTATGCCCAATATTGAATTCTTCTATTCCGTTAAGCCCTGATATGCGTTTTACGTTGCGGTAATTTAATCCATGCCCTGCATTAACCTTTAATCCGCAATTCAGAGCAAGGGTAATTTGATCTTGCAATTTTGAAACTTCAAGTTCTATTTCACTTTCGTTGCGGCGTTCAAAAGCTTCCGCAAAAGAACCCGTATGGAGTTCCACATAATCTGCACCCGCCTTGCGGGCTGCTTTCACCTGTTCCTTTACCGGATCTATAAACAAGCTAACCAATATGCCAGAACTGCGCAAAGCTTGAACCGCAGTTGTTATCTCAGAAATTTTTGCTTCAACGTTTAACCCACCCTCGGTTGTAAGCTCGTTGGGACCTTCTGGAACCAAAGTGGCCATATTTGGAAGCACGGTTTTTGCAAACTGCACCATTTCTGCCGTAGGTGCCATTTCCAAATTCAGCGAGCCAACAACGGTGTGCCTAAGCAAATGTACATCGCCATCGTTTATGTGGCGGCGGTCCTGCCGCAAATGTACAGTTATGCCCCTGCAACCAGCAAGCTCGGCTATAACGGCAGCCGCAACAGGTTCTGGTTCACGCACCTTGCGAGCTTCCCTAATGGTTGCAATGTGGTCTATATTAACACATAAATATTTTGCCATAAGGGAAATTTAGTAAAAGTATTATCGTAACAAGTAGCCACTATTAATTCTGAATAAAAAAATCTCCATTCAAGGGGGGTTTATTGTACCTTTGGAAGTCCTAGTTTAGCATACATCGCATACAAGCGCAAAATTATGGTTATGGCTATTGTACCAATTACCTTTGCAGCGTGATATTCAGTGGTGAACAGCCCAAAAATCCAAAAGAACAAACCACCTATAAGTGCTGCGGTTGCATAAAAATCGCTTTTCAGCACTTGCGGAATTTCACCTGCAAGAAGATCTCTAAGCATTCCGCCTCCAACAGCCGTTATCAACGCAATGCTAACAATGGCAAGCCCGCCTGCCCCCGCATTTTCTGCAATAGCTGCACCTATATAAGTAAAAAAACCAAGCCCAATGGCATCTATTATCATAACTAAAAGCCAAAACTTGGTTACTTTATTTTTAGCTACTATAACAAGAACTCCCGCCAAAATGCAAAGAATGGCATACGCAGGTTTATTAAGAGCTACTGGAGGATGGTTGCCGAGCAAGGCATCACGTATAAGACCGCCACCCGTACCTGTGATAATAGAAAGTACAATTATACCAAACCAATCCATTCCATGCCTTGTAGCCTTAACCCCTCCGGTTATGGCAAAAGCAAAGGTACCTAGCAAATCAAAAATAGTGATAATCATTGTTTGTGGAATATACAAAAACTACCAATGGGGCACAAATTACACGGAAAAATTTTTTGGCAAAAATAAATGTTTTCATTTACAGGCTCGGCAAAAAATTGCAATGCGTGGCAGGCAAGAGAGGGATTTTTAGGGAATAATTCCTTGTAAAGAGAATTGGCATCTCTGAGTTTTTCTTTTGGGGATTGTTCTGAATTGTAAATTCCAGACTGAATTAGCCACCTCCTTGTTCCTGCAAAATTCGGAAGCGGTGGCAAAACACCTTCGCCTGTATTGGAAAGAAAAGACAAGCGAAATAAAAATCCCAAAACTTTTGGCCTAAGCGGATTGCTTTTTCCCATAAAAAAAATTTCGCTACTCTGTTGCCAGAGAGTTGATGGGGAGTTATTTTTTGCCCATAAATCAAGCCTATTTTCTCTAGCGCGGGCAAACCTACCCACGCTCCAAACTATGCCAGCCACCTGTGGAGCAAGGTTCCAATCTTTAAGTTTGCATTTTGAAATTACGTTCAAAATTAAATTCTCAGAGGGAACCGGAAGAGAAGCAATATCGTTTATTTCATTTTGCAATTCTGTTAAAAAATTTTGTAATTCAGAAAGCCCTATTTTCTGATACAGAGCAGAGCCAAGCAATAGCCAATTTATTTTTATAGGCAAAGTTTCTGCACTGCTCGCAACTTGTACAAGAGGTTCCTCAAATTGCGCAGCCTTTAAAATCCATTGGCTCACAGGATTAGTCACACAAAAGTCCAAACCTTAAACCCAATGTTGAAATTTTTATGGAATCTATTTTTAATTTTTCACAAAGAGACCTTATCCAATAAAGCCCGCATATAATAATATCTCCCCTACCTTTTTCCAAACCAGGCATTGTGTTTCTCAGTTCTTTTGACAAACCGCTTAAATGTATTATAACTCGCTCAATATCAGCAACAAAAATAGACTCTCCTTCCAAAGCATTTGCATCGAAATTTTGCATTTCTTTAACAAGCATTCCAAGAGCAACAGCAGTTCCACCAACAAAATAAGATTCTCTTTTTGCAAAAGGCTTTATGTTTATCTCCTTAAAAAACTCCTTTGACCATTTTTTGTATTCGGGGCCAGGTATGGCACCCATGCGTTCATATAGTTCAAGTGCACCAACAGGAATGCTCAAAAAATTCTTTCCATTTGCTAGTTCCGTTGAACCTCCGCCCACATCAACGGTTAAAATCCCCTGCCCATAAACCTTTGAAACCGCCTTGTAAGAAAGCTCGGCTTCTTCTTCGCCGCTTATTATGCGAGGTTTTATCCAAAGAACTTTTTCCACTGCCTGCAAAAGCTCTTCTTGATTTTTAGCTTTTCTTGCAGCTTCTGTCATGGCAACGGCTTTAATTTCTGCGCCAAGCGAATGCGCCAAACTTCTGAAACCAGACAAAATAGAACTAAGTCTTTCTAAATTTTCCTCTCCAAGCCTGTAAACTTCAATTTTTTGCACCAAAGCACGCAAATTGTTTTCTTCTTTTTTTGCAACCAAAAGAATTGTGCTGTTGCTCCCTATATCTATGGAAGCAATGTGCGGAAAAGCTTTGAACATATTAAATCTCCGAAATAACGTAGCCGTTTTTCCCCTTTGCCTTAACTTTGTAAAGATTGTTATCTGCGGCAGAAAATATTTCTGCATAAATAGGTGGTGTTTTGCTAAATTTGGTTATGATAATTCCAATGCTTATACTAACGCCAGTTTTATTTTCGGCATACGTTATCTGTGAAAGCTCTTCTTTAAGAATTTTGCATTTATCTTCAACAATTTGCCTATTTCCAATATTATCCAAGCAAACAGCGAACTCATCACCGCCAAGGCGAACCACAACACCAGGCAAATCCCCAAACACTTGCTTTAAAATGATTCCAGTGCTTCTAAGAACAAAATCGCCTTTCTCATGCCCATAGGTATCATTTATCTGTTTAAAAGAATCAAGGTCTATTATTAAAAAAGCTATTTTCTTTTCATCACACACTGGCTCTAAAATGTTTTCTAATGAAAGCTTAAAGAAATAACGGTTATTTAATTTTGTTAATTCATCTGTGTAACTATTAGTAATTGCTATATTTATTTTACTCTCCATATTTCTAAAGCTATCTATAAGGGCATCGTATTCCTTAAGGTGAGTTGAGCCTAATTTTTTGAAAGAAACACCTAATAGATGAAAGTCATTTGCTGCATCAATTATCTTCGCTATAGGCGAAATTAATATTTCTCTAATCAAATATGTCATAAGCAAAAACACTATTATAAAAAACAAAATACTCGCAAGCAGAAGTTTAGTTTTAATTTTTTTTATGTTGTCATTGATATCAGACATGTCCTTGTCTGCGCCCGCAAAAGCAACAACTTCGCCTTTTGAGTTTTTTATAGATATGTAGGAATATGCAAGCCAGCCTCCATATTCAGGATAGTAACCCATTTTACAGATATATGTCTCTGATTTATCTTTTAGTTTCTTTATAATATCAACATCAAAATCTTGGGTGGGTAGTTTTTCCAAAAAATTAGATTTTCCATTATGGCTTCTCGCACTTAGATAAAATTGTATAGAATCGTCATAAGATGCATTCATAACATAAAGATATTTCACTCCTGTTTTTTTAAGCAGGCTATCACTTAGGTCATTCCATTTATCATAATAAACATTTTTTTCCCTTCTTTGAAAGTCCAATTCTATGCTGTCGCCGTCTAAAATTCCTGAATATACCAAAATCAAACTATGCATTTTTTCTAAATTCCATTCTGTGACATCTTCCCTTAATTTTGTAAAATTAAAAAATAAAAACAAACCAATAGACACTAAAAGCACTATAAAAACCAAATAAGTTATTGCTTGGACAAGGCTTTTGGGTTTATACGATTTTAATTTTTCCGTAACTCTCATAGGTAGATAAGATAGTAAATTAAATTAGCAACTCTGCCACACTTGCCCTGAACTCGTTTATTTTATCTGCATTTGGACCACGCTTGGGATATGTGTAATTGCAGAGAATCACAAGGCAAAATTTCTTTTGCGGTTGGCAAATAAAGCTGGTTCCGGTAAAGCCTGTTTTTCCAAAAACGGGAGATGGAGAGTTTCCCATAAATTTAGGATTATCCAATTCAAAACCAAGTGCGGTACATTCCCGTTGTAGGGGCGTATTGCATACGCCATCTAAGCCCTTTAACTCAAACGCATTCCTAGTCAATTTTTCAATCAAAAAATCATCTTCCAATATGTGTTCCAAAAACGTTAAAATATCTGGTGCGGTGCTAAAAATTCCAGCAGAACCAAGGGCTCCAAATTCCTGTTCCAATTTCCACGCACTTTCATCGTGTGTTTCGCCCCTCAATTCGCGCCCACGCCAGGGGCAAATTTCCGTTGGGATAATGCGGCTTGCCGGCGCCCATTCAAGAGGATGCCAGCCGGTGCTTTGCATTTTTAGTGGCCCAAAAACCTTTTCTTTTGCCAGTTTGTCTAAAGGCGTGTTGTAAACGGCTTCCAAAACTTTTCCAAGCAAAATGCTATTTGCATTTCCGTAGCAAAATAGTTGACCGGGCGGTATTTCAAATTTATGCGAACAAATTCGCTGCCAAATCTCCTGAGGCGACAAATCTTTGAGGCTACTCATAGGAAAGCGATAGTCCAATGAGTGAGTTAGCAGGTGGAATACTTTCGCCTCTCTGTTGTGATACGCTGCAAAGTCGGGAAGAACATCTGCTACCGGAGTTTCAAGGCTTAAAATTCCGCTTTCTATTGCCTTTAGAGCAAGGTAGCCTGTGGGCATGGACTTGGTTATGGAGGCACAGTCAAAAATGCTGCTTTGCTCGCAGTTAATGGTTAAAAATTCTCTCTCTCCATTGCTGGAGGTAGCTATACAGCAAGATTTGAATAAATCGCCATTGTCATTGCAAATTTTCCGCAGGTCGTTTCGCATTCTGCCCTCACATAAAGGCTGTTGTTTAAAGGAATTTCAATTTCAAATTCATAAAAATCGCCTATTTTCATCTCTTCTTTTTTCTCAAAATTTGGCTTGCCCTCACAGCCTCTGAAAATTGTTATGCTCAAAAATTTCCCAAAATCTCCCGTGCTTTTAGCGTGTAGTTTTCCGTTTTCAAACCATAAAGCTGGGCCATCTGTTATGTATAGATTTTCTGGAACGCTGCTAAAAGGAGTTTTGCCTGTGTTTGGAATTACCGTTCTAACCTGCCCAAATACGTGTTCCGAATTGCACTTCAAACTCCATAGCGGTTGTTTAACTGCGGTATAATCGTTCAAATCTCCGTGAGAGTCGTTGCCGCCAAGCGGCAAAAGTTTGTGCCCCTCTAACAAGCTCTTTATCCAAAGAGCGCGCCCTTCATAAAAATCTCGCCCTCTGAACCCGTTCCAAAATTCAATTCCGCAAATATTATTTTTCGTTAAATCTTCGTAGTTCCAATGCCCTCTCTTCAGCAAAATTTTTTCTGCAAGCAGCATTCGTAATTTTGGGTGTGCCGCATAAGCATTATATTTCCCAATAGCCTCACTGATGCTCAAATCCGGTTTTGTGTTCCACCATCTGCGGCCACCATCTCCATGACCTTCAATATAATTCTCGTTGCCAAAAACAAGTAAATGTACATTTTGATTTTTTGAATTTCCGCAAGAAACTTCTTCACCAGCAATTAGCAATGGCAAAGCAGCATCTGCTCTCATTTTTTGAAATTTTTTCTCGTTCATCAAATCGTAAGAATGGTCTGTTATGCAAACAAAATCCAGCCCCACAGATTTTGCTGCTTTTTGCAAAACGGCAGGAGCAGCTCCAAATTCCACAGAATCTGAGGTGTAGCTAGAATGGCAGTGAGTTTCTCCTGCAAGCCAACCCTCCGGCTTTGGCGGAGCTTCTTTTAAAAAGTTTATTATCAGTGGTTCTGGAGGCAAAAAAGGGTAATTCCATCTCTCGCAAATTTTTTCCCTGCCCTTTATTTTATATTTAACAAAAATATTCAACATCCATAAACCTGAACAGTTCTCAGGTTTTTCAAAACTCAGTTCTTCAAAATGAAATTTTTTATCAAATTGTTTTTCAATAGGCAGTTTGAACGATATACTTTTGCCGCCCGCATTTTTCCACTCTCCGTAAATTTCTTGGGCATAAATTGCAAATAAGTTTGCCTTTCTAGCTATTAGCCAAATAGGGCAAGATTCCCCTGGGCAAACTTGAAATGGTGCATCAATTAAAATCACAGGCTCTTTGCGATAAAGCCTTGAAATAGGAAATCTAAAATGCGTTTCCGCGTAATGGAGCATTGCTACCCTTGTCTATTCACCAAATGCGCGGGTTCTCTTCTCACGGTTCTGGCATAAGCTCCACTGTTGCCATAAGTTCGCCAAGCACGGTCGCGTGGGTCCACGTTTTGGGTCATTATTATCTTCATAGTTTCTTTAATTATATTGCGCGAAATTTCTAAAAGGTCTGAGTTGGATGTGGAAATATTTTTTACTTCCAATGCCTCTTTTTTAAGTTCCAAAGCAACGGTTTCCAATCTTTTGCCATTGAGGTCTGGAAAAGCTTTAACAATGTCGCGAATGGTTTTTGTTTCTGAACTTGCATATTGCGCCAAAACATCTGTGTTGAAAATTCGGCGGGTTTCCAAGCGGGCTATGTTTTCGTTTATATTGTCTATCTGGCTTAGAATCTCCGTTAATTCTGTGGTATTGTTGCTTATTATGGCAGCGCGCTGTTTCACAAGCGTTTCTTTTTGATGAACATATTGCTCTTTCATTTTACCAAGTATTGTGATAAGAGTTTCAAATTCTTGTTCAGGGCTTTCAAAGCTCATAGAGCCTCCTCTTTTGAATCTTGTGAAAATTGTTCTTTGTATTGCAGAACGTTTTTAATATAGTTCTTGGTTTCTTCATAAGGCGGAATTCCACCATATTGCTCAATCGTTCCTGGCCCTGCATTGTAAGCGGCAAGAGCCTTTTTTTCATCACCGTTAAAGCGTACAAGCATCTGTTTAAGATATTTTGCACCACCCATTACGTTTTGCCGCCCATTGTAAGAATTTACAACACCTAAGTCTTTGGCGGTTGAATCCATAAGCTGCATAAGTCCTTTTGCCCCTTTGCTAGAACGAGCAAGGGAATTTCCGCCAGATTCTTGGCGAATAACGGCTTTTATCAGGTTTTTGTCTAGGTCAAGCGTTTTAGATGCTTCATTTACCCAGCTTTCTATCTGTTCTCCAGAGGCTTTATTCATACTCTGGGCACTATATGCCTCCCCAGCTTCTTTTCCGGCAAGTTCTTTGTAAACTATTTGTGCAAGCCCAAAATGACCAGTACGGCTTGCGGTATTTGCAATCTGTTCGTCTAACATTTCTGTGAAAATTCGTCTCCCACTGCTCATTTCATCGTCTTTTGGAACGGTATTTCGCATGGATTTGAGCATTTGATGTATAAACATAGCCTCAAAATCCTGCGCCGCCTTCCATTTTTTGGCATCAACGGATTTTGCGCCCGGAAAACGAGCTACTGTGCTTTCTGTTGCAGAAATAGACATATCAATTATTGGAATGCAAAAAACGTGCCAATTTTTAATGAGAAAGGATTAGCCCTTGCAAATTAATCTGATTTTTACTATATTTGGAATGTACTCCAAAAAAGAGGTGTGAATGCCAGAAAATTGGAATAAAGTCCAAAATATTATCAACCGTCCTGAATACCTTAAATTTCTTGTGAATTGGAAGGATGAGGATGTTATAAAAGTAATTTCCGGTGTCCGCAGATGCGGGAAATCAAAACTTTTTGAAATATATAGGCAGTATTTAGTTAAGAACAGCATTAGACCAGAACAAATAATAAGCATAAATTTTGAAGAATTTGATTTTGGGGAATTGCAAAATTCTGAGCAGCTTTATGCTTATTTGAAAAAACGTGTGCGGAACAAACAGAAATATTACATATTTTTAGACGAAATACAAAACGTCTCTAATTTTGAGAAAGTGGTAGATAGTTTATTTTTGAAAAAGAATTTGGATATTTACATAACGGGTTCAAATGCGTATTTTTTGAGTGGTGAACTCGCAACCCTTCTTTCGGGAAGATATGTGGAATTGAAAATGCTACCGCTTTCGTTCAAGGAATTTGCATCAGTTCAAACAGAGAAAAATCCACGCATTCTCTATAACGAATATCTTAAAACTTCTTTTCCTTATGCAATTACACTTAATGCAGAAAAACAATTGCAATATTTGGAGGGTATTTATTCAAGTGTTGTTCTAAAAGACATTGTTAAACGACTAGCGGTTACAGATGTTGCAACGCTTGAACTTATAATAAGATATCTATATGCAGAAATCGGGAACTTTCAAAATATAAATAAAATTTCCAACACATTGACTAGTTATGGAAATAAAATCAGCGATAAAACAGTAGCCCGTTATATAGATGGCATTGAAAACAGCCTGCTTGTTTATAAAGCAGAACGCTATAATGTGAAAGGGAAAAAAGTATTTGCCAATAACGCAAAATACTATGCCGTGGATAACGGTTTGAGAAGGTTGATAGCAGGCGACAGGAGCGAAGATTATGGACATATTTTGGAAAATATTGTTTATTTGGAACTTTTGAGACGTGGTTATCAGGTTTTTGTTGGAGTTGTGGATGATTTGGAAGTGGACTTTTTGGCTAAAAAATCAAACGGCGAGCAATTATATGTCCAAGTTTCATTTAACACGGAAAAAGATGGTATTTTGAAAAGAGAACTTCGCCCATTGGAAGCGATAAAAGACCAGCACCCAAAATTGCTTTTGACGATGGATGAAATTCTGCCAGAGCAGAATATAAATGGGATTATCAAGACAAGCGCATTGAAATGGTTGTTGTAATGCGTCTGAGTGGCTGGCTGGTTAATTGCTTACTTGGATACGTTCAACAATCTTTTGAACAAAATCGAGGCTTGGGAGTCTATTATGGAGTGCAAGCCAGATATATCCTTGGAACTGCCCGTTAAATAACCCTCCAAAGAAAGGTCATTGCTTTTGTAAAGCTCCAATCTGATTGTCATATTTTTTTGGAATCTTCCTATCCGTGCCTGTGCCACATAATCTGCATTCATCCTCCTACCCAACTCCGCAAGGTCACTCGCTTTCATAGCTGCCATTTTCGCCTTTTCCACTCCCCCCAGACGCTTAATCATAGTTTCCAATGTCATCATTGTATAGCACTGAGGAGGCAAAACATTTAGCACTGCTGAACGAAATATGTCCGTCAAATGGCTCAATTCAGCAAACTCAATAGGTGGCTCACCATCGTCAACCGTGTTGAATATAGCCACGCTCTTCTGCTCCTGTCCCTTGCAGCCAGTTTCCGGCTCTTTCTTAACAACTTTAGGCTCTACCTTAACAACTTTAGGTTCTACCCTATTCGTTTTATTGCTCGTGCCAAGCATATCATCAACAACACTCAATATTATATTAGTCAAATCTTCCAAATCCGAAAAATCGCTTTTTATAGTCTTCATACCCATTTGGTCGGTATAAGACATAGTACTCAAATCATATACCGATGCCGTAACCTGCTTGCCTTTAAGCCCTTTAACGGACTTTATCTTAGTAAAACACAAATAATCCGCACCAGCGTTTTTCGCCAAAGCGATAATCCTGTCATCGCTTATGTTTCCTTTTTTCCATTCCTTTTTCAGAGTTTCCTTGAACTGCCTATCGTTGATAAGTATTTGATACTTGTCATTGTTTTTCAAACCGTAGGAAATTCCGTCCATAAGGACATCCGCCATATCTATCTCCAACTCACCAGATACGGAAATAATGAGCTTGGATTTTTGAGCAAACGTTGCCGAACAAAGAACAAGCAGAATTGCTAGAAGTTTTTTCATTTGCACACCTCGCTGATTTTATCCTTTATCTTGTTGAATATTTCTGGAGCAGATAACTCAAACGCTTTTTCGCAAGCTGCCGCCTTGCCATCCCATGCAGCTTTTGTCGCAACACTTGGCGAAAGTACAATCTCGTTCCTGCCGTTTAGCAAATCTATTTTTAGGCAGGAACTGCAATGGTCAAATGTGCCATCGTTTTTGTGGTTGCAGGCGGTTGCGTTTATTCTAAGGGTAAAGCCTCCATTTGCTTTGCATACGTTTCGCTCTATTCGGCAGTTGTTGGCACTTAAAGCCTCTCTCAGTTTGCTACCAATCACATCGCTTTTTTCGCCAAATATATTTTCCTTGATTTCTAAGAACACGCCGCCTCTGTCATCGCTTTTGTATTCCTCTTTGAGTGCTTCGTATTCTGTTTGCACATCGTTATTCATTCGTGCAAAATAGTCCAGTATTATTTCCAAGCCTTCAATGCTCTTGTAAGTTTCGTTTATGCTTTTGCAAGAGTTTCTGTCTGCTTTTTGGGTTTGGGTTTTCAATGTCCTTGTCAAGTCTTTGAGCGAGTTCAAATATGGCTTTGCGGCATCCTTTGTGCATACATAACCCTTGAACACAAATTCGCCGTTTTCTTGCCGTTTAGGTGGTTCTATTTCTTGAAAACCAGCGAGAGTCAAATTGCTCTCTATTTTGCTTTTTTCCAAATAACGGCTTGATTCTTTAAAAACTCCGTCTTTTTCCTCGCTGGAATTGCTTATTTTGATTTCAGATTTCACCTGTGAAATTATATTATTCGTTATTTCGGTTTTTGCATTGCTCCTAGCTTTACTAGGGTCTTTTCCAGAGACTTCAATGCCTATGAATGAACCGCCTCGGCAATGCGCCAAGGCTTCTGCGGAATCTGCCTTCGTGAAATTAGCTAGTGCAGGTGCGGCAAGCACAAGGGATAAAAAAAATAGCGAATTTATTTTCATAAAGCAAATTCCGCTTTAAGCTCATGCCAACCGCGGGTTTTTCCTTTGTAGCGGTAAAGGCGGTAAAGGCGGCGCGCCATGCGGGTTGTTATCTCGTAAGGGATGGTTTTATGCTCGGCGGCAAATGCTTCTACAGATATTTGTTCGGAAAATTCTCCGTTTATGCACTCCACTATATCGCCTATTTTAACATCTGGAATTTCGCTAGCGTCAACCATACAAGCATCCATGCACACTCGCCCTAAAATTGGGCAGGCTTTGCCATTTATAAAAACCTCGCCTTTATTTGGCTCGCCGCGTAAATATCCGTCTCCATAGCCAATGGCAACCGTTGCCACCAGCATATTTTTTTCTGCCTTGAAAAAATGCCCGTAAGAAACTCCCTCCCCTACCTCAACTTGCCTCAAAGCACGCACGGTTGAACGTAGCCTCAAAACGGGTTTTATCGGAAATTTAGATGGAAGTTCTCCGAGTGGGTCGTAGCCATAAAGGGCAACACCTGGGCGAACCATATCGTAGTGAGTTTTGTTCGCAAATAAAAATGTTGCAGGTGAATTTGCTATATGGCACAGCGGCGGGCGCACACCTGCTTTTTCCAAATCCTTAACCAACCTATCAAATCTATCTAATTGTATTTTAAAAGCCGGATGGTCGGGCATATCGGCAGTGGCAAAATGGGAATACATTCCCTCTGCTTCTATATTTTGCAATTCGCATATTTTTTTTACCTCATCAAAATTATCGTATTTTATACCAAAGCGATGCATTCCTGTGTCTATTTGAATGTGAACTTTTAGCTTAGAATTGATAGCCGATAAATGATTATCTAGAGCTTTTGCAGTTTCGAAGTTTTGAATGGAAGGAGTTAGGTGGTGTTTTATTAGGAATGGAAAATCGCTTTCCAAGCATGGGCCTAAAATTAAAATTCTCGCATTCACTCCGTTTTCTCGCAGGGCAACTCCTTCAAATAAATGGGCAACGCCTAAAAAGTCAATTCCTGCCGCCATAGCTGCAAAAGAAATGGCAAGCGAACCGTGCCCGTAAGCATCGGCTTTAACGGGGAGTAGCAATTTTGTGCCAGCAGGTAGCAAACTTCTTGCATAAGCAATATTGCTGTGCAAATGGTCTAAATCTATTTCAATCCAATTGGGGCGTGGAATTTTACCCAAATCAGGCATTTTCCTCCTCCATTTCCTTGAGTGCTTTTTTCACATTTACCCTCTTTGCTTCTCTATTTGGATTGTGCCCATATTTATTGAGCAAGTGAATCTCCACCATTTGAATTAAATCTTTTATATGTTTTTCAACCCTTTGCACTTGAAAAAACAAAAGCACAAGATAACAAGAAATTGCAAACAGCGCGAGGCCTAGAACTATGGAGAAAAGCATATATACATATCCTCAAAGAAGCTCTGCTATTTGCACTGCATTTAGGGCTGCGCCTTTGCGAATTTGGTCGCCTACAACCCACATATCATAAGTATTGTCTTGAGACTGGTCAACACGAACTCTGCCAACTAGCACAGGGTCTTTACCACTTGCATCTATTGGCATAGGCCAACGATTTTTAGAAGGCTCTTCTAAAATTTCAACCCCTGGCGCACTCCGCAAAACATCGTAAATTTCTGCTATATTTGTTTTTTTGGAAAGCCTTATGTTCAAAGCCTCCGAATGTGCCCTTAAAACAGGAACCCTCACGCAAGAGGCATTTACTCGCAAATTGTCGTCTCCAAAAATCTTGTGAGTTTCGGCAATCATTTTCCATTCCTCTTCGCAATAGCCGTTTGGTGCGTGAACAGCGTTTTTTTCTGGGCTGCCATCGTTGTAAGAGGAATTGTGCGGGAACAGATTAAAAGCATATTGGTAAGGTATAATGGTGCGCTTAAAAGGCTTGCCTTCTGCAAGAGCAACGCTTTCTAACCTAAGCTCTTCCATAGCCATTGCGCCAGCTCCGCTTGCAGCTTGGTATGTGCAGGCCTGAACTCGTTCAATGCCAAAAGCTTTGTATAGAGGGAATAACGGCAACAGCATTATTATTGTGCTGCAATTTGGGTTAGCTATAATGCCCTTGTGTTTTTTTATCTCTTGCGGATTTATTTCTGGAATAACAAGCGGAACCTCTGGGTTCATTCTAAAATAAGATGTGTTATCAACAACCACTGCTCCTGCCTTAACCGCAGATGGCATATATTCTTTTGATATGGAGCCACCTGCCGAAGACAAAACCAAATCTACTCCTTCAAAGGAATCGTGTTTTAATTCTTGCACTGTTATTTCTTCGTCTTTGAATTTTATTTTTTTACCCGCACTTCTTGACGATGCTAATAATTTCAAAGACTTGAGCGGAAAATTCCGCTCTGCCAAAATGGATAAAAACTCTTGCCCAACTGCGCCTGTGGCACCTGCTATTGCAACACTTTTCATAATCACTCCTTATTTGTTATGGTAGAAATTACCAATTTTGCAAGGTTTGCACTTTCACGCGCCTTGCTAACACTTTCTCCTAATGAATCTGCTTCCAACCCGAATTGACGATGAACTTCATAACCTGCAAGCCGCAAATTATCCGCAGCCGCAAGCAATAAATCGTAAGATTGCTTTTTTTCGCCTGGTGGCGAGAGTTTTCTGATTTGCCTGTAAAAATTCATGCTGCTATTTCTCAAAAAAAGAGCCTTGCTCTCATAATATTCACGTTTTTCAATGCCTTGCGAATTTATCTCCTGCCATTTTGGAAAAGAGAGAATGGAATCTGAAATTGCCACCACGTTTTCCATAAGTTGCTTTTCTGCAGAGAGATAATTCGCACTTGCAAACTCATCTAAGGTACTTGGAGTTGAATCTTGGTTTGCTGTCGCAGTTGAATCATGGTTTGCTACCGTTGAATCTGGAACAAATTCTCTAAAACCAATTTCTTGCCTAATAGATTCAAATTTAAGGTAAGAAAAAAATGCCGCAACAATAATCACGGCAATAACTATAAGCCAAGAAACCAGCTGCCTAAAAAAGCCGCGAGAATTTATAGAACATATAATGCTTAAAGCCGCAATGCTCCAAAGAATTGCCACTTGAACAAGATCTATGCTAAATAAATTATTCGCCATAAAAGATATACGCTATTTTAGAACGGTAATTCGCTATCTGGTTCACTTGTTGGTGGTGGTGGCAAGCTGCTTGCCCCCAAGTCGTTGTTCATTTCAAAGTTGTGGCGCTCTCCTTCGCCTGCATAGCCAAGCCTAGGAGCTAAAAACTCAAAATTATCCATTAAAATTTCAGTTACATTGTGTTTTTGCCCTGTTTGCGGGTCGTTCCACTGGCGGTAAGAAACCCTGCCTTCAACAAAAAGCGGAGTTCCTTTTTTTATGCCTAGTTTCTCTATGCGCTCTGCAAGCCTGTCCCAAGCCACAACATTGTGCCAAGCGGTGTCGTCTTGCATTTCGCCGGTATTTGGATTGCGAAACCTTCGTGTGGTGGCAAGGGAAAAAGAAACCCTTTTCTTGTTGGTTTGGGTTATGCGAACCTCAGCATCTTTGCCCAGGTTACCCATAAGCATTACTTTGTTTAAATAAGCCATATTATCCTCGTTTATTGTGGGTAATGTAGAAAAAAATCTCGTGCCTGTAAAGGCGACAACCCGAAGGGCGAACCCTGCCCACGAAGTGAAATTGGCAGGGTGAGTAAAAATTTTTCCAGATTTTACATTTATTATCAAATAACAACGAATTTTCTACTCTTTTTCAATAATTTTATATCTTACAGAATGAATTTGATGTACTTTGGCGGAGAAAATTTATTATGAAAAACAGCCCCTCAAAACTCGCATTAATAGCAACTATAACGCTTGCCTTGTCTTGCTCATCGGGCGATGAACAAAAGCCCTCTACTGGCGAAGTAACAAAGTATTGCATTTACAAAGACACGCGAAAATGCTATACCACAACACAAGCAACTTGCCCTGTTGGTGGTGAAATGGGCGATTTTTGCCCTTATGAGGGTTCTAGCGTGGCAAGCAGTTCTTCTGTTCCCATTGTGCGAAGTTCAAGCTCTGTGGTGCTTTCGTCTTCAAGCTCTGCGGTGTTCTCGTCTTCAAGCTCTGCGGTGTTCTCGTCTTCAAGCTCTGCGGTGTTCTCGTCTTCAAGCACAATATCTACAATATCTAGTAGCAGTTCCAGTCGCAATAAAATCGGTGATTATTGCAATTGGTATGTTTATGGTACCGTTGATTATTGTTATCCTATTACAAATGAGACAGAGCGTGAAGACTGCCTAATGGGAGGTAAAGAAATAGTTGTTGCTTGCCCGAATAGCAGTTCAAGCGTTGTTCCAAGCAGTTCGTCTATTGCTCCAAGTTCAAGCAGTTCAAGCATTATGCCTAGCAGTTCTAGTTCAGCTTGCACAGCAGCCAATAACACAGCAACGCAATACTGTTCCAATGGCACTATGAAACAATACGGTTCTGTGACTTATGGAGGAAAAACTTATAAGACGGTTGTCATAGGCACACAGACTTGGATGGCAGAGAACTTACAAATTGGAGCCAAAAGAAGCTATGTCAATACTGATAACTGTTTCTACAATGGTATTTACAATATTAGTGCTAGTATGTGCTATGACGACAAAGAAGCCAACTGCACGACTTACGGCAGGCTGTATAAGTGGGCAACTGCAATGGCATTGCCCGATAGCTGTTATACCAATACTGATAAGTGTCTTTCGCAGATATCTGCGAAGCATAAAGGAATATGCCCATCTGGTTGGCATATTCCTAGTCTTGAAGAATGGAATGTTTTGATGAAGTTCGTAAATCCGAGCTGTACTCCTATGAATAATCCAGGTGGTAATAGTGTGTGCTCCAATGCTGGAACAAAGTTAAAGGCTGTAAGCGGTTGGACTGCTTCTACTTCTTCTATCGCTTCTATCGGCTGTAATAAGAATGGCACGGATGATTACGGTTTTTCCGCCCTGCTAAGCGGCTCGGTCACTCCTAGTGTCACCTATGATATGAAGGATAATAGCTGCACATATGAAGATAAATTCAATAGCAACTTCGCCGATTGGTGGATTTCCACTACTATCACCGGGAGCTACATCGGCATAAGCATAAATTGTAGCTCCGAGAACGCCCAAATCATCTACCCATCATACAGGTTGATTAGTGTTCGTTGCTTGCAGGACTAAGCACGTAGTGCCGCCGCTAGCCGCAAGGCAAGCGGTGTTGTTGAAATAATTTGCAATAGTGCAAAAACCTTGCCAAGTCTCATATTCTCTGCGGACATTTGGCAAAGGTAAAAAAACAAGCGGAGAAAAACATTGGAGAAGCGTATGAAAATCGCAAAGCAAAAGAAAGCCAAGAGTAAATCAAATAACACTCAAATTGGAATAATAGGCGAATACTCTGTTGCTGCCGAATTATCAAAAAGAGGCTTCACCGCCTCATTAACATTGAAAAATGCAGAAGCGGTAGATATTCTAGTCGTAGCTGAAAACACGCACAAATTGCTTGGAATACAAGTAAAAACTAGAACATTTAACAAAGACAAATGGGTGCTAAACGAAAAAAACGAAAACTTATATGCCGAGAATTTATACTATGTTTTTGTAAAGTTAGATAAAGAACAAAATCCGTATGAATACCACATTGTCCCTAGTGAAGTAGTAGCTAAAATTGTAAAAGAAAAATACGATCAATGGATAAAAAAAACAGGTAAAAAACCTGGAAAAGGAATGAGATTTTTCAAGGACGAATATATTGAAAACAAGTATCTAAACAAATGGAGTTTTAAGTAGGTTGTCGTGCGTTTGTGTGTGGTTGTAGGTGTTTTTTCAAGATTCAGACAAAAAAATGCACATTTTTGCAACCATCTGTTTGCAAAAGTCACTTTTTTTGTTTTTTTTCCCGTTTTTTTACGTCTAAGTAAATAGAAACAGTAAAATGGAGGTTTCTATGAAAAAAGAAAGGGTTAAACCTTGCGGTGGTGGCAATAGTTTTGTATCTTTAAAGGAGGAAGCAATATGGATAGCATTTTGAACCTTATAGCTAACGAAGCTAACGTGCGGTTGCTAGTGACACTGGCATTCGTCAGTTGCGCTTATATGTTTATCAGAAGCCAAATGAAGGATATGGAACATTCCATAAAGAACGACTTAGTAGCTATGAGCAAACGTATAGACTGCGTGGAAACTTCCATAAAGAGCGAATTGGTAGCTATACATGGCCGAATAGACGAAGTGGAATTTTCCCTCAACAAGCGAATAAACGACTTAAAGACCCATTTGAACGGCACTATTGAAGCCCTGACTTATGCCTTGGAGAAGAACGGCTCTCTAAAACACGAAGACAAGGAGTACGTGGATAGCAGGCTCACTCACTAAAGCAGCCGCCTATTGCCTTTGGCGGTGGGCGTTTTTTCTACTTTAACCAAAGATGCTGCAAATATCCGTAGATAAATTATTATATGGGCGAATACTTAGAATATTGTATATATTCGCTTTTTTGCCAGTTTTTTACTTTATATGGAACGAATACGAAAAGCTCTCAGCCGTGAATATAAGCATAATTTTGATAGTTTCTTGGTATTTGCAGTTTAGAATTCGCCATCAAGATATAGAAAAGCCCTATTACCAGCTATGGCTCTCTTTTGTGGAAGCACTTTTTGCATTTGCGGTTATGTTTTGCATTTTCATAAGATATTCTTTTGTGGAAAACGAACTTGAAAAAATGCTTGCCGTGGGGTGCGCTTTACTTTTAGGGCGAGCTGTTGCCAGAACGCTTTATATGCTTTCCATGCTGCGCGAAGGCAAATCTTTTTTTGCAAGCGGTTTTTGGTCTAAAGTAGCCACAATAAGCATAAATGTAACAATGCTAGTTTATGTTTTGAACCTTGAACACTATCAGCAAATTTGCATGGGAGCTACCATTCTTATGCTATTTGCTGCAGCCGTATCTTTTGGTTATCGCTATTACCGAGACCCCATGCATCGCAAACCGCTCTCTGTTTGCAACCAATTAACAATGAGCCGCATAGTTTTAACGCCTGTGTTTTTGTGGGTATTTTTTTACGATGGAGATTTGAATTATCAAAATAACAGTTTGGTGTTTAAAATTCTTGCCCTTGTTATGGTTATAGCCTTTATGGTGACAGATTTTTTAGACGGATATTTAGCTCGCAAATGGGGAGAGGTTTCAACGCTTGGCAAATATTTAGACCCATTTTCCGATAAAATTTCCAATATGACAGTATTTTTATGCTTTTTGGCCTCTGGATACACATCGGTTTGGATGGTGGCTTTAATTTATTTCAGAGAAGCTAGCATAGAAACACTCCGTACTCTTGCTGCCTCAGAAAAAATAATTATGCCCGCCCGCCAAAGCGGTAAATGGAAAACCGCTATACAAGGTACCGGAATATTGATAATTCTGGTAGGCGCACTTGACCCTCTATACACTTTAATTCCAAATTGGACAGAAATTTGGGAATATTTGCCATACTCAGTTATGGCAATAATAACCTTTGCAACCATAGCAAGCGGCATAGATTACTTCGTTTCAAGCAAAGATGTACTAAAAAAGTACGTTTAATAACAGTTAACTAAATGTTAATAAATTCTTGAATTCTGAAAATCTGCACAAAAATGTCAACACCTGTTTGCAAAATTCACTTTTTAGGATTTTTTTTCCGTTTTTTTACGTCTAATATGTAGAAAGAAAAAGATGGAGGTATTATTATGCTTATAATTAGGCATTTTTACATTTTGTGCATTGCGGCTTGCAGTTTGTGGTCTGCAGTGATTGGGTTGTTAGTTGTAGCTTGCAGTGGAGGCAGCAGCGGAGGAGGTGGGGGTGGTAGCGGCAATGCCACAGAGGGGACTGTTAAACTGTTCCTTGGGAAACTCCAAGTTCCTATGTTAGACAGTATTTCTGTGGATGTGTCTGCAGCAGATATGGCAAGCATTCACGTATCCAAAAAAACTTTGGAAAACAATCTGAAAATAGAAGGTATCCCGCAAGGCGAAACCAGAAAGTTTGAAGTAAAAATATATGCGGATTCGGGCATACTTGTTCAAAAAGGAGAAGCTATTGCAGATATAAAAGCCGATGAAAACATAACTATTCCAATAAACCTAAATGCTCTTTTTGGTTTTTTAAGGTTGGAAATCCCGCTCGGTTTTACCAATAACACTGGAGTTAGTTCTGGAAAATTGTTTTTAGAAAATATGGAAATTGATATGAAATTTGAAAACGGAAAAGGAGTATTCAATACCAATTCCTTACCTTTGAATAAAAATTTAAACTTACGGATTGAACTTAGAGATGAAAACGGAAAAATTCTATTTACCGGTTCAAAAAGTCTAAGCTTATCTTCCATTTCGCAAACCGAAACAATACAGTTGCAATCCGACCGAGGCTCGGCAACTCTTGAATTGACAGGAGGTACTGGAGGCTCTACGCAAGTTTCGGCAGTGCTTCCATCAATTTCCAGACCTCCAGAAAAGTTCGGAGATGTATTTTTCACGGAAATTTATGTTGACCCAAAAGCGAGTGGCGATAATTTTGAATATTTGGAAATTTACAATGCAACCCTAGATACTTTGGAACTCTCGGATTGCCGCGTAGCACGCAATAGAAGTACCACAGCTGCCAGCTATAGGTTTAATATGCCAGAGAATTTAATTTTGCCACCAGCAGAATTTCTCTTTTTTGGGCGCGATAGCGTTGCGGGCGCACACTTTAATTACAAAGGATTTACGCTTGCAAACTCAGAGCAAAGCCTAGGAATTTTCTGCGGTAATTCTGTTATAGATTCTATATATTACACAACTAGTGCAGAAAACAAATTTCCTATAACAAGGGGAAAAGCTATGCAGCTTCCAATATCAAATTATGAAAACCGTACACTTGGCTCGTCTTGGTGCCTTGGATTTAGTCAGGGGAAGGATGCTGTTTGTCAGTAAACTGCCACTGCCTATTGCCAAAGTTTATGTAAAAATATCCGTCTAACATAGTTGATTTTTGCTGGTCTTGCAATATTTGCAAGGCTGCCCGCAAATATTTGAGTTCTACCAATATGTGGTCGCGGCTCATGCAGTTTAAAAATGGACCTTCTGGATAAAGCGTTGGGCGTGGCTCATCGTCTATCATTTTATTTAATCTGGCAATTTCTTCCCTCAATTTTATTTCGTGCTCTTCCAAAAGCCTTATTAAATTTTGTTTGTCTTCTAATCCAAACAAAAAAGCATAACCTAAAGTTCTTGGGTCATCGTTAAATCCAGTTAAATGTTTAATGATCTCTCTATTCAAGGCTCCCTTGCCCTTGTCTGTTATGCTATAGACTTTTGAAGGCGGATATTTTGTTTTTTGAACCATTTTGCCTTCTATGCAACTGTGATTTTCAAGATAATTCAAGCGATTATATACGGTAGAAGGGCTTATCATAGCCCACCTTTCCAATTCCCTTTCCTTTATTTTAGAAATAATATCGTACCCACTGGAAGACTCCTCCAATATAAATCCTAGTAAAACCAAATCGTAACGATTCATAGGGTAAGTAATTTAGTAAATTCCACGGGAACTATAACGTCTTCTAGGCAAATTAAGAGTTCATTCAAGCTATTATTGCGGGCACGGACATGAAAACACAGATTTTCGTAATCAAGTGCTTCAACAGTTCTTTCTATTTGGCATCTTCTCTTTCGATAAGCATATCCTGCCTTATGATAGATATTGTTCAGAGTTTCGGCAGGATGCGGTAAAACTTCCGTGCTTTCTTTGCACACATCAATGCCAGCTATTGCATTTGCCACTTTAACGGTTAGCATTGGACAAATTCTTTCGTAATGTTTGTTTTCTGCTATAAACCAAGCCTCTATTTCTTGAACTGCCAGCACTATTTTTATAGGAATGGTAGTTTGAGGAATGCCATATCCAAGCATTTTTCGCAAAAGTCCTATATCAGTAGTAGGATACACATCCCGAATGCCAATGATGCCAGAAAAACCTTCTCTGCTAAGACATGCCAACTGCTCAATAATATCGGATTTCACAGTTGAACTTTCACCACCTCCGTGGCAATCGTAAATTCTGAAATAATATGCAGTTTCTTCTGAATTATGTATAGTTTTTGAACTTTTAATTATCGCCATTTTTCTTGAGCCGATTTTTCCGGTGAATTGCAAAGATTCAATAGCTATTTTTCTTTTGTAAAAAATCCACTTTATTAATTCCGTGGCAAAAATCTGCTCGGTTTGCCCTTCTACGAACATAGCAATTTTTTTCATTTATTAATCTCAGAATTTATAAAATCCATAGCTAAAAAATCAAAATTGTTTAAACCAGTATATGCAAATTTTTCAAAAATTTCTTGGTTGTTGTGGTAATTGTAAGTTTTGCACTCCCCGCCTGTTCTCTGTATCACCTGCCAATGTTTCAACGGTATATTATTCATCACATATCTGTCGTTTGTGGACATAATAAGCTGGCATTTTCCGTTTTCTGCAACTCTTGATAACAATTTTATAACGCTGCTTGAACGGTCAAAATCTAAACCTTCGCCTATATCGTCAATGAGTATGGTGGTTGGCAAATCTTTAAACGCATTGAATGTTATTTGAATCACAAGAGAGAGTGCTCTAACCATTCCTTGAGACATTTGATTTTGCAATATATTGGCATTGCTGTTTTTTTCATTGACATAGAGTACTGAGTTTAATCCAAGTGCGGTTGTGCCAAGTGCTGTAAACTCATAACCTATTTCTTTCATTGAAGTTATGATGCTTTCCTTAAAACTCTGCCCAAATTCACGCTCACCATTGGTATATAAATTTATTGCCGAATTGGCATTCCTCGGATTTGCCTCCCTGCCAAGCTTTGAAAAAGCATACATCCTAAGCCCCTCTGCCCATTTTGCAAGTTTTTCCAAAAAGGGATGCTGAATGGAATCTCTTTTTGATACGGCCGCAAGCTGATTTGGCTGTATTTGAAAATTCATATTGGTATTGAATTGAAAGGAATAAATTTCTCCTTTGCCATCACTCTCACGTTTTAACTTTACCTCGTTATTTATCACCAACTCTTCATGTTCCACTTTTTGAAGCGAAAGTGCAAGCTTATATTGGTAAATATCGCTATCATCAGAAAATTCAACATCATAGTTTCCAGAACTGAGCAACTGTGGCATGGTTCCGGCAAGCATATTTCCAAGCCAGGCTATTCTTATGATTGTATTGGTTTTTCCGGTTGCATTTTTGCCAACAACAAGATTTATGTTATCTAAAATCAAACCTTCAAGCGACCAGGCATTAGGTTCGTTTGCGTGTTCAAAATAATTCAGTTTTCTCAAGTGCATACTACCTACCCTCTCACCTGCCCATTGCCTTTTAGCAACCACTTGTAGCTGCAAAGGCTTTCCACACCCATAGGGCCTCTTGCATGTAATTTATCTGTAGAAATTCCAACTTCTGCGCCAAGCCCATACTCGCTTCCGTCTGCAAAACGAGTGCTTACATTTAGCATAACACTTGAGCTATCAACGTGGTTTGCAAAATATTCTAAAGCATCATTATCTTCTGCAACTATTGCATCTGTATGATGACTGCCATATTTTTCTATATGTTCACAGGCTTCCTCAACTCTATCTACAAAACCAACAGAAATTTGCAAATCCAAATATTCTATTCCAAATTTATTGTAATGAAGTTTTACTCCTGCTTCTTTTAATGGAGCCAACATTTTATCTACTGCATCACTAGGCAAATCCTTGTGAAAAAGCACTGTTTCTGCGGCATTGCATACGCTTGGGCGTTGTACTTTTGCGTTATACAAAATATTCGCTGCTTTTTCAAAATCTGCACTTTTGTCTATATAAACGTGGCAAATTCCATTGAAATGCTTTATAACCGGAATTTTTGACTGTTCACTCACAGCCCTTATTAAACCCTCTCCGCCTCTTGGTATAACCAAATCCAAATATTTATTCTGTTTTAGCAATTCACCGAGCAATTCGCGGTCTGGGTTATCTATGTATTGAACAGCGTTTTTTGAAATACCTTCTTCGGCAATGGCTTCGCAAAACAATTTTGCCAAAAAATAGCTTGAATTTACAGATTCCTTACCACCACGCAAAATAACAGAATTGCCAGCTTTAAAGCAAAGTGCTGCACCATCTATTGTAACATTTGGGCGGCTTTCGTAAATAAAGAAAATTGCCCCAAGCGGAACGCTCACACGGCTAATGTCTATGCCGTTTTTTAGAGTTCTATATTCCAAAACTTTGCCTAGAGGGTCTGCAAAAGAGGCAATTTCTTCTACTCCACGCGCCATATCTTCTATGCGTTTTGGATCAAGGGCAAGGCGGTCTATCATATAGCTGGTTAAACCGCCATCTTTTGCCGCTTCCACATCTTTTTTATTCTCTTCTATAATATTTGCCTCATTAGCACGAATAAAAGCCGCCACTTTTTGCAAAGCCCTATTGCGAAGCTCAAAGCTCAAAGTTCTAAGCTCAAGTGATGCATTTTTTGCAATACCTGCAATACTTGTGGCAATATCATGATTTTCCATTTTCAAAATTTCCTAAATTTAGGCAGATGCAAGGCAATATAGAAAAAATAATAAACAAAACCCTTGAAAAATCTTCAGTGTTCAGGACTTGGAGAATACTATTCCTATGCGCTTGCATTATCGCTTTTGTGCTTTTCCTAAGATTTTTTGTTTTTTCGGTTTGGAAATTTGAAGGAAAACGCATTTTTGTTTGCGAGCTTGAATTTTGCAAAGAAAAATCTAAAAAAGGAAATTTGCTACTGGTTAAAACAATCAATGGAAATTCAATTATACTCAGGCAAATAGGAAAAAGCGGGGATGAAATAAAACTCTCCACTCCTTTTGACACACTTTCTATTAACATTCCCAAAAAGGGCGATACCATAATTTTTGAAAATTTAAATCCAATGCTATGGGACAAAGCTTTTTCTTTATATAGGGAGCAATTCCCAGATAAAAAAATCAAAACGAATATTTCTCTAAGTAGCAATAGGGAAAAGGAAATTCCTTTTTCTTATGTTGGCAGGGCAAGTATTTCCGGCCGCCCCGCCTCCGAAAAGGAAGTGCCTTTTTTACCATGGCAAGAACTGAGGCTTTTGGAACTTCAACTGCAAAAAATTTTCCCCGCCATAGATAGCATTCATTTTAAAAGAGAACCTTATGCAGACTCTTTGGAAGAGATAAAAGATTTTGTAGTTGAAGAGGAACTTTTTTATCTCTCTTGCGAAAAGCCAAAGCAACACAAGCTATGCTACGACAGCCGCGAAAAGGGATTTTTCAGAAAAAGCGAGATTAAGGGACGGGCTGTGAGGAGGTAGTCTGAATCTCACCTCACACACCGCACAGAAAGTCCCATTTCGCTTTTGGAACCAACATCTGAGAGCATAACATCATAGCAAATATAACCCATTTCTGAGCAATATTGGTTAACCAATACGTATTTAGCCGAAACATCTAAATGCTCTTGCTCTGTGGCAGTCCACCAAGCGGCATTTAAATCAATTCCAGTAAAACGAGAGAATTTACGAAGGCCGCCAGGCAGTGCATAAAATCCAAAATCGTCTGTTCCGCCTCCCCTGCTCCAACTGTGCTTTGCCTTAATTGCTCTGGCATTGTCTTTGCCTCCCGCAAAATCTATAAGCTTTTGCCATTCATCTTGAGCTGGCAAACGCCAACCCGCAGGGCAAGCATTCTTTGCGGAGTTCCAGTCGTAAAGGCGGCCGTATTTATCGCAGTTCTCTTTAAGGTCATCAAAGCACCAGGAATTACCAGTTTTGTAATTTAGGTTTTCTGCCATCCAAGTTTGCTTGTCTATTTTCACATATTTATAGGTTTTACCATTTCTGGAATCTACGTAAAAATCTTTTGTAAAATAACCATCTTCCATATATTTATATGTCTGCGCATAACTAGGATTATGTTCAACAGCTTTTTTATAGTTCTTTGCCGCTTCGCCGTAATTTTTCTTGTTCTTGAAAATATCTCCAATTTTTTTATATACTTCCCCAAAATCAGGTTTTAATTGTACTGCTTGGTTGTAATATTTTATTGCCGCATCTTGCTGCTTGTTTATTTCGGAAACATAGCCTTTTAAGAAAAATTCATTCGCCGTTTTTGGAATGGTTATTGCCTCTGCAAACATTTTATATTTTGCCGTTAAGTATTCGGAAAGCTCTTCAACCGGAGTTTGCTTGGCTTCTGGTAACATATAGCCCATTTCTATAGCTTTCATTTTGTACTCTGTGCCATCTGCTTTATTTCCCTTTTTTATCAAAGCCTCTCCCAAATAGAGATATGATTCTTGCATAGTAGAATCCAAATCAATGGCTTTTTTTGTGTATTCAATTGTTTTATCGTATTCATGTTTGAAAAAATATACCTCTCCTATATTGTTGTACGCATAAGGCAAATTTTTAGCAGAATTTAGACTAATGGCTTTGCTCAAGTATTCTATAGCTTTATCGTAATCTTTTTTGTGAAAATAAACACCGCTCATAAGGTCGTATATTTCGGCCTTGTCTTCGGGTTGATGTTTAATGGCTTTCTCCCAATACTCCAATGCTTTGTCATAATTTTGTTTTTTGTAATAAGCAATTCCTATGTTAATATAGGCATCTACTTTAGGGTCTAATTTAATAGCCGTTTCATAAAATTCAATTGCCTTAGTGTAATTACGTTTTATGCTGTAAATGCTTCCTATAGTTCTGTATGCCTTTACGTGTTTGGAATTCAAATCAACAACCTTTTTCAAGTATTCCATAGATTTATCGTAATCATGTTTTCTCATGTATGCAATTCCTATATTGAAATATATGTTTGCATCTCCGTCTCCAATTTTCAAATCAATAGCTTTTTTGTAATATTCTATTGCTTTATCAAAATTCTGTTTGAAAAAATAAGCTGTTCCAATGCCGTGAAATGCCGCATATTCCACTTTGAGACTGGGTTTCAACTGAAGGGCTTTTTCATAGTATTCTATAGCTTTTGTATAATCTTCTTCGTCTCTGCTGATAGTTCCCAAATAGGAATAAGCATCAGCAAAATCGGCTTTTTGCTCAATGGCATGTTTAAAATATTCCACCGCCTTTTCAACATTCTTTATTCTATCGTAATAAATATCCCCAACATCATAATATGCCTCTGCTTTATCTGGCGAATATTCAATAACCTTTTTAAAGTATTCATCGGCATTTTTGTAATCATATTTGAAAAAATAAAGAAATGCCATAGTAATGCTGGCTTCAACATTATTTGGGTAACCTGGTTTTAAGTCGAGAAATTTTTTAAAATAATCTATTGCCTTATCCAAATCTTTTTTGCCAATATATATCACTCCTGCGTAGTAATAGGCTTTTGCGTAATCGGATTTTAATTCAATGGCTTTGTTGTAATGCTTTATCGCTTCATCTTTATCTTCGTCTATCTCTGCAAGGTAGGCTTTCAAGAAAAAGTCATCTGCTGTTTTGGGATTCTCTATTTTTTTTGTTATTTCCCTAATTTTTATTTTTAAGTTGCTGGAAATATCTTGGGCAGGAACTTGCTTTGCCGTAGCTAGCACTTCTATATAGTCACCTGCTCCCATTTGGTTTTTGTTTATTTCTACCTCTTGTTTGGCATTATGGCAGCCATACGCAAGGCACAGCAATAAAATTCCTGCAAATTTTCTATATTCATTCATAAAATTCTCCAAACAAATGGTATGTCGTTAAAAGATATAAAAAAAATAATAGCCATTGCAAGCGGCAAAGGCGGTGTGGGAAAATCCACCGTTGCCGCTAATTTAGCTATGGCAACTGCCCTAGAAGGAAAATCAGTTGGTATTCTGGATGCCGATTTATACGGACCGAGCATGGGGCTGATGTTTGGTTTGAACAGCGAGGTTATGCCCTCAATCTCGCACGGCGTTAAAGTTGCCTCTCTTGCCCAGTTATTCCCCGCAGAAAAAGCAAATGCCTGGAGAGGCCCTAGAGCGGCAGCCTTGATCAACAGTTTGCTGAATGTTGTGGAATGGGAAAATTTGGATGTGTTGTTCATAGATATGCCACCAGGCACAGGAGATGTTCAACTTTCCATTATTCAAGGTTGCAAACTCAGTGGTGCAATTATGGTAAGCACACCGCAGGAGGTGGCTCTTGCAGATTGCTTAAAAGGCATTGACCTTTTTAAGGAATTGAATGTACCTATTTTGGGTTTAATTGAGAACATGAGCAGTTTTATTTGCGATAAATGCGAAAAAGAGCATTTTATTTTTGGCAAGGACGGTGCAAAGAACCTCTCAGAAAAAATGGGTATTCCTTTTTTGGGGCAAATTCCCATTGAAGCATCGCTTATGGAAGGTGGAGAAAAAGGTTTGCCAGCTGTACTTGCGAACCCAAATTGTACAGGCGCACGCGTGTTTGGGGAAATAGCGGCGATGTTGTTAGAACAATCATGTTAAATTTTCTAAATTAGATAAATCAAATGGAAAAGCAGCAGCACTTAATACAACAGGATAAAAATTGCAACTTATGCTTTCGCCCGCTAATTTGGTTGCATGACAATAACCATTTTGACCATTTCAAGAAAATTCCTTATGTAATCTCTAGGTGGTTTTGCAAAGAGTGCAACAAAATCCACGAATTTATCATAAAATAGCTGTGGAAATAATAGGTAAATATGCCAAAGCAATAGTGTATGCAAGCGATGTGGAAGAAGCTTGCAATAATCAGATTAAAGAAATACTGGACAATGAATTTTTAGCTGACGAAAAAATAAGAATAATGCCCGACTGTCACGCAGGAAACGGTATTTGCATAGGATTCACCTCAACACTCAACGGCGACTGGGCAGTCCCAAATTACATTGGAGTTGACATAGGCTGCGGAGTGGCCTCATATCCAATTGACAAAACCGATGTTGACTTTAGAAAATTTGATGTGCAGGTACGTAGATCCATACCTTCGGGATATGAAATCCATAAACGTTTTGACGAAGATAGATGCAAAGACATTTATTCAAAAGTGGCAAAAAACTCATTCCATTTGTTTGTTGAAGAATTGGAAGAACTGGTTAAGAAACTGGGGTTGAATTTCCGCTCCAAGAATTATGTAGCACAGTCTATGGGAACTTTGGGTGGAGGTAACCATTTCATAGCCATAAACGAAAATTCGTCTGGAAATAAATTCATAACCGTGCATACCGGAAGCAGAAATTTTGGGCTGAAGATAGCAAACCATTTTCAGAAAAAGGTTGGCGAGAAAGGCTATCTATCTGGTGAATTATACGATGATTACATATATGCTATGGAATTAGCCCAGAGATACGCCACATTCAACCGTGCCAAAATTTTGTGGGAACTTGTTAGGCATTTCAATATTAATTTTGAAAAAAACAATCTCATTGAATCGGTGCATAACTACATTGACATAGATAACAAGATTATGAGAAAAGGATCTATTTCTGCACAGAAAGGGGAAATTTGCCTAATTCCAATCAATATGGCAGACGGAGTACTTCTATGCAAAGGAAAAGGCAATCCTGAATGGAACTATTCTGCCCCGCACGGAGCTGGGAGAGTGCTTTCAAGAACACAGTCCAAAAAGAATTTCTCAATGGAAGAATACAAAGAAAGAATGAACAATGTGTGGAGCTCTTGCGTGAACGAAGCCACCCTTGATGAATCACCCATGGCTTACAAGAAAATTGAATATTTAATGAATTTCATAGGCGACACCGTTGAAGTGCTCGACCACTGGAGCGAAGTTTACAATTTCAAGGCCGCGGAGTGAGCGAATTGGAATACTCAAACCCCCACCATCACATCTAAAATCCTTTTGCCCTTATGCTCCACCCACCCAATCTGCGGCTTGCCTACATTCTTAGTTTTGCGAAAATCAAAAGTTAGCAGGTAGCCCACATCTTTGTTCTTGCTCTCCAAATATCCAGCTATTTGCTCAAAAGCCTCATCGTGAGCAACATCTCCATACCATAGCTTCAACTCCACCACAAACTGCTCGGAAAGATAATCTATTATGACATCCGTCCTTTCGCCGTCTCTCGTTTCGCTCTCCAAATGATAAAAGCCTGTGCCGTTTATATAAGGTCTTAAATAGGTTATGAAAAGCAGGCGGCATTCCCTTTCCAAAAAATCTATGTCTTTATTGTGATATATTTCATAATAATGATTTGTGAATTTCTCCAAAAACAAAGGCATATTGAATTTTTCTTTGCCTGCTATCAAATTGATTACAGAGCTGGGTATTATTCTATTCCTTTCCATCTCTTTTTCGGATG